>LFFM01000973.1_pt1 | contig 20375 bp, 14 predicted proteins | sample 643131 | NCBI WGS metagenome assembly LFFM01 (sample SAMN03777445, study PRJNA286221) | soda lake metagenome | biome: soda lake; feature: Kulunda steppe; material: water; isolation source: sample Tc-Br brine of Tanatar trona crystallizer | place: Russia: Kulunda steppe | collected 2011-07
ACTGTGGTACAGCAATTGCAGCCAAGATACCAATTACAGCAATAACAATCATTAATTCAACTAATGTAAATCCTTCTTCTCGCTTCATAAACTTCATCATTTGATTAACACTCTCCTTATTATTTTTGTTTGATTAATTAAAATATTAAATCCAAAATATTAAAGCCAAATGTTATAACTGAATATTTAATCTCCCTCCCTTCTTTGTAGGATTAGTACTTTTGACTATATTTTTAGCATTTATAGTTGGAATTGACAATTGACGATTGACAATTGACAATTAAAAACAAAAGTATTGTTATTCCTTCTGTATTCATCTGCGTATTTCTGCGTCCCTCTGCGAAAATCTGCGTCCCCAGAACTTGACCTTGAACTTAACTATCAACTATCAACTATCTAAACATGACCAATCATATCAAACATTGGCCCCATTACCGAGAATAAAATCAGACCGACTACAATTCCTAAAAAGGCAATTGTAATTGGCTCAATCATACTGACAATTGCATCTAATTTATGCTTTACTTCATCCTCATAAAAGGAAGCAACCTTTGCTAACATCTCATCTATTGTTCCAGTCTCTTCACCGACTCTAATCATCTGTAAGACCATCGGTGGAAAGATATCTGCTCTTTCTAGCGGTGCAGCTATGCTTTCTCCTTCACTAATACTCTTTCGCGACTCTTTAATCGCATCAGAGACTACCCTATTTTCTACAATCTCAGCCGTCAGCTCAAAGCTTTCTAGAATTGATACTCCACTAGCAATCAAAACTGACATCGTTTGACTGAATCTAGAGACTGAAGTCTTACGAATCAAATCACCAAACATTGGTACCTTTAACAACAAGAAATCAATTCTTCTCTCTCCTTCATCAGTATCATAATAATACTTAAAGCCAAATACAGCAGCCAATAATCCAATTGGTAAGACATACCAGTAAGCTCGCATAGAATCACCTAACCACATTAAAAACCTAGTTGCTGCTGGCAGCTCTGCACCTAAATCAGCAAACATATCAGTAAATCCAGGTAAGATAACTGCTATTAATACTATTAAAACAACTACAGAAAGTAAGATTACTATTACCGGATAGGTCATAGCAGATTTTACCTCTTGCTTTAGCTCATTCTCCCGCTCATAATGTCTAGCCATCTCTGTTAAGACTCTAGCCAACACACCACCTGATTCTCCAGCTCGTACCATACTGACAAAGAGCTTAGGAAAAATATCTTCTTCCTCCATTGCCTGAGAAAGAGAAGTCCCACTTTCTACTTTTTCTCTAATAGATAATATTGCCTTTTCTAGCTTAGGATTTTCAGTCTGCTCACCTAAAATCTTTAAAGTTCGCACCATAGAGAGACCAGAGTCAATCATCGTGGCAAACTGGCGTGAGAATAAAACTAAATCATAAGTATCAACACTTTTAAATCTCTCTAAGATATCAGATAACTCTTGCCTTTCTTTAATTTCCTCAACAGATATTGGATAATAATCTCTATCTTTTAGCTTTTTAATTGCTGCTCGGTGATTATCAGCTTCTACTTTACCTTTAAAAAGCTCACCATTTTGATTACGAACTTTATATCTATATTGCTCTGCTATCTAAGCCACCCCCCACATTTATGTAATATTTTAACTCTTATTCATTATTATACATTAAAATCCAAAAAGATGCAATAAGATAATAAAAAAATATCTCTAACTATTCTAATGGTATTTATTGTATTATTAACTTATTATTAACATGCGAGCCAATTGAATAATACCATAATAAATATTTTTTGTCAAAATTTATTCATTATGGTACTGTAATTTTTTTATAAATTAAAATAAGTAATCCATTAGGCATAAAAAAAAAAGACCGGTATTAAAATACCAGTCTTTACAGATTCATTAAATTATCAACTTGTAATTGAATATCTTCAATATTTCTCATCAGCTCTTGTGAAGCTTCTGCCTGTTCATCAGAAGCTTGGCTAATAGAAAAGGTTCTATCATTTATCTCTTCAATAACCTCTTTTACTTCAGCTAATATTTCTGATACCTCTTTTACAGACTCCTTAGAATCATTAGCTAACTCTCTTATCTCTTCTGCTACTACATTAAACCCAGCTCCTTCTTGACCAGCTCGAGCGGCTTCAATGGCAGCATTTAATCCTAATAAATTGGTCTGGTCAGAGATTGCCACTATAGCATCTAATATCTTTTCCGTTTCTCCAACTATCTTATCGGCTTCAACTGCTATACTCTCCATCTCATCAGTATTGCTAGTCACCTCTTGGCTACTAGCAGAGAGTTCTTGTGAAAAAGCAGATACCTGTTCTAACTGATAATAGACATCATCAATTAACTCTTCCTTTTTTTTCCGTTTTCTCTTTTCTTTAATCTCTTTTTTTACTATTATACTTGCCATCTTTTGTAGTGGTTCAACCTTATCAGGGTCGCCTGTAATTCCAATGCATGCAATTCGCTCACCATCTAAATCAATTGGAGCAGTATAGCCTGCTAGAACTCCTTCCATTCTTTCTGCCTCTTCTGCACTAATTGAAGCACACTCACGATCTCCACACATTACATCCTGAGCACCTTGATGAATATCACCTAATCTCTCTGGTTGAGTAGTAGCTATAATCTCACCATCTTCAGCCATAAACTGAACATTATTACCCGTGATATCATGTAAAATACTTACAACTTCTTCGGCTAGCTCTTTTGATACTTTATGCTTCCATTCCACTAAAACCACTCTCCCAAAATTATCAGATTATAAATTTCGACAATCTCCTATAATTATAATTTCTAGATGAGTTCTTAAAAACCTGCTTAAATTTTAAAAAAGAAAAAAGCCCTAGGAATTTTACTCCCTCAGAGCTCTAATCTTTGTGGGTAGTCCTTTTAAAAAGATTAATCTTAACTATTGACTCTAAACTACTTTTGTACATCTACAGCTACACCATCAGGAATAACTGTAATCTTTGCATCTTTAGCATCTACCATATCTTCTGCCATCTTAATTGCCTCTTCTAAATCATCCGACCAGTGCATATACATATCTTCTACCATATCTTTAGGAGCTCCAGTAACCATAATCACATCATACTGTAATAAGATTCTGGCTAAAACCTGCGATTCCCATTGGTCTGGCACGGTCTCTTTACGATCTCTTTTTTCAATCTCTTCCATTACCTGCTTAACTGAATCTGCTTGCACAAAAGTCTGATAAAACTCTTCTCCTCCATGTCCATCAGAACATTCTGCTGCAATGATTATAACTCCACCATCTTTACAAGTTGCTTCAGCAGCAGTCATACCTTTTACAGCCTGATAAATATTTTGATCGAGAGGATAACCACCATTAGTTGTAATCGCAATCTCAGCTGGCTCAGCTTTGGCCCCAGCTAAATCAGAAACAAAATCACAACCCTTTTGATGTGCCTTTTCACGGTGGCCTGCAAAAGCATTAATCACTTCTTTTTCTGCATTAATTGCTACATTTAAAATAAACTCTAAACCAGCCTTTTCGGAAGCATAAAGCATATCTTTATGCAGTGGATTCCCATCTAAAATACCAGTACGAGCACGATTATGACCAATAAATTCTGCACAGTGATTGGCTAAAACCGTCATCTTGCTTGCTACACCTGGTAATACACTCTTTCGCCCGCCGGAGTAACCAGCAAAGAAATGTGGTTCAATAAATCCTTCTGCTACTAATAAGTCAGCCTCTACAGCTATCTTATTTAAGATTAGCTCTCCTCCAGAAGGTAAAGTCCCTAACTTAACCATAGCCTCTTGGTCACGACTATCATGATTAATAATCGTTTCATTCTCATAAATCTCATCACCATACTTATCTCTTAGCTCTGCTTCAGTAGAAGCACGATGAAAACCTGTTGCAACCAAAATTGTAATCTCTGCTTCAGGATTACCGGCTCTAACCTCTTCTAATAAGATAGGCATTGTGACATGACTTGGTACGGGTCTAGTATGATCACTTGAGATGATTACTATTTCATCTTTACCCTCAGCTAACTCTCTTAATTGAGGGCTATCAACTGGATTTGCTAGAGCATTTTTTACTAACTCTGATTCACTAAGCTCAGCTTGATACTCATGGGTTCGAGATACCAAAGTTCCAGCTAATTTTTCTTGAGGAATATCAATACTTATTCCACTCTTTCCATATGGCAACTTGATTTCCGGCATCTTTTCTACCTCCATATCCTTAATTCCTTAAAATCCTTAAATTGAAAGGCAGAATGCTTTAAGAACACCCTGCCTTTTGTTAGAAAATAATTATACAGTTTTGCCTGGATTTAAAATGTTGTTTGGATCAAAAGCCTTTTTGATTTTCTGCATTAAATCAACTTGAACTGGACCAATATCATCGTGAAGATACTTCTTTTTAGCATAAGCAATTCCATGCTCTCCTGAAACTTGGCCCTTCATTTCTATAGCTTTGCAGTATAAATCATCCATAACTGCTTCATTCTTCTCATGCCATTCATCATCAGGCATATCATCTCTTAAAGTATAAACATGCAAGTTTCCATCTCCGGCATGACCAAAGTTACGGATTCTAATATCATGCTTATCTTCTAACTCATGTGTATAATTAACAAATTCAGCAATATGCTCTCTTGGTACAACAACATCACACTCATCTAACTCACTCATAGCTTTTAGAGCTTCTAACAATGCCCCTCTAGTATCCCAAATGACATCTTGTCGTTCTTCAGTATTAGCAATATAAACATCATCAGCACCACACTCTAAACAGACATCAGCTGCTGTTTCATATTGCTCTTCTAATTCATTATTGTCATTTCCATAAAACGTCAGCAATAAATAAGCTTCAGCTGAAGTTTCAGGAAACTCTTTACCTAAATAATCTGTCGCAGCCAATAAAACTTCTCTTTCCATAAACTCAAGCCCTACTGGAATTATCTTAGACTTAATAATCTCCGGTACTGCAGCTATTGTTTCTTCTAAACTATCAAAAGGAACTAGTAACGTCAACTGCTTTTTAGGCTTTGGTAGTAATTTTACAGTTAATTCAGTTACTACACCTAATGTACCCTCTGAACCAATCATTAGATCTTGAAGACTGTAGCCAGAAGCATTTTTTACTATTTTACCTCCAGTATTAATCACTTCACCACTAGGTAGTACAATCTCCATTCCTAGTACGTGATCTCTAGTTACACCATACTTCATTGCTCTCATACCACCAGCATTAGTAAGTGCATTACCACCTAAAGTAGCACTTTTTTCACCTGGGTCAGGAGCATACATAAATCCTAAATCATTTACTTTTTCAGCAAAAGTTAATAGAACAACCCCTGGTTGTACTTTAGCTACTAAATTTTCTTCATCAATTTCAAGTATTTCATCCATCTCAGTCGTTACTAACAAGATTCCTCCTGCCATAGGAACTGCTCCACCACATAAACCCGTTCCTGTACCACGTGGTGTTACTGGAACATTAAGCTCATTAGCAAGCTTCATTACCTCAGAAACTTCTTCAGTAGTCTCAGGCATTACCATTACATCAGGAAAAACCTTAATTTCTGCTAATTCATCATGCGAATAATCTTCTTTAATATTCTCTTTTCGAGTAACTCGCTCTTCATCTAAAATCTCAACTAATTTCTCAATGTCAGCATCGGTTAATTTGTTATATTGACTACTTAACCTTTCTACATCTTTCATTGCTGTACTCATTTTTTTCCCTCCTTAGGGGTTCTGTTTTTAAGCCAATTGTTCTTCAAAAGGATTATCACCATTTTTAATTCGTTCAATTAAATCTGGTACTATATCATATAAGTCTGCTACAATACCATAATGTGCTACATTAAAGACTTTAGCCTCTGGATCATTGTTAATCGCAAATATATTCTCAGAATTTGTCATTCCGGCTGTCCATTGTACTGCGCCAGAAATTCCTAGTGCAATTAATAATTTCGGTCTTACTGTTCTACCACTTAAACCAATCTGTTGTTTATGAGTTGTCCAACCTTTCTCAATTAACGGTCTAGTTGTACCTATCTGACCACCTAATAAATCAGCAAGCTCACGAGCCATATCTAAGTCGCCTTCTTCTCTAATCCCTCTACCTACACAGACAATAATCTCTGCATCTTCAATGCTGTCTACTGGAGGCTTTTTCTCAATTTTTAAAATTCTAGCTTTGCTCTCTAAAGCCTCTTTTGAAACATCATACTCGATAACCTCTCCTGTAGGATTATCAACTATTTCAGCTGGATCCATTATTTTATATCTTACAGTAGCCATTTGTGGTCGATGTCTTGAAGTTAAGATTCGAGCCATGATATTACCACCAAATGCTGGTCTAGTCTGAGCTAAATCAGTATCCTCTCTAACATCTAGGATAGTACAATCAGCTGTTAAACCAGTTCTAAATCTAGTTGATACTCTTGGAGCTAGAGAACGACCTACTGAAGTAGCACCCATTAATATAATAGATGGGCTAACTTCTTTAACACATTGTTCCATAATATCAGCATAAGATTCAACATTAAAGTAATCTAATTCTTCATGCTGATATAAATGCACCTTATCTGCACCGCGCTCTAATAACTTATCAGTCTCACTATCTACATCTTCACCACCAATTAAAACTACATGTAGTTCGTGATCAATCTTATCAGCCATCTCTTTACCTTTACCCATCAGCTCAAATGTTACAGGATGAACTACTCCATCTAACTGCTCTGCAAAAATCATTACTCCACTGTAAGCATCCTTATCGACAGTAGGTAATTCTCTTTCAACTTTTGTAATTACATCTTCTGGACAAGTCTTAACACAAATACCACAAGCTTTACAAGCAGAATTAAATATTACCTTTTCACCAAACTCATCGTCATCTACCATCTCTAAAGCATCAAATGGACATTCCTCAATACATGTATTACATAAAGTACAGTTTACGTAGTCAATGCTATAGTTTTCACTCATACAAATTTCAGCTCCTTTAATTCGTTATAGAATTTGTCAGTTAGCTCTTCTGCATCTTCATCATCCCAAATAACTTGCTCAATATCTTTTGGCGGTGGGAATACCTCTTCTACCCACGTTGGTGAACCAGATAATCCAAAGTTTTCTTCATCATCATCAGGCATATCATCAAAACTCAGACAGTTGATATCCCAATACTTTGTCTCTAATTTCAATCTATAAGAAGGTAAGCGCGGTTGTCCAACAGCTTTAGTTACTGTAATTAAAGCTGGGAATTCAATCTCAACCTCTGCTATAGTTTCTGCCATATCTTTTTCTACTACTAACTTATTCTCATCAGAATCAATTAAATCAGATACATAAGAGACGTGAGGAATGCCTAATGTCTCAGCAATTGATGGGCCAACCTGTGCAGTATCACCATCTATACTCTCCATTCCACAAATAATTAAGTCAAATGATTTCTCATTATCGATAACCTCTAAACCCTGTGCTAAAGTATAACTAGTTGCTAAAGTATCCGCACCAGCAAACTTCATATCAGATAAGATATAACCTTCGTCAGCACCAGTCATATAAGCCTCTTTAATCACTTCTTTTGCCTGTGGTGGTCCCATAGTCACTACAGTTACATTACCATCATGCTTCTCTTTTAATCTTAATCCTGTTTCTAACGCATATAAATCATATGGATTCATTATAGAGTCTACACCTTCACGAATTAAATTACCATCTTCATCTACTTCAACATCTTTTGTCTCTGGAACTTGCTTTATACATACAAGTATCTCCAAAATATTCCACCCCTTTTATATTATTTTGCTTTACTTCCTCTAAACTTAGCTTAACATAAGGCATTCTGATTAAACAACCCTTATTTATCCCCTCCTTAATAATTAGTAATAATTTAGTGCTTAATTTATATTTATATTTTATACTGGTCGAATGGTATGACCAGTATAAAATATACCCCAATCCCGTTAAGGATTAGGATATACTTTTATTAATTTAATCACCAACTCTTTAGAATATACCAGCTCCAATAGTAGCATTAGCAATTGTTGCTATCGTTCCTGCAGCTAAGGCATAAACAACTGCAATCAATAAGTTAGTTCTAATTACCTTACCTTCTGATCCTAACACACCTACTGTCGTACAAGCTGCCACAACATTGTGTACACAAATCATATTACCTGCACCACCACCAACATTATTTGCTGCAACAGTTATAGTCCTTGAAATATCAATAGTATCAGCAACACCATACTGGAAACCAGAGAATAATATGTTGGCAACAGTATTACTACCCGATACAAAAGAACCTAAGACTCCTATAAATGGAGCAACAAATAACCAGACACCTGAGAATGCACTAGCAGCAGCTGCTGACATAGCATCCATCATACTATCACCTGAAGCACCAGCAATTTCAATACTAGTAACTGCTCCTGAATTACGCATGATCTGTACCATTGCTACAGCAAAAACTAGAGCTATTGTAGCAGGTATTATCTGTTTCAACGAATCAATCCAAGTATTTTTAGCTACTTCACCATCCATACCATGCATAAATATTGTTAGAAAAGCAATTAACATAAATGGCACAGTACCCGGTAAATATAAATAACTAAAAGCATAACTTAAATTAGTTCCTAGTATATCCGACCAGCCTACAGAAAAACCACTTAAAAATCCTTGTAAAGGTTCAATAACTCTAGTAGCAACTAAGATTAGTGATACTAAAATATAAGGCATCCAAGCATTAACAGGACTTATAGTAAGCTCTTCAGCTTCATCAGAATCACCTGGCTCTAAATCGCCAACCCAATCGCTACCCCACTCACTTCTATCAGCAAAATCCCAAGTCTCTTCTGGCACCAAAAATCCAGCCTTCGCAGCAGGGACAACAATAGCTAAGGAAATCAATCCTGCAGCTAATGCAGGTAACTCTGGGCCAACAAAAATAGCAATCAAGACATATGGTATAGTAAACATCAACCCTGCAAATGCAGCAAAAGGAGCTGCTTTAAATGCTGGGGCAAATGACTTTTCTGGACCAAATAGCTTAGTTAAAACCATAACAATAAAGATTGGAATTAAAATCCCCATCACTGAGTGTTGGACTACCGACCAGACTCCTACTTCCTGTAAAAATTCTTTACCAGTCATCCCGGCAGCTTCTATATCTTCTAATGTACTACCACCTAAAATTGAACTAACACCACCAATAACAGGTGTTCCTACGGCACCAAAACTTACCGAAACACTGTCACCTATTAAGGCTATTGATGCAGCGGCTAAAGGTGGAAATCCAAGACCTACTAGCAAAGGTCCTGCTAAAGCAGCTGGAGTACCAAATCCTGCTGCACCTTCAATAAAAGATACAAATAAGAAAGCAATAATTACAGCCTGAATTCTTCTATCTTCACTAACACCATTAAAAGTACTATTAATAGTGTTGATTGCACCACTATTTTGTAAAGTATTCATTAATACTATAGCACCAAATACAATTACTAAAATATTAAATGCTTCTAAACCACCAAATATTGTAGCACCAGCTAACCATTGCCCGGGCATACCCCAAGTGGCTGCTGCAATAATTACTGCTATAAGCCAAGCAAGTGGCATCACTTTTTGTGATGGCCAATCAAAAAACACCATCATTACAATTGTAAATAAAATAGGTATAGACGCTAAAAAAGCTAACATTTTTTAAATTCCCCCTTATGTTTTGTCAAATTTAATTACTATATTCTTTATGAGCATAAGTTAAACTAAAGAGTTAAGCTTAGATATTATCTGGGATTATCTCCTCCTTATAATACTTTATTTCGTACTAGGATCCTGTACTGCATTTTGATATATAATAGCTTATACTCTTATCCTGGCATTAAGGTAACACCAATTATAATTTAAGACCTTAATTAGAGCCCATTTTAAAAGGGGTTTTATCACTGGCAATATGGTCATACCATTAATTAAAAAAACTAGACATCCATCAAATCAGCTGACCAGTCTAAATGTTCTCTCATTGCTTGCTCAGCTAAATCCTTATCTCCACACTTTATTGCATCGTAAATATCTCTATGTTGTCTTACAAAAGTATTATTCTTATTCTCATCTCTAACTATTCTTTCCATAGCGGAAGATAAATATATGTCAATCACTTCAGAAATTGAGTTTAAAAATTTATATAGCAATCTGTTCCCACTTGCTTTAGCTAAAATGTAATGAAACTCTCGATCAGCTAGGCTACTTTTTCTAATATCACCTTTAGCAGCTTCCATCGATTCAATACATTTTTTTAACTCTTCAATCTCTTCTTGTTTGGCCCGCCAAGCAACTAACTTGGCTACACTAGCCTCAATTATCTTTCTTAATTCGATTAAATCATCATCTACATTATCTTCAATCATAAATAGTAATGAAAGAGGCTTCAAAAAACGATCATCATTATTTTCTCTAATGAATGTTCCTTCACCATGCCTACTCTCAATCAGTCCAATCATCTCTAAAGCACTAAAGGCTTCTCGCAAAGAAGATCTGCTTACATTCAGCTCTTTAGTCAAAGCTCTTTCAGAAGGTAATTTATCTCCTTTTTTTAATTCACCTTGATAAATCATATCTTTTAACTGCTCAATAATCTGTTGATAAACTTTCTTATCTTCAACAGGTTGGAATGCCAACATTATCACCTCTAATCTTATACTCTTAGCACAGAAAAGCGAAAAATAAAAAATAGAGCTTGTGAATATTTTAATAAAGTAAAACCCTACTTTTATCTCTTGACATAAAAAAGGCGTCATTAGATAAAGTAGGGCTTATAGGTTCTCTTATAATTTTATACCTACGAAAATTATTATTTGATTTTTTATTTTACTCTCTATTACATATTATATGTCATTTCTACAAAAAATCAAGGGAAAAACAAGTTTTTCTTTTCACAAAGCCTTGTTTTGACAGCATTTATAGGGCATTCTTACTATGAGAGTAGGCTTTTCGACATCTTTTAAAAAGTAGAAATAAAAAAACAACCGACAAAATAAATTCTGTCGGTTGTTTTTAAACTTTAATCTTCTGATTTGATTTCTGCTTGAGCAGCTGCTAAACGAGCAATTGGAATTCGATACGGCGAACAGCTCACATAATCTAAACCATATTCTTGGCAAAGAGCAATTGAATCTGGATCTCCCCCATGCTCTCCACATATACCTCTTTTTAAGTTCTCATTAATCTTTTTAGAATTATCAACAGCAAATTTAACTAATCTACCGACACCTTTATCATCAAGTGTTACAAAAGGATTCTTTTCTAAAATACCTTGGTCTAGATAATAATTTAAAAACTCATTTTCTACATCATCACGACTATAACCAAATGTAGTTTGAGTTAAATCATTTGTTCCAAATGAGAAGAAATCAGCCTCTTTAGCAATCTCATCTGCTGTCATGCAAGCTCTTGGCAACTCAATCATAGTTCCCATTTTATAATCAATCGCAAACTCATAGTCAGCTAATAATTCTTCAATATCAGCTACTAAACTTTCTTTTAAAACCTTAAATTCATTAACATGACTGATTAGAGGTAACATAATTTCTAACTCAGGCAAGACATGCTCTTTTTTTAGCTCAAAAAGTGCTTTAAAGATTGCACTAACCTGCATTTTATATAATTCAGGAATAATAATCCCTAATCTAGAACCTCTAAAGCCTAACATTGGATTTGACTCATTCATTTTTTTAGCTTTTTTGAGCAATTGCTTCTTTTTAGCCAGTTCTTTTTCTGCACCTTGCTTTTCTAACTCATTAACTTCTTCTACTAATTCGACAATATCAGGTAAGAATTCATGTAAAGGAGGATCTAATAATCTAACGGTAATTGGATAGCCTGATAATGCTTTAAATAATTCCTTAAAGTCACTAGTTTGAATCACTTCTAATTTAGATAGAACCTCTTCTTGTTTAGATTGCTTATCAGTTAAAATTAATTCTCGCACGAGATCAACTCTATCAGGAGCCATCAGCATATGTTCAGTTCGACAAAGCCCTACCCCTGCTGCACCAAATTCTAATGCCTTTTGAGCATCCTTAGCTGTATCAGCATTTGTTCTAACCTCTAAGCTTTTAAAATCATCTGCCCATTGCAAAATTTCTTGGCTTTCAGCACTTAATTTAGGCTCTATCATTTCAACTTTACCTAAAATTATATCACCAGTAGTCCCATTAATAGTAATCTTCTCACCAGCTTCAATTATAGTATCATTGATTTCTATTTTCTCTTCTTCAAAATCTATTTTCACATCATCACAACCTGAAACACAAGGCTTTCCAATTCCTCTTGCTACTACAGCAGCATGACTTGTTAATCCACCTCTAGTAGTTAAGACACCTTGTGAGGCCATAACACCATGTATATCTTCTGGAGTAGTTTCTAAGCTTACTAAAACAACCTTTTCTCCCTGTTTACCTAATTTCTCTGCCTCATCAGCTGATAAGACTACTTTCCCAGATGCAGCACCAGGCGAAGCAGCTAATCCTTTAGCTAAAATTTCAAGCTCAGAATCAGAATCTATCTGTCTATGCAATAACTTTTCAATATTTTCAGGCTTAACCCTTAAAAGAGCTTCTTTTTTACTTATTAAACCTTCGTTAGCCATATCAGCTGCCATTTTTGCTTCAGCTTGAGCTGTTCGCTTACCAGTTCTAGTCTGAAGTAAATACAATTTACCCTGCTCAATTGTAAATTCAATATCTTGCATATCTTGATAATGATTCTCTAAAGTCTCTGTTACTTCTACTAATTGTTCATAGATATCTGGAGACGATTCTTTTAAAGATTGCATAGTTTTAGGAGTTCTACTTCCCGAAACAACATCTTCTCCTTGAGCATTAAATAAATACTCACCATATAACTTATTCTCTCCTGTAGAAGGATTTCTAGTAAAAACAACTCCAGTTCCAGAAGTAGAGCCAAGATTACCAAAGACCATTCTTTGAATATTAACTGCTGTACCTAATTCATGATCAATATCTTGAGCATCACGATAAATGATTGCTCTTTCATTATCCCAAGAGCTAAAAACTGCTTCTATAGCAGTAATTAATTGTTCAATTGGGTCTTGTGGAAACTCTATTCCTGCTTCCAATTTAATAGTTTCTTTATATTTACTAATCAATCTTTCTAAATCTTCAACTGTTAGCTCCAGATCATCCTCTTTATCAAGTTCTCTTTTCATCTTATCTAGCTCACTACTAAATTTATAGGCACTTATTTTTAAAACAACTTCCCCAAACATCTGAATAAATCTTCGGTAACAATCATAAGCAAACCTTTTATCCCCAGAAACCTCAGCCAAACCCTTAACAGACTCATCATTCAAACCTAAATTTAAGACTGTGTCCATCATACCTGGCATTGAAATTACTGCTCCAGAACGAACTGATAATAGTAATGGATCTTTATTATCTCCAAACTTTTTCCCGCTTTCTGCTTCAAGTTCAGCTAATCTCTCCTTAACGCCTTCTTTTAAAAATTCTGGTAATTCTTCATCATTTTCATAGTATAAGTTACATGCTTCAGTAGTTATTGTCATACCGGTAGGTACTGGAAGACCTAACTTAGTCATCTCACCTAAACTAGCTCCCTTACCACCTAAAATTGGCTTTAGATCTAATGAACTTTCTTTGAAATTATAAATATACTGCGTATTATCCTTAGTATTTTTAAGATTCATCTTTTTATCTACTCCTTTTAAAATATTATAGTTGATTTAGTAATTCATTTTTCTCTGTTAATATCTTACCTGCAGTTTCTTCAATAGAACTGCTAGTTACATCAATAGTCATACAACCTAACCTTTTCATTAATTTCTCAGCAAAATCTAACTCAGCTAAAATATTATCAAGTTGAACATAGGACATATTTTGATTTGATCTACTTATTTGCTTGAGTCTCTTTTCTCTAATCTCTTTTAATGCTAAGGGAGAAATGAGTAAGCCAACAATTTTTTGAGAAGATATTTGATATAACATTTCTGGTGGCTTCATTTTATGAGACAGAGGTATATTAGCAGTTTTATAACCCTGATAAGCTAAATACATACTCAAAGGTGTTTTAGAAGTCCTAGAAATGCCCATCAAAACAATATCTGCTTCAGGCCACTTATTTACATTCTTACCATCATCACATGAAACAGCAAAATCAATAGATTTTATTCGCTTAAAATAATTTTCATCTACTCGATGATTTAAACCTGGTTCAAGCTCTGGCTTAATCTCAAGAAAAGAAGAAAATTTAAAGAGAGGAGAATTTAACATATCAATCACTCTTAAACCCAACTCTTCAGCTCTTTTATTCAAATAACTAATTAATTCTGCTAAGATGATTGTATGAGCAAAAATCGCATCTTCTTGCTCAGCCTTAGCTATAATATTTTCTAATTGATTTACATTCTTAATACTATTAAATCTTTTAACCCTAAACTTTACTCCTGGAAATTGACTAGTTATAGCATCCACTACATTGTTAGCTGTCTTCCCGGTTGCATCAGATACTATATAAACATTTACTAACTTGTTTTTTGGCAAGTTTAGCGCTCCTTCCCATCTCAATCTTATCTAACTATTTAGTTCTAGTTTAGAATATTATTAATCCTTCTCGATCATTAAATAAATCCCCCCTCATCAGATTATAATCATTTGCAAATAATTCTACTTTTAAACTGATAATTTTTATTTGTATACTGTTATTATAACAACAAGAAATAAAAATGCAACATATTTAATCAAAAATATACACTAAATACTATTATAAGCATTATTAATAGCCTTACTACTTAATTTGCTATACTATTTTTAATTTTTAATAATCTTTTTCAAGCTGAAATATTTAATCGTTTTAAATAGCAGGATTTTAGTGCTTGATTAGAGAAGAATATATTAAGAGAAAATTAGTATTTTTATCACTCAATATTTAATTAAAGAAGGGCAGGTAGTTAAAATGTCACTTATTAAAAGAGAAATCCAACAACGAATTAGCAATCTACAAGAAAAAATGCAAGCTGGAGGAATTGAATTAGCAGTAATTATTAGTGATATCAATCTTTACTATTTAGCAGGGACTATTCAAGCTGAATACTTATTTATACCTCAATCTGGGCAAGCCTTTTTATTAAGTCGTCGCGGAATAAGTCATGCTCGAACCGAAGCATTAGTTGAAGTAATAGAATTTAAATCTTCAGCTGAAATCCCAGATGTTTTAAAAGAACAAAAGTTAACTGATATTAATAACTTAGGATTAGAATTAGATGTTGTCTCTTATCAAAAAGTAAATAAAATAAGCAATATTTTAGCAACTAAGCAGATAGACAATGTTAATAACTTAATTGCTCAGTTGCGCATGATTAAATCAGAATTTGAGATTAAACAGAGCAGAAAATCAGCAAAACAATTATTAGGAATTGTTGATACTGTTAGAGATAATTTTAATTTAGGTATGAGTGAGATTGAACTTTCAGCTTTAATTGAATATCATTTACGCTCTAAAGGCCATAGTGGAATAGTTAGAATGAAGGGGTTAAATAATAATATCTCTTTAGGAATCTGTTCAGCTGGAAAAAATACATTAACTCCAGTTAAGACTGATGCACTTTGTGGTGGTAGTGGAACCTATCCTGGCTTTATAGGTGCCTCAGAAAAAGAAATAAGAAAAAATGAAGCGATTACGGTTGATTTTGTTAGTAATTATCATGGCTATCATATTGATCAAACGAGATTATTTGTAGTAGAGAAAGCTAATAAGCTTTTGTTAGATTTATATGATAAGATGTCTTTGTTAGAAAAGAAATTAAGTAGCTATCTAACTGTTGATTATAGTTGGAGTCATATTTATAAGAAGAGTTTAGAATTGGCTGAAGAGCTTGATGTTAAAGATTACTATCTAGGTAGCGGTAATAATCAAGTTAGATTTGTGGGGCATGGAGTAGGACTTGAACTAAATGAGTATCCATTTTTGGCTCCGGGATTTAAGCAGCAGCTAGAGGTAGGAATGTTAGTTGCTTTAGAACCTAAATTATTACACCCTGAGCTTGGATTAGTCGGGATTGAAAATACTTATCTTATAACTGAGTTTGGCCCGGAAAAACTAACTAAAAGTAATGAAGACTTAATCATAATTTAATTAAAAGCCAAAAGGCTTTTAATTAAATTTAAGTTTTATTATTCTAGCAATATTCTCTCCAAGACTCTCTAATAAGATTCCAGCATTTTCTTGGGCTTCTTTTAAGCTCAACGGTCTATTTATAATAGAGAATAAAGCATCAATACCATGCTCATAAACTTTTTCAGATCCTTCTCCTAAGCTACCTGCTATTGCAATAACTGGACACGAAGCTTCTTTAGCAACTTTAGCAACGCCTATAGGTGTCTTACCGTTAATAGTCTGACTATCAATCTGACCTTCACCGGTTATAACAAGATTTATATCTTTAATAATCTCTCTAATCTTAGTAGCAGCTAAGACAATTTCAATCCCTGGTTTTAATTCCCCATTTAAAAAAGCTACTAAACCTGCTCCTAATCCTCCAGCAGCTCCGGCTCCAGGTATTTTATTAACATTAATCTCAAGTTCACTTTCTATTCTCTTTGCTATCTCTTTTAAACCAGCATCTAATCTCTTAACTTCTTCTTGATTGGCCCCTTTCTGTGGAGCATAGACATAAGCAGCTCCATTCTTGCCATATAATGGATTGTCAACATCACAAGCTACTTCAATTTCACTATCTTTAATTCGTGGGTCTAGATTACTTAGATCAATTCTTTTAATCTTTTTTAAGACCTGCCCACCATAGCCTACCTCGCTTCCATCTTTATCTAAAAAGCTAGCTCCTAAGGCTTGAGCCATACCAATCCCACAATCATTTGTAGCACTACCTCCAATACCAATAATTAGCTTACGACAACCTTGATCTAAAGCAGCCTCAATCAATTGACCAGTCCCATAAGTTGTAGTCTTAGTAGGATCTCTTTTTTCTTCTGCCACTAGAGGTAATCCAGATGCTGCAGCCATCTCAATAATAGCAGTTTCCCCATCGCCTAAAATTCCAAAGAATGCCTCTACATCTTCTCCTAAAGGGCCAACGACTTCTTTTTTGATTATTCTACCCTCAGTAGCATCAACTAATGATTGTACAGTTCCCTCGCCACCATCTGCCATAGGTAGTTTTTCAATTATAAAGTCTGGAGCTACTTTTTCTAGCCCTTGCTCTAAATTACTTGCTACTTCTAAAGCAGTTAGACTTCCTTTAAAAGAGTCTGGTGCTAATAGTATTTTGATAAGTCTTCACCTCCAAAGTATTAGATTATAACTATATTTTATTAGTTAATTTACTCAAAATCAACAATAAACAACAAAAAAACATACTCAATATAAATAAGTATGTTAATAAAATAAGACTCTATCTTCAATTTTAAATTTAAGATTAAATTCAAGAAAAGAAATTAAACTGGCTAAAATTAATGGGGTGAATTCCCATCATCCACCCCATCTTATTTAAAATCACTGTAAAGTAAAAATTTATAAGACTCTAGTCTTACCTTGATAAATTAAGCCTCGAATAGAATCGACAGTAACTGTGCTTCCATCTTTAAGCTTATTTAATGCATCAGAAACGCCTACTAATACTGGAACATCATGATTTAAACCTACAATTGCAGCATGAGATGTAGTACCTGCCTCTTCTGCTATAATAGCACTTACCTTATCGATAACTTCCATATAATCTTTATTAGTTGCTTTAGTTACTAAAATATCACCATCATTAATCTTCTCTTCAGCCTCTTTAGCATTTTTAGCCAATTTGACTATCCCGCTAGCAGAATTATTTCCAATCCCTAAACCTCTTACCACTACTTCACCTACTACATCTACTTTCAATAAATTAGTAGTACTTGGAATTCCACTAGCAGAACCTGCTGTAACTACTACAATATCTCCTTTATTTACATATTGAGTCTCTCTAGCAGCAGTTATTGATTTTTCTATCATCTCATCTGTATTATCGCTTTTTTCTACCATTACAGGTCTAACTCCCCAAGATAGAATTAGTTCATTAAAGGTTTTCTTATTTGGTGTAGCAGCGACAATTGGAGCATTAGGTCTATACTTTGACACCATTCTAGCTGTATGTCCAGAATGTGTTGAAGTAATAATAGCTGTAGCAGATAAATCATATGCCGTTTTACAGGTTGCAAAACTAATTGAATTAGTTATAGTCTCTAAATCAAGTGCCTTTTCCTCTAAAACCTCTTCATAATCTAATGCTTTTTCTATCTCTAAAGCAATATTAGACATTGTCTCTACTGACTTAACAGGATAAGCACCCGCAGCAGTCTCACCAGATAACATAGTTGCATCTGTACCATCATAAATAGCATTAGCTACATCACTTGCCTCGGCTCTAGTAGGACGAGGATTATTAATCATAGAATCTAACATCTGTGTTGCAGTAATTACTGGCTTACCAAACTGATTACACTTTTTAATCATCATCTTTTGAGCAACTGGAACCTTTTCTGGTGGAATCTCCACACCCAAATCACCTCTAGCTACCATTAAACCATCAGAGACCTCTATAATCTTATCAATATTTTGCACGCCTTCTTCATTTTCAATCTTAGGTATAATATGAATATCTTTATTATGTTCTTCTAATATCTCTTTAATCGCTAATACATCCTCTGGTTTTCTCACAAAAGATGCAGCAATAAAATCAACATCCTGTTTAATTCCAAATTCTATGTCATTAACATCTTTTTCTGTAATTGCAGGTAATCTAACACTGACACCAGGTAGATTAACACCTTTACGCGAACCTAACTTACCACCATTAATCACCTTAGTAATAATCTCATTACCAACTATCTGCTCTACCTCTAAACCAATTAATCCATCATCAATTAAAATATTATCACCAGCTGAAATATCTTCACCTAATGACTTATAAGATACAGATACTTTCTTTTTATTACCAACTAGCTCTTCAGTAGTAAGTATGAATTCAGCACCCTCTTTTAAGAATATATCTTTATCATCTTTTAACATTCCAGTTCTAATCTCAGGCCCTTTTGTATCTAATAAGATGGCTATCGGCTTATTCTTCTCTTTAGATAATTTTCGAATCTTTTCTATTCTAGCTCCATGTTCTTGATGATTACCATGGGAAAAATTCAACCTAGCTACATTCATCCCAGCATCAATCAAATTTGCTAAAGTCGCTTCATCATCACTAGCAGGACCAATCGTACATACAATTTTAGTCTTTCTCATTAATAAAACCTCCCAAGTTTTTAATTTAATAAAAAAATAAGAATCTCACCTAGTTAAAACAGAGCACAGAGATTATAAGCTATTAATTATAGCTATAGTAATCCCAAGGCTATTTTAACTAGATAAGATTCTCTTAGTCTCATTCCTATCTAATCTATAATTTTTATTGAATTTTCTGCTTATTCACTATCTTAATAAGATTATATCTTTATTTTGCTTAATTGTCAAGCCAACTAGATGATAGAATAACGTAAAAACATCTACTCCCTTTAAATTAATTCTAAGCTCAAAGATCTCTAACATTACCTTAATCTGATTTTTATAATAGATTCAATTAATCTTTTCTCTTAATTCATCATCTTCATAAAGAAAAAAACATACCCCTAGTGAGTATGTTGATAAAATATTATTCAATTTTAAATAAAAAAATCGTCGACAAGTATAGTCGACAACTATAATAGTTTTCAATACAAAGACAACATTATCTAAAATTTAATGGGGTGGATGATGGGACTTGAACCCACGGCCTCAGGATCCACAATCCTGCGCTCTAACCACCTGAGCTACACCCACCACAGTGTTATTAACTTTAGAATTAAGAACTTAAAATCTTTTAAATTAAATGGCGTGCCCGGGAGGATTCGAACCCCCGACCCACGGCTTAGAAGGCCGTTGCTCTGTCCAGCTGAGCTACGGGCACAGATTTTTAGTGTATAGTTTATAGTTAAAATCAAAATTATTACAAACAAAACCATCTTATATTATATACTCTATAAAGTAAATGTCAAGTTTTTTATGCTTTGATGGTCTTGAACTTAACTTTACCCTTTACACTATCAACTTTTAACTGTTTTTATTTGGTGGGTCTAAGTGGATTCGAACCACTGACCTCACGCTTATCAGGCGTGCGCTCTAGACCAGCTGAGCTATAGACCCATGGAGCGGGAAACCGGACTCGAACCGGCGACACCCAGCTTGGAAGGCTGGTGCTCTAGCCAACTGAGCTACTCCCGCATGGTGCGAAGGGTGGGAGTCGAACCCACACGCCATAAAGGCACTAGATC
>LFFM01000974.1_pt1 | contig 20363 bp, 13 predicted proteins | sample 643131 | NCBI WGS metagenome assembly LFFM01 (sample SAMN03777445, study PRJNA286221) | soda lake metagenome | biome: soda lake; feature: Kulunda steppe; material: water; isolation source: sample Tc-Br brine of Tanatar trona crystallizer | place: Russia: Kulunda steppe | collected 2011-07
AGTCGCTCTAAGAGTTCGACGGATTCCTCGTGGATGAGCGGCTCCCCGCCAGTGAGTACGACGTGGCCAGCCTGCTCGTGTGACTGGACTTCCTCCACGATCGACTCGAAGTCGCGCCACGCCCCGGTCGGCTCCCACGACGTATGGTACGAATCACAGAACCAACACCGCAGGTTACACCCAGACGTCCGCACAAACACGGAAGGCACGCCAGCAAGCGTGCCCTCACCCTGCAGCGAGTAGAACACCTCATTAATCGGGAGGCCCTCACCAGCCGCATCAGCGTCCTCAGTGGGTTCCTCAATATCGCTAGCAACCGGCATCAGTACGACGCACAGAGCTCGCCAGTCTCGCTCACCGACACCGACACGTCCGACACGGTATCAGGGAACGCATCGAGCATCCGTTGTTCGAGGAGGACACTCATCACCTCTGCCGTCGGCGGATGCTCCAACACGACGAGTGCGTCGCCGTCGCCGGACGCCTCGAACGCGTCGACAAGCGGGTCGCCTTCTTGGACGAGGAATCGGTGATCCCACGCATCGATGACATCCGTGACGTCCCCTTTGTCGACGACCCACCCCTCCTCAGTGAGTTCCCCGGTCACTTCCACGGTGATCTCGTAGTTATGGCCGTGCGGCCGCGAGCACTTTCCATCGTGATGCAGGATTCGATGGCCCGAACTAATCCGAATCGGCTTATCATCTCCAATCAGCAGCGTTCGCTGCCCAGCTTCTTGAAGCGCATCTGGTCCGGATTCGTCTCTCGATATACTTTGAGCCATGCTCGAAGAATACTCGGGGAATATATAAATATTGAGTTTCCGTACACAAATGGAACAGCAGCACCACTCAAAGTCGAGATCATTCCACCACAGCCATATCTCTCGTCACGCACCGATATTCAAAAGAGCCGAGCCACATCAACCAGCCAATTGGTGTCGGAGGGTCTTCTACCTAGGATCGCCACGGCCATATCTTCATCAGAACAAAACCAGGTACCGACCGTAGCTTTAACACTCGTTCTGTTTTGTCATCCGTAGCTACGAACTGCCCTCATGAACCATCATACCGCGGAGCGGTAAACGGGGAAAACAAAGCATTTGCGTCCCCACCAGATAGAGTAGTTGAATAGATGCCGGAATTTGAAATAGAGTTGGATAACGAGGGGGAATTCGGTCGGTTAGGAACATTAGATGTCCCTCATGGCCCAGTCAACACACCAGCGCTATTTCCGGTAGTGAATATTATTGGGGGAACAACTCCGAAATCGGGGGCTGCGTGGCGACATTTCCGAGACAACCTTCTCGATAAGGACCACGTCCAGGGAGTGATGTTCCAGGCGATGAGCTTCCTAGACTACGGAGTTACCGCAAATACGCTCGGACGATGGCGGGATGAGACTTTTAGGGAGAAACTGGGCGATGACTTTGTAGATATCAAGTGCCCGATATTCATCGACTCTGGTGGATTCAGTTTGATGAACTCGGATACGTTTGGAGACCCACCTTCTGAGGGGGGAAAAGAAAATGAATGGGGGCTATATACCAATCCGGACAGCATTCTCAAGCTTCAGGCTGATTTTGGAGGCGACATTGTTGCGACACTCGATTATCCGATTCCGCCGGAGCTCCGGGAAGATGAGAAGACCGAGCGAATGCAGCGCAGTATCGAAAGTGCCGTGCGATGTCTACAACTCATCGAAAATCCGGAGCAGATTGAAACACGTAATGAGGGCGATCAAGCGAGCATCGAAAGGTTACGTAATAGGAAGACTGAGGGTACCGATCCTGGAGTCTTCGTCGCAATTCATGGACATGATTATGAGACGATCAGCTGGTATGTCCAAAATTTCTTAGATCGGATACAGGAGGAAGGAGTCACACATCGATTTAATGGCTTTGCAATCGGATCACTCGTCCCACTCCGAAGCCGGACGAAGCTTCTAGTTGATATAGTTCAGGGTGCGAAAGACGCGATTCCAGCTCACCTGGAAGATGAGATCGCGTTACACATTTTTGGTGTGGGGGGTAAGCAAGTGTCCCTCCTGACGTTACTGGGGGCGGATTCGTTCGACTGCTCTACGCATATGCAGACGGCTAGATATAAGAAGTACGTCGTGCCGGGTACTTGGGAGCATATCAGTCTGGACAATATGGAGGAGTTCTTGGATGACGGAGAATTCCCGTGCGAATTGGAGCACTGTACGCTCCGCGATCACCCAGAGTGGGATCCGAAGTCAGTGCGAGAACGGCTAAATATGGAACCAACCTATGGAGCGGGTCCCACAAAAACGGAACCATATGGGCTGCTTGCGCGGCATAACTTTGAAGTGTATAATGATGAGATGAGGCGAGTTCGTGAGAAAATTCGTGACGGAGATCTCCTAGAGTACATAATTCAATTTGCGCGAGATCACGAGCAGATTAAGCAGGGGCTCAAATATGCTCAAATACGCGATAGGGAACTACAACAGCAGCTTCGGGAACGGGAAGCATATGATCTAATTGTTGGTCCCGATATTGAAACTGACCAGGCAAAGCTCACGGAATTTGGCGGAGGAATTGATGATCAGACACATCAGCAGCGTGTCTCGCTTCAGCACACGCCAAATAGCTTCAATATTCTCAATCACCGGTACACGCCGCCAGCAGAAAAAAAGGTCCTTCTGCTTATTCCGTGTAGTAAGCGAAAACCATACGCAGAATCCAGAACACATCGAGTCGTACTCAAACGATTACAGGAACGCCGCGATAATATACATAAAGTGACAATTTCGGGGATGTACGGGCCAGTTCCAGAAGAGCATGAGACAGATAAAGAAGTGATGGAATACGAGTACGTACTCTCTGAACAGGATACGGAGCAAATAGAACTTGTCCGTGATCGTCTAATATCATATTTACAAAAACATGGCGAGTCATATGATCAAATAATTGGCTATGCTGCCAGCAGCACCTACAGGGGTGTTATTCGAAATGCGCTGAATGCCTACGGGCAAGGTGAATTGTTCCCTAGGGAACCAGAGGCATTACGACTAACAGAGCATTTCCGCAAAGAAAACATCAAAGAACTAATGGAGTATCTTGATATTTCAACTGAAGATATGAGCCTCTGATCCCCCAAGTGAGAGATCTCGGCTAAGTAAGAACACCAGTAACGTTAAGGCCGAGGTGAACAAAGCCGTCGCTATGCAAACTCTCTTAGTCCAATCCTGTTCTAAATCCAAGAGAGAACCGAGTAAGCCGATTCCTGCGCTAGAATTGTACTCTGGATACTACTACAAAATTATAAAGAAAGCGAAACGAGAAGGCGATTTTGATCCGAATATTGACATATGTATTCTTTCAGCAAAACATGGCTTGATCGATTCTGACACGAATCTCTCTTTCTACGACAAGAAAATGGACTCGGAGCGTGCTCTAGAGATTCGAGATGAAGTGAAAGACGCCCTCAAAAACCGAGTTCGTACCCATACATACGACGAAGTTCTAATCAATATGGGCCAGCCCTACAGAGAAGCGATCCGCGGAATTGAAGAGGAAATTGACGCTTCAGTACATGTAATAGAGGGAAAGCTTGGAGAGCGAGGTCAAAAATTGAAACAGCGAATTCGGAAAAGTACTCGTAGTTCGCTGGGGGCCGATTGATGGCAGTGGACAACCGGCTTCAGCAAGATACTGAGTTCAATATTGAGGGAACTACAGGTGAGGCCCGTGCCGGGGAACTCACTATTAACGGGGTTTCGATGAAGACACCTAGCCTCTTCCCAGTAATCAATTTCTACGGAGGTGGAAGAAGTGGCAGTGTCTTTGGTGGGAGCACTCACCGTACCGTTAAAGAACTCATCAACGGCGACGAACGAGTCGCTAGCGTTGATTGTAGCCACCTATTCGAAGGGGCCATGATGTCGGTTGGGTCGCTTACTGATTATGGCATTAACCGGGATCTCCTACAGACCTACCTTTCTTCACCGATTAAACGACGCTCTGAGTTTCACGGATTTGAGGGAATCTTATTCGCGGATTCCGGCGGATACAAGAATCTGACACAAGGAGCACTGGACGGGAGTGACTTCGAGCTCGAAATGAACCAAGCGCGGGTATTCGAAATGCAACAGCAACTCGGCGGAGAAATCATCGTCAACCTCGATATTCCTATCGAACCAGGCGATTCATTCGAAGAACGCTGTCGGAAAGCTCGTCTGACCGCCGAGAACGTAGACGAGTTTCTTGAGCTGTCCAAGGACTATCCCGCAGCTCGCTATCTCACTGTCCATGGATACAATTACTCAATGATAGACACCTTTATGCAGGAACTACAAACTATACTGGGAGATATCGATATTTCTGCCACCTTCGATGGGATTGCGCTTGGTAGCCTCGTCCCCAAAAAGGATGATCGGGAATTGCTCATCAACGCCGTCCAAGGTTGTCGTGAGGTCATGGCTGAACGAGGCTTTGACGACCTCCCGCTTCACGTTCTCGGAATCTCGAATACAGCAATTCCGCTGCTTGCAGCCGTTGGTGCGGATACCTTCGACTCCTCTTCGTACATGCAAGCTGCGATCAACGGGAAGTACTACAAGTCTCTTCTGAGCACGGTTAGAGTCGAGGATGCTGATTTCCGGGATTGTTCCTGTCCCGTATGCTCTTCACCGGAACTCCGATCTCGGATGAACGGTAATACACAATATCGCAAAGACCAGATGGGTCCAGCGGCTGTCCACAACTTATACGTACAAATGACTGAGCTCAAGAACATTCGTGAGAGGATACAAATGGATGGTACGGACGGTCTAGTTGACTATATCGAAAATACAATTGGTCGTAACGATAGTACACGAAAGCACGCCCATCGCGTCGTCAACGAATCACTTGGGGGGTACTTCTAATGAAACGAACACCATCAGTCAATGAGGTCAACGAGTTCCTCGAAATTGCCAGTGACTTTGAGGATCCGCTTGAATTACTCCGTGAATCACTCTCGAACGCATTCGATGCAGGTGCTGAGTCTGTTGATATCAGAATCAAGTCCCAACCGAACGGCTCAGACATTATTATTGAGGACGACGGACACGGAATGAACGAAGAGGATCTCAAGTCCTTTTTCGATCTCGGTAACTCAAGCAAGACCGACTCAATCGGATACAAAGGACACGGGACGAAGATATTCTACAAAAGCGACTATATAAAAGTAAATACCAGTAGAGACGGTACCACCCTCTCTGCTGAGATGGAAAAGCCGTGGGAAAAGCTCAATAACCGGGTTCTCCCGGAATATGACGTCACTAAGACAGACGCTCCATCATCCCGATCTGGCACGCTAATACGGATTAGTGGCTTCAAATCAGGGGAAGGGTTTAGTCCAGAATCACTCACTTATCCGAAGGTCCACAATTATCTGAAGTGGAAGACAATCGTGGGATCCACGGCGCATTTCTTTAAAGATGATTTTCATGAGATGGATATCACAGTTGAACTGGACGACGAGATTGACGATTCTCGTGAGCAGCTCATCACCACAAACAAATTCGAATTCCCATCGGAACAGCTCTTGCCCGGTGACGGGGAATTTCCTGCTGAACGCATGTGTAAATTATACGGGCCAAAAGAGATAACGCTGAACCACGCAGAAGGAACCTCTACTGTCGAAATCATCGGGATGGCGGGTGGAAAGGCAGCACGCAACGAACTACCTACCTTCGGTCGGCATTCGACTCAGTTTGGTGTCTGGCTAGCAAAAGATCACATCAAGGTTGAGCGGTTGAACGAAGCCATCTCACATGATAATGAGTTCATCCACTTTCTTTTCGTGGCAAATTGCCAAGACATAGAGCTCTCGGCCAACCGTGGCAAGATCCGGAATAAATCGAGTAGTGTGTATCAGGCTCTCGAAGAGGAGCTTAGTCATTTCCTCTCGAAAGTCACGCACGACCCGTGGTTCGAAGGTTATCTAGAAGCTCGACGCCAAGGAGAATTAGCCCGAAAAGCTTCCTCAGAATCAAATAAAGCTCACGACCGTGTTGACCGCATCAAATCGAGAGGTCGATTCGTGCCAAGCAATGATGCGGAGATTCTCTTTGGGCTACAGCGGCCCTCCACCCAGAGTAATGCCCCTGAAATCGTTGTTGAGGATTACCATCCCACAGACGATATTACAGCTATAGTCCGGGCCGATGAAACGCTTCAGGCGGCTGCTGTCAGTTCAACTTTAGTCGATTATTTCGATGACGAAGGCCCGTTGGAACCAGCAGAGCTACTTATTTGCTGGGAGTGGGGAGACACGGACGAATTGCGAGAGATCCAGCGAACTGGCTACCTTGGTAGTGACGTTGATATTGATTTTGAGCAATCGAAAGTTAGCTACGAGACACAGGATGGTATTAGTGGCTCTTGTGATGTGATTATCGTCAGTAAGTACATTGACACACCTATGGTTGAAGAAGCTGGAACTGTGTCCTCTACATCAACAGACTGATTGATGGGTTAACTTATCGTAGCCTGAATATCAAAGCTCCCACCGAAGTAATCAACCTACTCTCGTGGAATCCAAGGCTTTAGCGACGGATCAAAATCAGCCAACCTTCCACTATATCCGCTCGTTTCAGGAGCCAACACCCCAATATGTTTGAGCTGTTGGACAAAGTTCTGGAATATGTTTGACCGGACCACTCCCTTCCAGATTTCCTCGTCTTTGAAGATTTGGTCCGAATCACCTGATTCAATGAGAGCGCGTGCTTGCTCTCGGCCAGATTTAGACTGACCTGGTGAGGGATTTGCAGTGCAAAAGACGTTCAAGAATACGTTCGGGTATTGATTGATTAGGATTTCTACCAGCTCCGGGAATGGGAGTTCACCGGAGACCTCGGAAAGGGCTTGGAATAAAAGCCTGATCTCTGGGTGCTCAGTATACTGAGACCGAAGAAGCGTCGCTATTTGCGGGTGCTCATCAGCGACAACAGTCCCCCTGGGAGGTTTCAGCTGTCCCAACTCATCGAGTTCGTTTACACCATACCCGTTGAGCATCGTGCCCGCAAGTCTACCACGATCGGTGAGCTCGCATTTGCCCTTATCAGTTATTAAGCCCAGAACGACAGCCCCATCATAGATATGCTCGGGCGCATGAAAGCCATATTCATCTTCGATAATATCATGGAGGCCCGCCTTCGAAACTGATTCACGCTCTTGGAGGATGAGCGTCGGAGCGAGGAAATTGATCGGTTGTGTGAGCGCCATCCCAGCAATCTCTCCGGCTGACCCACGCCGTTGTAGACGATAATTGAGTTGGCTAGCAACGTCTTGAACGTGTACATTGGCCTCTGTCACTGCGGGATTGGACCAGTCACTGTTAGTATCGTCCACTTCGATCATACCAAGCCCTTTTGAAAGAGCAACGCTCGACACTTGCCGAATAGCCTTAGAATCAGCAGCTAGATAAGATATGTGAGCCCCTTGTTGATAGGTCAATGCCTGTCCAATCCCCTTCAACATATCACCAGTACCCTTCACTTCTATCGCAAAAATACGATTAGTGTTAGTAAATCCAATAACGTCCGGAAAACGCCCGCCAATACTGATTCTATGTTCACCACACCGTTCTATCACTGACTGGTAACGGGTCGAATGGGATCCAGGAACGTGAACAAATGCTTCGTATCCCCTGTCCTCAAGATCGTCTACGACTTTCTCGAAGACTTCCGGTTCCTCCATTCTGTATCACACATTTGATACAAGGATAATAATTGTTTTGTAAATCAAAGCAAGCACTTGCCGAATCTAAACACGTTTCCTCGGTGAGATTGATAATCCGAAAAGGCAGAATTCTCTACAGGGCTGTTAGGTATCTCAAACTCTCCGAGCCATCCATTATTGCTTTATATTATACAGTGAAACTCGGCAGCTGCTGTTTTCGGCTTTACCACGAAGGTGAAGACGCTATTCGTCTATTGCTCTTCTGTAGGAGTCTGTTGATACAGTCGTTACTAGCTGAGCGGGAACACTAATCGATTTACTAAGCACCTCTACCAAGGAATCACAATTAAACACACGCAACCGCAAATCGCAATACTACAGTTCATCAATAATGTGCTTCATAAGAGCCTGGTTTATACTGTAGCTTCAACTGTGAATTACTATGTATCTGCTAAGTCCAGTTTATTGGTTGTTTCTAGCAGTTTAGGATTGGATCCAAACTAGGTGCTACTTAGCAGTGCGCTAGATTCTCTCCACATCCCATATTTTTATCCTTCGGGTTTAATGAAAGCGTATGCCAGCCGATCACTTCGCCTCTCTTGTGTCAGAATTAGAATCTCGAAGAGGACCCAGCTATCTACTACTCTACCCCGAAGAGATGGATCGTGGTGATACTATACGGACGATCAGGCAATCATTCAATCAAGCCTCAGTTATCGAGGCAGAACAACAGTCTATCACGGAGATCCGTCCTGTTGGCTCCGGCCCGCACATCGTTCCTCTACTCGACTTGTCTGCGGCGACTACACCAGATGAATCGGAGGATCAGGCACTGAAGAGTCTCTGTGAGACATCAGAAATAATATTCATCGCTCCTGACTGGTTCGAGATATGTCTGAATTACCCATCTCGTCCACGATGGACTTCGAGAGTTGAGGTTATTCGATCTCTGGACTCGGCTTCGATAGAGGAGGTTATCACTCGGTTCCCCTCTTCAACACCTCTCCTCGATAGAAGTCAGCGCCGGGTAATGTATCGATACTTGGAGAATCGTCGATTCCGGAGGGCTGTCGAAGCGATGTCCCCTGAAACAAGTGAGCGCATCAAGTCGGAGATTGAGCGATACAGTCTCAACAGTCTCTCGAGTGAGGTCCAGGATTTACTTCCCAAACCGAATGACTCGCTGTTCCGTTCGCTTGCCGCCACCAAATTACAAGAACTAGGTCATCTACAGTTGGCGGAGTTCTATAGAATTTACGGTGAAGGTGTAACGTTGAATAGTGTCCCAGAAGACTCACAATTCATTATTTCTATCTCAGATTCACTTGTTGATGAGCTACCTCACCCCCCATTCGAATCGACCGGAATACGAGTTCTGTTCAGCTTGCTCTTCCGACAGCACGAAACAGAGAAAGTTCTTACAGAAACGGTTCACGAGTGGCAATCCGGAAATCCGTCAGATTGGATAGAACCTGCCGATTCCGGACTACAGGAATATATCGTGGACAGGGTTGATTTGCTGAACAACATCTGCTCTAATACCATTCTGAGGGACTTCTACCGTCTTCTTCCCATCTTACTCTTCATTCGTCTAATCCGTCACCCTCCCGCGACTACCGGCGTTTTGGAGGGTGTCAACCGATACCGTAAAATAAAGAGTCTCGAAATAAAAAAGCTGGCTACCAAATCACTCGCTGATGGTTATCGGAGTAACAAATACGACGATCTTCAGAATGTCGAGCGCATCGCCCGGTTTTTAGAGGGTGATCGTCCGAAGGTCGTGCTTGTGGTTGACTCCTTGAACTTGATGCAGCAGTCCACTAGAGATCTCGTCCAACGTTATCAGACAGATACACCCGGATATGCTCTCGCACCGCCTGTCTCCAAAACTGATACATTTGTCGAGGAACTTCGTCAGCGGGTCGATTTCGACACACTCGGTGGATATACCGACGGCGAAGATTTGGCTAATACTTCGATACGAGAACTTGTTAATCTAGACGAAAAAAGAGCGGAGTTGACAGAACGTCTTAACACTGGTGAGTCATTCATCATATACGATCCGAGGCTCGACGTACAGGCTCGATATGAGCAGAGCCGTGATGTAGAAGTCAATCAATATGTCAGAACAATCGAGAACTTTATCAAGGGCTATCGAGGTGTTGCAGATATCATGGTAACATCTGATCACGGAATGGTTCAGGTTCAACCCGAACGCTCGGTAAGCGGAATAGGAGGTGGAACACATGAAAGGGGACTCCTCACGAAGGAACCAAATATAAGTAGAGACGATATGATAGAAGTTGAACTCGGTACAGATTACAAGGAAGATTTATTAACACCAGCGAATCCACATAGCCGTATTGGTTCACATAACGAGCCGCTCTGGACACATGGTGGAATCTCAGTCGAGGAATCAATTGTGCCCTGTATAACCGTAGAGAACTAAATCATGGTTAATTATCCACCCCCGAAAGGAAAGTACGAGGCGCTTCTTAATGTGGTAAAGGTTCTGGCTGAAGACGGTCCGTTGTCCCCAAAAGAGCTTGTTGAGAAGGATGACATACGAGCATTCGGGTATTCCGAAACTGACGGAACAACACTAAGCCCGGGAGATAGCTCTCAAGCATACGACGAACTTGAGGACGTCTTAGGTGTCGTCACCACCGATACAAATCGGAACCTTCGGCTTACTAGGAGCTCCGAAGAGGCCGACCCGTTCCTTCCAGACGCAAGTGGAGAAGGACTGGCCGCCCTGCTGAATTCCGATGGCAATCAAGAGTTACGACGTGCGGAGGTGACGGCATTCTTACTCAGGAAATTGAACACCTATGACATGAGTATCAAGGGAGGAACAATCGACAAGGCATTTCACGAATTCATGAGAGTGCTCTGGAGAGAACGCGATTCTACGACCGGTGTTTACAAATCTGACTGGTCGCCAAAAAACCTCATCGGGAGTGATAAGCTCCCAGGAGGTGGTAAGTGGAATAATAACAAGGTCAAATTCATCAGGGATCGGGCGGTTAATCTGGGGGTAGCAGAGCGTGAATATACGAATGCGGGCGGAGATAATCTCCTACCGGTATTCAGTACGGATGTTTTCCAAATTGGTTTCTACCTTACTTATCAGTACTTTCAGGAGCAAGAGAACGAAACGAGCCCGGAATTTGAAGAATTTTATCAGAAGTTCAAAACTGCGTGGTACCCCCTTCCAAGAGAATTCTACAATCGGCATATCATGACTCAAGGACTATTAGCCCGTGAAACGATTATTTCCAGAAACTCATATTCGATTCTCTATTCGAAATTAGAAGAGGAAAACAAGGGTCAGGAACAATTCAAAGTCAGACACTTTGAGGCGGAGACGGCATGGAGTGAGAACATCACAGCAAGCGAATTCGAGATTGAGGCAGTATAATAATGGTAAATGAAAGTCTTCAACCGGTCTTTGGTATCGATCCGAAGCGATTCAATCAAACATTCGCTGAATACTGGCAGGACAAAGATAGCAGCGAGAACCGTGTTCATGTCGAAACAATCGTCGAGCGGGAGGTGATAGATGCAGTCGATGAATGGAGTAACCGAATTTATCAAGAAGCCCAGAGTGACGACCAGAATACTGGTCTCTTTCTGATAATCGAGGGTGCACAGGCAACAGGGAAGACGGCGATGACAAGATACATTCGAGATCAACTGGACCCCCTCGAAAACACCTCTCGCCAAAATCTACCAATTGTCCTCCCAATCTGGCAGAAGTCCGATAGCAACCCAAGTTCATACAAGTACCTCCAACAACTCCAAGATGAAGGCGAAGAATACCTTAAAGAGCTTGAGAACGTCCCAGATTTAGATAAGAAGCTCCAGCTTCTAGAACAAATAAGTACCCAACTTTCAGAAGAAGAACTGTCCGCATTAACAGACGGGACGGACATTTCGGGAACCCAGTTCCAGAAGCTAGCGGAACAGGCTGGATTCTTTGAAGGGGAAATGAACCCGTCGGATGTAGTCTCGGAACTCACTTCCAAGGGATATACGTTTGTGTTTATTTTTGACGAAATGGTCCCCTCTCATGCAAAAGAAGAGGCTCAAAACGTGCTAAAGTGGTTTGAGAAGCATCTCAATCCGCATGTGGGTTTCGTCCTGTTCTGCCACCCGGATATCTCGTCCATCACTCGTGATGACATGTTCGATCAAATGCGACGCCGGAATGGTGATATCACCCTTGATATAGCTGGTACAGAGCACCGGCTAGATGAGAACCATATTATCAACATCCGCGGACGGCAGGATGAGCTGATCGACCTTCGGCAGCTTCTGAACGAGTATTTCGATGATGTATACCTTGATGAGCCAGAGGAAAAGTATGGGCCATTTACTGAGGCGAATCTAGAATGGATGAACAGTTTACTCGGAGCTCATGGACTAATTGGGAATCTTATTGATGGCGTTGGCTCCGCCATGAAGCGGTACGCGAAAGACGCCAATGAATCGAACGAGTATGGAAATATAGGTGCGTACCTCTACGATGAATGCGATCGCGCGATGAAGAGTGCCCGACTCAAAACGGCATTCCGATCAGTCAGCAGCCTCGATCCGGATGACCGGACAGAGGATGTGGCTATCGCAAAAGAGCTCATAGTCGGCTCCAGGAGCGTAGATGAACTCACTAATAAGCAGAAGGAAACACTTGAGGACGCGCTAGTACTGTACGAAGATGATGGTGACCTCAAGATCCACCCTAAATTACTGGATCCTAATTTCGGCACCTCAGATTCAGATATTGAATCCGACTCTCGAGAGCGACTCATCGATGAATATCTCCGGAAGGCCGAGGAATTTGAGTCGGAACTAGAGGATGCAGATCGAGATGAGCTCCGCCATGATATCGAGGATGCATTAATAGACGTTATCGAATGGTTCGGAACCCAACGAGCGAATATAACAGACCGATCCACGCTCTCCGTCCCTGGTCTCGATAGGCCTACATTCGCAGAGACAACCTTCTCACGGGTGGAGACTGGAGGCCAAGCCGAAAAAATTCAGCCGAGTTCGGGAGGATTAGAGCAATATGAAGGCGAATTCCTCACATTCGTACTCTTCAAAGACGAATCGCTGGCCGATAGCGGAATAAAGAGTAAAATCCAAGACCTTTATAATAAAGACTATCGAGATTCTGGAGTTTTCGTCTTCACTGACGAACCCCCCGAGAACTGGGAGAACCCTGACTGGCTCACAGATCAGATCTCTACCCACCGTCAATGGACGCCCGATTACACGTGGGGGGATGTTGTCGAACGCGTCTACGTACCCAACCTACAAGAGCCGCGAACAATCAGCCGGATCTGTGACAACCGAAATTACGAAACTGTCGTAGATCGGATATCAGCAATCCAGGCACTTTCTGAGGATCATCTAGCGCCCGATCTGTACGGGAACTTTATACAGCTAGCCAGTCAGCTTCATGAAGGTGCTATCAACCTACAGGATAATATATATCAGAAGTACGATGGTCCAACGCTTCCCGAAGCCAAAGCGCTCAAAGAAGTGAAAAAGTTGGTTGAGGAGCACGGATTCATCACCGTAGATGACCTGATAGGCCTCCGTGGCGATTATCGTCACGAACTAGAGGCACTTATTGACTCTGGAGGTCTTAAGGAGATAGAGGGTACTGGCGATACATTCGTGTTCTTGGCAGACGAGTATGGGGGGATATCCCATCTAACTGGGCGGAGTGTCGATGATCTTCGCAATCTCCGTCCAATTCCAGTTCCCGTTCTGGAAGAACTGGAGGAGATTGCCGAAATGCAGGAGGATTTACAATCCGTCTACCAGAATCAGGATATCAAGGATGCCCTTACCGAACTCGAAGAAGCTGAATCACTAATTAATTACTTTGTCACCAAGGACAAGAAACTCGAACAGCTAACTGAAGAGATGACCGATATTAGTTCACTCACCCCTGTTCGAGACGATATGGTGTCCGTTGTCGATGATTTCAATTACGACGCCTACTCTCGAATAACACCAATGCTGGATACGGATCGGAAGATCTGGAACGAGATTCAGGAGCTAGAGGATGCGGATATCTCGGATATTCATCGGACGCTATTCTACGCTCGGCTTGTTGAGAAAACTCCGGATGCTGCGGAGGAATATCTAGATGATGATGAGTATTACCCTTATCTATTGTACGAGTCCGAAGAACAAATCCGCGATGTGCTGGTACAACTCCAAAATAAGGAGTCCGAAAAAGTCAGCAGCTACGAAAGCCAGACAGAATCGCTTACTGAGAAACGTCGGGAAGTAAGAACGTTCGCCGAAGGCGGTGATTCCGATGAGTAACCAACCGGAGGTCGAAGAAGATTCGATTGATAGAACAGATATTCAAACGGCTCCATCGCTCCAGGAAACCGATCTAGAAGATACAGCTGTGGAGACGCTAACCGAACTCAATTACCAAGAGTCGATCCAGAATGTCGCTAATATTGACTCCCAGTTAGATAACCTCTCTGAGGCTACTGCGTACATTCAACGTGTACAGAGCGCTATTAAGGACCTGAAATCAGAATGTGGTATCTCTTCGTTACAAGAACTTGACGAGTCAATTGAGTCGAGATATATCAAAATTGGTGAGATTCTCATAGAACAAGTCGACAACGAGGAAGTACTATTCAAGACTAGTGACGAGCCAGAGAAACTCGTTACTGATATCGAGAATTATTTCGATGCGTTGGAAGACGAGTATGAGCGCCAATCGGCATTGAAGAGAGATCGAGAGCATCTGAAAGGGTGTAGAGCTGAGCTGGAGGAACACCCTGGAACAGACGTTAATGAGGCAATCAAGATTTACAAAGACCAGCAGGAGAAACTCGAAACGGCCCATCATTTCCTCCAACTCAAGGATGGTGAGTGTAGCAGATGTGGTGTGAAATGGGAAAATATAAGCAAAAATCGTCGAAGAGAGATTGAGCAGAAACTAGAGGAACTGGAGGAAGAGTTTGAACCAGATGGTGGGAAATTCGATGAGAACTTCGCTCGTGAGACGAAAGCCTCCGTTGATTCGAAACTAGATGATCTTGAAGAGCTACAGGAGGAAATTCGAGGACTTGAGGACAAAATCGATCGCCACGAACAGCAAGATACCGATACCCTCGATCGTCTCTCTACAACCTACGTAGAGGACTAACTACAATGAACGTCCACGAACTCACAGAACGTGCAGTGGGTCACTCTACCGAGACAATCTGGTGGAACAAGGGACTCACGAAGCTCAATCCTGAGTCAGTTGCGAACTACGATGAGTTCATGGAGAATCTGGTCCAAGTACAGGGACCCTTTCTTGAGAAAGTTCAACCACCATTATCAGCAAGCCAAACCTGGCAGGATTTCTGCTCTACTCTTGAAATCCATACCGACCTTCAGCGAGCTATCCAAACAGCTATTTTTGGTGATTCAAATGGCCGGTTGTACGACCACCAAGATAGAGCTATTCGCAGTATTCTCGACTCTGTCGGAGAGATAGAGGGTAACGACGCTGTTCTCACGGTACCGACAGCTACCGGAAAGACAGAATGTTTCCTAATCCCCGCCCTACAGGTGGCACTCCAAGCGAAGACGGAGAATAGCAATCAAGATGACATCAAGAATCTGGTTATATACCCACAGAAGGCACTGGAGACAGATCAGCTCAATAGACTGGTAGAGTACGGGTATTATCTAAATCAGGAACGAGATACTTTTAATCAGATTACGGTGGGTATCTTCGATGGGGATACCCCGCAAGGAGCCTATGAACTGTATGATGGGCAGAATATCCGCGGACTTCAATGTCCTGAGTGCGATCAAAAGCTCGATTGGGATGGCAACACCGAATCATTGCTATGTGCCAATACCGACGCTCATGCTTCGAAGGAGTTTGTGGAAATTGATTTCCTGAAACTCACACGAGGTGCAATCGGGAATGAAGGCGCTGATATATTGATAACAAATCCTGAAGCCTACGAATTCCGATTCTTCTCCTCGGACTCCCGTGGCCTCGTCTCCTCCGACCAACTCGATCTGGTCGTCTTTGACGAAGCCCATGTCTGGGATGGCAACGGTGGTGCCGCCATCTCCCATTTCATCGAACGTTTGCGGGGACGATATGATGCAACGATGGTGCTGGCAAGTGCGACTATCGAGAATCCAGAGGGCTTTGCTCAAGAGCTGCTACGGCGTGATGAGGCGAATATCGATCACATAGATTTTAGACCTGCGCTTGCTGAATCAAATACGCCCGTAACCTTGGATGAACCAACGTCGATAGTAGACCCGCACGACACAATCGAAGAAATAATTCGGTGGGATGAAGGTGAGATATCGACTCTCTCCGGGGAAGTGGCCGCTATTGGGACTGCCGTGGGACTTCTCGATGAGAAATCAGTGACTTCGTTCGGGCGGAGTGTGATTTCAGCACTTGACGACCCAGCTGAGTGGGACAATGAACCCCTTCTATCGCTTTTTCAACAACGACACGATCTTCGTGAAAATTTAGAAACAGAGCTGCTACAGAACGTACCACAGGTTGCTACAATCCGTCGAGAATTTGGCGATAATAAGTTTGTAGCACTCGATAAGGTAACTGCTGCAACCTACCCGGAACTCTCAACAACCGAAGCAACCGAGAAGCTAGACAAGATCCTGACATGGTGTAAAATCGCCGGGATACTCTATGATCGGTATCATTACTTCATCAAGCCCTTCAGAACGTTTTATTTCTGTCCCGAATGTCGGACGTTACACATCAGCCGGTCTGATAATTGTATGTCACGAGGGCATAATTTCTACCAGGTAGAATCCTGCTCCAACTGTGATACCCTCTATTATACCGACGGTGAATCCCGTTGGCCCATCGATCAAGAATGTTCGTGTTCTGGAATATATCAATTATCGGAGCAGCGAATCAACTCAACCACGTTCCTCTCGTATCTTCTGACACAGTTGGGCCGCGACTTGAAGCAGTTTGGCCAAGGGAAGGCACTATGTTTCTCCAATCGACGTAGTGATGCAGAAGGTATCGGTTCACTGCTCCGAAGTCTGGACTATTCACTCGAAACACAGCGACTTTTGATCACCAAACTTGAACGGGGCCCAAATGATGATAGCGAGCAGTTCTATACTGTAGAAGCTATCCAAGAAGCACTCTATGATGAGCTGAAGGAGATATACATCGACACTCCATATGAATATCTAGAGGACGAAATTCTCTACAAAGGGCTGTCTCGAGATCTTTATCGATATTCTGATCCATTGAACGGTGATAACCACCGCCGGTTGTTCGATAGTGGACTTATTAGTATAGTCCCGGAAGGGGATTCAAAAGTGGATTTCCTGATGAACGAGGTAGTGAAAGTTCTTGCTTTCAAGCCCCATCAGGACTTAGATCGGAAGATGAGCGTCCGGCGTGATAGAATTAAGAATAAACTCGGGAATTCAGTATCACAGTACACGGATGCATCCCCCGACGTGGGTGATAAACTGGATGCCGCAATCGAGAAGCTCGAAAAACGTGGGGCTATCAAAGTCGATAGAGTTTCGGATGGAGAGGGAATCTCGACCATTTTGACACTCCGTCCAAGATTTCTTCATCTGAAAGCGAACAAAACGTCCAAGATTTGCAGTTTCTGTCACGCAGGTTGGCCGTTCTGGAATCGAAGTTTTTGTCCGGATTGTGGAGAGGGATTGACAGAGGTTAACCGAGATGGGGAAGCGAACATCCCGCCGTCAAATGGACAGTATACTACACCGTATTCGCTTGACCACTGGGGGAAGGTCATCTATCAAGCAGATCCTGACCCAGTAGTCTCGGCGGTTCACAAAGCCGGCATCGACCCTGATACGAGAAACACCATCGAAGAAGCATTCTCGGCCGAGCCTCCACGCATAAATATTGTTTCTGCCACAACCACGCTTGAGCTCGGAATCGACATTGGGAGTTTGGATTGCGTCATCAACCTTGGTATTCCTCCAACGAAGGCAAGCTATACACAGCGAGCAGGTCGTGCCGGACGGGATCTTTCGGAATCATCTGTCGTCTACACGGTTGCAAATCCTCACAGTGCAGTCGATAACTACTATTTTGAGGAGATCGAATCCCGATTCCTCAATGCAGATCCGAAGCCAACTCATATCAACAGTCTTGGAGAGACTCCATTCACTACCCAACTGCTGTCGGAAGTACTCACATTCTTAAACCAGAACGGAGGACGCTACGAGTCGTACGAGAGAATTGATACAGACGACGACATCGAGACAGTCCTCAATAATGTCTACACCAGTGTTGGGCTGTTCCTCAAGGATATCGAGAAGAGTGAGGAGCAGTTACTGGAGCACTTGACAAGGATATTCAACTCCAGGTCTCGCCCCGAAATCCAGCAAAGAATGGAATCTCTCGTTGGGGAAGATGGAATGATCCGCCGACGGACCACAAGGAGGCTCTTCAAATTCTATAGCATTTTTTCTCGACTCACAGCATCCGATTCGAGTGTTTCTGGTTTAAAACGAAGACGGGTGATCCAGGAGGAGATCCTTTCGGAACTCAGTCAGGAACTCGGATATCTGCCGATGATACTGTCACAAGCCGGACTCATAGCTCGGTTCCGCTCTTCTGATGATGAAGCAGTTCTTCTTAGGGAGGAAGGTTCCGAATCAGATACAAATCATTACCAGTATGAATCGAAGAGTCTCGATCAGGCACTCCGGGAGGCGTATCCAGAAGCTGTTGATACGTATGCTGGTAGCAGGTACGAAGTCGTGAACACGCAAGTTAGCGAGGACCCGTTGTACACAGCGAACATTTGTTTGAACAATAGCTGTCCCCTTTCGTTTCAACAACAGCCGTCGGTGTTAACTGACTGTCCGCTCTGTGAAGAGTCACTCGAATCGATGCCCATACACGAATACCTGGGGGCAATTCTAAAACCAGCAAGAGGTTCAAAACGAACTCGACCGCTTACACTCAGAGGTGTGAGTGATGACTGACAGACTCGACGAGTTCGCGCGACTTATCGACAACGAAAGCTTCGAGATGGAGTTGCTGGAACAGGATGTCAAGACTATCGAAGAACGGAAGATCGGCCGGATCGAATCCCGTTTTGTGAAGAATCTACAGATACAACGTGCAGTCCCGCATGTCGAAATTACTTATAAATCAACATCAAAAATTAAAGACTCATATGGTGAAATACTTACTATTAAAGATGGGGAATTAAAAAGGGAGCAGGCGATTGCAGGTTACGAATATCTGACTGACGGTTTTGAACTCAAACTGTCGAAGTCTACGCTTCGAAATCACGGTGGGACCACTTCTCCAGAAGATCTGCTTACCGCCCTGTACTCCCTCGGCTACGGTCTTCGAAGTGTCATGGCGCGACGGCTTGGGGTCAACCCAATAGAAATTCAATGTGAACCTCACCTTTTCCCAGAGCAGATTCGTTTGTTGATTTATGATAACGAATCAGGTGGCGCTGGGCTCTCGTACCCCATCTTCCAAGATATAGAGGAAGTTATGGATGAAACAGCCCTACAATTACAATCTTGTACCTGCCCCGACTACTGTGAAAGCTGTTTACTTCTACCGCGAACGCCGACATTCTTACTGGAAAATGATTTATTAGATCGTAAACTCGGAGCAGTTCTCCTTGAGCATCGGTAAGATGAAGAGAGGTGGTTTATTGCCCTGCCGAATAATGGTGTTAGTATATTATGTCTTGTTTAGACGTGGGAGTATCTGAGTTATTCGCCAGTTGTACCGCCTGAAAAATGCTCAGTGTACGTGTAAACTAGCCAAAGGTTTCATATACTATTTAGAAACTTCCCATACAAGTGAATTTCCGATCATTTGTTTTTCCACACGACCTTGATCTAGTAATTTTCTGAGACGGTAGTCGGCACTCTGGCGGGCAATTCCTAGTTCGTCTGCCACTTCTTGGGTGCCGGCAGGTTCGTTCAATCGGACAGCTTGGATGATCTCATCATCCGTATGCTCTGCCTCAAATTGGCCACTCTCATCTCTTTCTCTATCACCATTCATTGTCGTCAAATCATGAGTACCAACCTTCAGCGTTCTGGCTCATATCCAGATACCAAAGATATTTATCCATATGCTACATAGCAAATGGTGAGGAGCCAGGTCGTAGGCATGATCGATCCGGAAATGCCCGAGTGCTGGTACACTCGGACCGGGCTTCTCACTGGCTGAGAGATACCCATGAGAAAGGAAATCACAAATTGTAAAGAGAGTATCGGTGAGAAACAGATTGAAGATATATCAAATTTAAAACAAATTGCGCTCGGGGAAGGGGCCGCGATGTGTCAGGTGTGTGGCTGCGGACTCGGGGAAGGCGACGGGGTGACGGCGTATGCCTTCCGGGCGGCTGGTAACCCTATTTTTGAAATCGGGTTCGTGATGTGCGGGGCGGACGTACACGAACACCCGTCGGTGTTTACGCGCGGTGTTCACGAGGTCGTGGTAACTGGCCGGGTCGGTCTCTGTACGGATGTGTCGATGCAGTCGTCGTGGTTGGTGCTGGTTGACCCGTCGCCGGTGGTGGTGAGTGTGGCGTCGTCGAGTGCGGCTCGTGCGGTGGGTGATGCGTCGCACGATGCTGACACTGAGAGTACTAACGAC
>LFFM01000975.1_pt1 | contig 20356 bp, 11 predicted proteins | sample 643131 | NCBI WGS metagenome assembly LFFM01 (sample SAMN03777445, study PRJNA286221) | soda lake metagenome | biome: soda lake; feature: Kulunda steppe; material: water; isolation source: sample Tc-Br brine of Tanatar trona crystallizer | place: Russia: Kulunda steppe | collected 2011-07
ACGGCGTCTTAGCAGATGGCGACGATGTTGTGTATCTGACTCCCTTTAACCACGACGCCATCGATATCGACCAGGTCCGCGACCGCCCGCCGTCGGTGGCCCCGCCCTACGAAGAGACCTACGAACAAGACCAGCAGGATTACGAGCGCATCAACGCCGAATTCATCCGCCAGGCCGACCAGATCCTCTCCGACCCCCAGGTACTGGATGTACTCGGCTCCTTTGAGCGCAGCTTCGTATTCAGCGGGCGATATCTGGAGATGGTCAGCATCTATCAGCAGCACCAGGAGGAGCACGGCACCGGTCCGGTGGCCACGCCGGCACTGGCCTGGGCATTGGTGCGACTGGGCAACGAGCCCGGGGCGCTGGCGCTTATCGACGACCTCGTCGAAACCCGCCCCGACGACCCCAATACGTGGGTGGTGGTCGCCAAATTCCACGGGCGCCGGGCCAATGAGTCGATGGAGTCCGCCCGTCAGGCCCGCCAGGCCTACGAGCGCATTCTGGAACTCGATCCGGAGTTTGGCGGATTTAAGTCGATGGATGTCCAGCGCATCGAACGCGAATTGGACGCCCTTCGCCAAATCGCGCCGCCGGCCGCCGACGACCGGCCAGCCGCCGAAGAAAGCGGCGCCGACCAGCCGATGCACCACGCCGATGAGCAACGCGAAGTCGGCGGTGATACCGTCGATGTCGGCGATGGCGCCGACGACGAATCCCGTCAGCAGGCGCGAGGCGACGCCGACCGGCGCGCCGACGGCGTCGCCGAGCGAGCACAGCGGGTCGTGGAGGAGCTGTCGATGACCGTCGACGAATACATCGACGACGCCATGCCCGCCGATCTGTCGGCCGAAGAAATGGCGCAACTCGCCGACGCTTCCGACGACGACAGCCCCGCCGGCGATTCCTCTGACGGTGACGATGCCGCTGATGACGATGCCTCGTCGGCGCGAGAACTCGTCGCCCGAGGCCAGCGCGCTGTCCAGCGCGGCGGCGAGGACAATCTTCGCCGCGCCGAAGAATACTTCGAGGAAGCCCTCGAAGTGGACCCCGAAAATATCGACGCTGGCATCGGATTGCTCCAAATTGCCGAACGCACCGAGGCTCCCGAAGAAATGCTCATAGACCAGGTCGACACCCTCTCAGATCACGAATTGACGGCCGAACAGGCCTATCAACTCGGCCTATTTTCTCTCAGACGCTTGAACGATCGCCAGCGCGCAACTAGCTTGCTGCGAAGGGTCGAACAACTCGATCCCTCATTTGCCCGACGCGTCGGCATCGATTCGCTGATTGATTGAGCGGTGATTACATTCGTTGCGGATCGATTCGCGTCGGAGCTAATCGTTTTTGACCAACCAGGAGTTTCCATGTCCGAAGAAAACCCCGTTGTATCCGAAGGCAAAGTCGTTGTCTTTCACTACACGTTGACCGACGACGATGGTGAACAGATCGAGTCTTCGCGAGATCAGGGCCAGCCACTGCCGTACCTTCACGGAAGCAATAGCATCGTCCCCGGCCTCGAAAAGGCGATGGACGGCAAACAGGCCGGCGATGAATTTATCGCCGATCTGGACCCCGAGCAGGCCTACGGACAGCGCCACGAAGAGGGCGAGTCGCAGGTCGGTCGCAGCGAATTTCCCGACGACGTCGAACTCTTCGAGGGAATGGCATTTACCGCCGAAGGACCGGACGGGAGCGAAATTCCGTTGTGGATCACCGAGATCGACGGCGACGACATCACCGTCGATCCCAACCACCCCCTTGCCGGTGAAACGCTGCACTTCGACGTCGAAATTGTCGACGTCCGAGATGCCACCGACGAGGAAATCCAGCATGGACACGCTCACGGCCTCGACGGCCAAAGCGGTCATTGATCGCTGACCGGGCCTGTCCCGGCCGATCGATTGCGAGACCTCCGAAAGCCCACTGTGGGCGTCGGGGGTTTCGCCGTTTCTAGGGCTCATCTATCTGCTCCAGCTCGTCCATCTCCTCCGGCTCGTCGTAGCGGACGCACTCCGCGAGCTTTTCCTCGATATGGGAGTGGTAGCGCTCTCCCTCGTGGCGTCGCTCGACACCGGCCAGCTCCCGGCAGCGCTGGTGACGCGACAGAAGGGCGACCAGCGGGCGTGGATCTTCTTCGAGCCGCTCCACGCGCCGAAGCAGCGACTCCGCTCGATCGAGGCGGCCATCGATCTCGGCAATGACGGCTCTTCCTTGCCAACAGACGCGCCGCTCATCGGGCTCGTAGGGAGGCTGGCAGCCGACGTTGATGGCGTTTTCAAATAGCAGTCGAAGTTCGGTGTCCAGCAGGTCCGGTTTTTCGGGCATCAACTCCACCGTCGCTCGTCCCAATTCGGGGGTGGCATAACCGGCATCAAAGGCCCGCCGCGCCATATTTCGAGCTTCGTCGACCCGATCTTGCTCTTCAAAGATCTCGAGTAGCGCCGTCAATCCCGCCGGCCGCTCCCCGTCGGGGGCCTCCAGATTGCGGTCGACCAGGCCCCGAGCGTACATCTCGGCGAGCATCCACTGTTCGCTACGGCGGTATAGATCGACGAGTTCCAGATGAGGTGTCGGTCGATCGGGGCGCAATTCAATGAGCTCCAGTGCCACCTCAATGGCCACAAACTCGCTCTCCTGACGCCGCACCCGGCGAAGAAAGCTCTCGATGTGTTCCGGGCGACCATCGGCGAGGACTTGGGCGCGCTGTTCGGGCTCGCGAAGGTCGTGGCGGATCCGATCTTCGGCCCATCGGTAGTACTGATTGTGGCGCTCGGGGTCGATGAGATCGGCGTATTGTTCGGCGGCCCGTTCGTATTCTTCGGACATTGCCAGATTGCGGGCCAGCAGGACCTGTTGCTGGGGATGGGGACGCAGCTCGAAGGCCCGCTCGGCGAGCTGCAGCGACCGCGATGTATCGCCGTCGTCGCGGGCCTGCAGACTGAGGGCCGCCATCAGCGCTCCGTCCGTTGGATACAGGACCATTGCCCGCTGGACCCGCTGCTCATCGGCGACATCGAAATCGGCTTCGGCTCCCGGCTCCAGAACGGTCGCCCGCACCGTGAACAACCCGATGACGAATGCCAACACCAACAGGCAGCCGATCAGCGCCTGGCGCTTTGACAACGTGACAAAAACCGGGTCCCGGCGTCGATCCAGGCAGGCCTCGATGGCCACCATGGCCACCAGTGAAATGCCCAGCGCCGTAAACGGAAAGTGCACCAGTGAGACGACGCCCAAAAAGATCAACAGCGCCGAGGCCATCATCGGCCCCCGTCGCCCATCGCGGCGCAGAACATGGGGAAATAACCGGACCAAAAGGTACAGATAGGCCAGGGCGATCAACAAGGCGACCACCGGTCCCAGCGTCATGAACCACTCCACCGGCTCGTTTTCGATGGTCGGAATCGACAGTCCTCGAAGCTCCGTCCAGTTCAGATAGGGAGCCAGGGTGCGATCGACGGCCCCGGCGCCGGTGCCGACGACGGGGTGATCGGTGGCGGCCACCAGCGCCTGGTGGCTGAGGTGAATCCGGACATCGGCGCTGGTGTCGTCGAGGCGCGACGCATCATCGTCGACCGTCCAATCACCAGGTGCGAAGATCGCGGCAATGGCACCCACCAGCAATACGACGACGCCGATGACCGCCGCCTTCCGAAGTCCCCCATCCTCGGTCTTCGGCGAGTAACGAATGGCAATGGCGATCGCAAAGATCAGCAATCCGGCGGCCAGCGCCAGCAGCGCCCCGGTGCTGTTGTGGGTCGCCGACAGCATCAAAAAACCCGCCGTCGCCGCCACTCCCAGCGACGCCACCACCGGCGATCGCCGCAGATACTCGAGACTAAATCCGACGGCCACCAACGCCGCAAGCCCGTAGTACGCCGCGGCGTGATTGGTGGAGACAAATGGGCTCAGCGAGCGAGCCCCGACCTCGGATTCGTAGAGCCCCAAAATCAATTCCGTGCCCGAAAGCTGTTGAATAATCCCTGTCAACGCCACGACGGCGGCGCCGACGACCACAAGTCCCAGCCAACGTCGACGGTGACGGCGATCGGTGACGACCTGACCGGCCAGACCTGTCGCCGCAGCCAGCGCAATCCAGCGCAACGCATCTTCGGATGTCGCCCGCGGATCGAGCGACAAGGTATGCCATCCCGATGCCAGTGACTCCCCGAAGACGATCGACCAATTTGCTGCAAGTGCCTCGTATCCGGCGGGCTGAACCCACCGGTAGACCGCTGTCGGCACCGGGATAAGTTGAATCAGACACAGGGCGGCGAGGAGGCCAAAGCCGACGGTTGGAATAGAACACAACACCGACCCGGTTTCTCCACCCGATCGCGTACCGCCCACAAGAGCCACCGAATAACCGACCAGCGACGCCGCTGCCAGGGCACCAGCGGTCACCGCGTGAACACCGCCAATGGCCAGTGGACTTGCCACAACGACAATGGCGAGCAACATTATGGGCACGTATTGCCGCAATCGCTCTCCGGGTGTCGAGGATGTCGATGAGTGATCGCCTCGGTTGCTCATAGTAGATCCTCGAGTCGGTCTGTTGTACTGCTCGGTAGCGTGCGAATGTTATTCGACGAATATCCCGACGGGGGCCGTTCAGAATGGTGACGCCAGGGTGAGACGACCTTTTTGGCAGATGTGCTGCAGTGGATCGTCGCCTCCTGGCATCGGTATTCGGAGGTGGCGACGAGTCGTTGACGCCCCATCTTTGACCCCCTAGGGTTGCCGGTCGGCGCCGGATGGCGCCGAATCGACAGCGCCGCGTTTTCGTGTCGAGTGAGGAACATGTCCGAACAGTTTGGTTACCCCGAACAATCCGCGCCCCATCCCGGCTCCGACTCCGGTGAGGCACTGGGCGAATTATTGACCCGGTACTGGGTGCTTTTTAAGCGCTTTTACTGGATCCTGATTTTGACGGCCGTCGCCGGAGTTGGATTCGCCTATCTGTGGACCGATCAACAACCCCGCATCTACGAGGCGACCAGCAAACTGCTCTTTCACGAAACTCAACCCAATGTCTTCGGAAGTCAATTCGAAGAGGTGGAGTTCATCGATCCCGGCGGTCGATTTCAATTCGAGGAGTTCTGGAATACCCAGCGCGAAGTCCTCAATTCGAAGTGGTTCGTGGAGCGCGTCGTCGACCGCGAGGGCCTGGCCGACGATCCACGGATCATCGGCGAGCGCCCGGAGGGCGAGCCGGAACTCGACGAGGAGCAGCGCCGGGACCGCGCCATCTCGACGGTCCGAGGCTCCACCAGTTACTCACTGGAACGCGACAGCCGCGTCGCCCTTATCGATGTCCAGATCGACGATCCGGAACTGGCCGCCCAGATCGCCAATGGCGTCGCCAACTCCTACGTCGACTATATCCAGGAATTTCAGTCCGGCGGCATGGAGCAGCTATCGGAGTGGTTCGACGACTACGTCTCCGCCCAGCGCCAGGAGCTCGACGAGGCCCACACCGAATTGCAGGAGTATCAACAAAGCCACAATATTCTGTCGCTGTCCTACGAGGATCGCCGCCAGATGACCAGTGAGGCACTGGACTCCGTCAGCTCCCGGCTGCGCGACGTCCAGGCCGAGTTGTACTCCCAGGAGGCGCTTCTCAACCAGATCATCGAGATGGAGGACTCCGAAGACGATCTGCGAGCCCTCGGCGATCTGGTCGACAATGAGACGCTGAGCTCGTCGCTGGAACGCGAAAGTCAGCTCGAGCAAGATCGGGCCCGGCTCGCGAGCCGTTATCTCGACGATCACCCGTCGGTCCAGGAAGTCGACCAGCAGTTGGAGGTCGTCCAGGAATCCATCGATCGCGAAATCGAGCGCATCCGCTCCAGCATCGAAAATGAGGCCTCGGTGACCCGGCGCAATGCCGAACAACTGGAGGGCGAGCGACAGCGCCTGACCGAAGAGATCGCCGAGCTCAACGATATCGGTCTGGAATACCATCAGCTTCGCGACAGCACCGAGACGATGCGCCAGCACTACGAAGCGGTTCTGGAGCGCACCACCGAACTCGATCTCAACGCCCTGTATGAACACGAAATCATTCAGGTTCTGGAAGACGCCGAAATCCCGGGCGCTCCCGTCAGCCCCCAGGTGCCTCTGAATCTGGCGATCGGGCTGTTGATCGGCGTATTTTTCGGCGGCGCTGTCATGGTCTTTATCGACGCCCTGGACAATACGGTCAAAAGCCACGAACACATCGCTCAGTACACCGATCGCCCGGTGCTAGGAACCCTTCCGAAGGTCAAAACGTCGACCCTCAAAGGGGTTCAGGTCTACGGCGAATCGGCCCTCGATACCCTGACGGCCACCGCCCGCAGAAGCTCCTTTTCGGAGGGCATTAAGACGCTTCGGACCAATCTGATGTTCATGGCCCCCGACGACCCGCCGGAGGTCCTGTTGATGACCAGTCCCGGCCCCGGCGAGGGCAAGACGTTGACCTCGCTCAATATGGCCATCGCCCTGTCTCAATCCGGCGAAAAGACGGTGGTCATCGACAGCGATATGCGCCGCCCCCGAATCCACAAGGCGATGGGCATCGACAACGACATCGGCCTCGCCCAGCTGGTCACCGAAGACGCCCATCTCGACGATGTCATCCAATCTCCGGACTTCGACGAGGCCCCGGATATCATCCCCTGTGGACCGGTTCCACCCAACCCCTCGGAGCTTTTGCACACCGATCGATTCCGAGAAACCGTGGAGACGCTGCGCGAGCGCTACGACCGAGTCGTCTTTGACTCCCCGCCACTGGCCGCCGTCTCCGATGCCCTGATCTTGAGCCACAGCGCCGACGCCGTACTGCTGATCTTGCGCTTCGGCCAGACGCGCCAGGAATTACTCGATCGCTCCATCGAACAGTTGGAGGCCATTGGTGCTCCGCTGGCGGGCACCGTGCTCAATGACGTCGACGATAGCAGTGGCTACGGCTACGCCTATTACTACCGCTATCGCTACGAGGAGTCGGAAGATGTCCGACACCACGAAGCGGATTCCGACAGACACTCCGTGTAGCTGACAGGGCCCTTCACCACCGACACAGCTGACAAGGCTTCTTCACCACCGACACAAGGTCGGGTGGGGTCGTTTTTTTACACAATATTTGAGGGATGCCGTTCGGCTAGCTCACAAGGCTCTCTCACCACCGACACGAGGTCGGGTGGGGTCGCTCTTTTGCTCGATACCTGGGGAAATCCGTCCAGAGCGCAGATGAGGCCCCGGTATGCCTTGCGCTACCGGGGAATTAGCCTTGTCAGCTACGACTGCAACCCACTCCCTTTTGAGGCCCCGGTATGCCTTGCGCTACCGGGGAATCAGCCTTGTCCGCTAACACCTCGTCGACGGAACCGACGCCCCGATATGCCTTGTGCTATCGGGGAATCAGCCTTGTCCGCTAGACGATGAAACGCCCTGAATGAAGGCCCCGGTATGCCTTGTGCTACCGGGGAGTTAGCCTTGTCGGCTACCCAAACACCCCGATGACACCATCTACAACACGGCGGCGCTCGTCGTCGGTCAACTCCGGAAATACGGGCAATGAGACAACCTGCTCACAGGTCTGTTCGGCGATCGGAAAATCACCGGCTCCCGTAAGACAGCCGTTGAGAGCCGGCTGAGTATGCAGTGGCTCCGGGTAGTAGATATTGGTGCCCACGCCATAGCCGTCGAGTTCGTCGATCAATTTATCGCGCTCGGAGACCGTTATCGTATACTGGTTGTAGACCGACTCGTTGGCGTCGGCGACCGTCGGCACCGCGACGTCCGGCACGCTCTCGAAGGCCGCATCGTAGGCCGCCGCGTGCTGGCGACGGCGCTTTGTCCACCGATCGAGGTACTCCAGCTTGACGTTCAATATCGCGGCCTGAATCGCGTCGAGCCTGAAATTTCCGCCCACTTCCAGATGGTGGTATTTCGGCTGTGCTCCGTGACGACCGAGCCGTCGAATACGGGCCGCCAATTCGGAGTCATCGCAAAACACCATGCCCCCATCGCCGGCGCCGCCCAGGTTTTTGGTGGGATAAAAACTGACGCAACCGGTGGTCCCCCAGCTTCCGGCCCGTCGATTCCGATGACGGGCGTCGATGGCCTGCGCCATATCCTCGACGACCGCCAGATCATGGTCGTCGGCGACATCGCAGATCGTCGTCATATCGCAGATCTGGCCGAAGAGGTGAACGGGCAGTATCGCCCGGGTTCGCTCCGTGATCGCCGCCTCCAAGCGGGACGCGTCGAGGTTGAAGGTCGCCGGGTCGATGTCGACAAAGACCGGGCGAGCTCCAAGGCGCAAGATCGCCTCCACCGGCGAAAAGAAGGTAAATGGCGTGGTCACCACCTCGTCGCCAGGTCCAATATCGAGGGCCATGAGACTGACCAGAAGAGCATCGCTTCCGCTGGAGACGCCGATGGCGTGCTCTGTGCCCACCCGTTTGGCCAATCGCTCCTCCAGGCGCTCGACATGGGGGCCGCCGATGCAGTGTTGCGTCGCCAGCACGTCGGCGACGGCATCATCGATGTCGTCGCGAAGCTGTTGGTATTGGCGCCTCAGATCAAAAAACGGAACGTCCATGACAACTCTCTCTGGTGGGAATGACGTAATTTTTGCACCACCGGCGGCCTTGCAGCGATCTGTTAATCGACGTCGGCAGCGCAGATCAATGCCAGCCGATCGTCGTCAAGCCGGTAGCGGTCGCCACAGCTCGCGCACTCCGTCTTCGGCGATGGCGACTTAAGTCGCTGGCCGCACCGGCAACTCCAGCCGATTTGACGGGCCGGATTTCCCACCACCAGTGCAAAGGCGGCGACGTCGCCAGTAACCACGCTTCCGGCACCGACGAAGGCGTACTGCCCCACGTTGTGACCGCAGACAACCGTCGCATTGGCACCGATCGTCGCCCCGCGGCCGACGACAGTCCTCTCAAATTCGGCGCTTCGATCGACGTGGGCCCTCGGCGTACTCACATTGGTAAACACCGCCGACGGCCCGCAAAAGACGTCGTCTTCCAGGACCACTCCATCGTAGATCGAGACGTTATTTTGAATCTTGACGCCATCGCCGATAATCGCCGTCGGCGCCACATATACATTCTGGCCCAGGGTACACCGGGCTCCAATCTGGGCACCGGCGCGGATATGCGACCAGTGCCAGACCGTCGTTTCTTCACCGATATCGGCGCCGTCGGCGACCATTGCTGTGGTGTGAATCGATGTCGACATGGCGTTCAGGATAGACCGGAGGGGACGTCGACATTCGATCCGCGATGAAGCGCTTTGTAGGCGGCATCGATGATCGCCAGCGAGCGCAGGCCCTGGCGCCCATCGACGATCTGTGCCTCGTCGCCTTGCAGGTCGGCAATGACATTGCGATAGACCCGCTGGTGGCCGCGGGCCAACACCTCGGGCACTGTGGAGGCCAGCTCTTCGATACCGTCGTCGGCTTCCGTGGAGTCCGCAAAATTCCAGGCCTCGATGCGGTCGCACATCGGTCCGCCGAGCCGAATCGTGCCGCGCTCACCGACGACGGTCAAACTGGTGGCCACGTTATTGGGGTAGGCCAACATCGTGACGTGGAGCGACCCCACAAATCCCTCTTCCCAGGCCAGCGATACGACGGCCGTATCCTCCACTTCGATATTGCGCCCCAGAGCACCGCCGATGGCCTGTACTTCGGCGACCGGACCAAAGAGCCAGTCCAGCAAATCGACGTAGTGACTGGCCTGATTCATCAGCGCCCCACCGTCGAATTCTCGAGTCCCGCGCCAGTCCGCCGAATCGTAGTAGGTCTGCGGTCGAGTCCAGAAGATCTGAAGGCCAATGGTGTGAATTTGACCAAAACGCCCCTGCTGAACGGCGTCGCGAACGGCGAGAAATAGCGGATGATGGCGCAATTGCTTGACCACAAAGAGGCGGCGATTGAGGTCGTCGACACGGCGCACCATATTTTGAGCGTCCTCCAACGATGTCCCCAGCGGCTTTTCCGTCAACACATGGGCACCGGACTCCGCGGCGCAAACCGCCTGATCGGGATGAAGTCCCGTCGGCGTCGCCAGCGTCACCAGATCGGCGTGCTGCCCGGCGAGTAGTTGATGGAGTCCTTCAAATCCCGGACTCTCGAAAATATCACTGACACGGCGCCGCGCCTGCGAATCGGGCTCGGCGATGCCGATGACATCGACGGCGTCATCGAGCGTGGTCAACGCGTCGATGTGCTTGTCGGCCACATTTCCACAGCCAACCAGGGCGACCTTGAGCGGCCTCGGCGCTGTACTCGGTTCTATACTACGCAATCGTCCATCCTCGATCGATCAAGATTACATCTACTGACTGAAATGACGCCCGACCGACAGCAACCCAAAGTGCCGTTGCTGTCTCCCAGGGCGAATATATCGGAGCCGGCGCCGCAGACAACCCGTCTGGCAGCAGTGACTGACAACGGGAATAAATCGCTGGCTACGGCGACTTGTGTTGGGTGTCGAAGTTCTGGGTCGTCCACACCTCCTTAAAGCGAGACCAAACTTGCACGAACGCCGCTGCTTATCTACCGTGCCCCTGTTGTTGACGCTCGCTCTTCGCTGTCTCGATCAAACTGTGAGAAGCCCGTTCGGGCAGTCCACAGTCGTCGTTCAATCCGAAGTGCAAGTCGCTCCTATCTGGACCTAATGCGTATCCACTGGCTTTCTCACATCGCGCGCCGGACCCCGATTTGGGTGATCGGGGGCGCCGCCATGATTTCGTGGCTCCTTGTGGGTTCCGCGACGGCTTCGGCCAATCCCGGTCATATCTGCGATAGCGATCGCCCGTTGCCGAGCTCTGAGAGCGATGCCACGGCGGTATCAACGGCTGACGACGAGACTTCAAGAACTGCCGACACCGACGACGCCCCCTGTGAGTTCAGTGAATCCGATTCGCCGAGCTACAACATCTGCTTTGCGGCCAACCCTCGACCGAGTTCGACGATGCCAAAATGGCTGACCCGTTATCAGGGCGAGGAGACGGCGAATGTCATTATCGACCACATCAATATCGACGGTAGCTCCCATACTGGCTACGACGCCCACCGATCACTTTCGTGGGCCGACGACGTCATCGTCGAAATGCAACGCCATCGTGCGCCAAATCACTCCGGCCCGACCTGTTTTGACGGGTCCTACGACGAAGAATGCCACAATCTGCCCTCTGGCGCCGTAATGGTGACGGCGGGCTCCGTTCCGCCGGCCGCCAAGACCGAAGAACAACTGGAAGCGCCATTCGAGCTCGACTTCGACGCCGCGCTATCACAGCGACCGCTCGTGGATTTGCGCGTCGGCCCATCCACCGGCCACACAAGCCCTCCCGATCGACCTCCTCCCACCTTGATTGCCGGATAAGGCCCCGTTTATGAGGTGCTTTATCCCGCACAATGCAGGACATCGCCGACGGCCGACATTTGATGTCGAACGACGGCGAGAGAAGGCCCGAGCCATCGGACCGGAGACCTGCGATTTGAGCCGCCACAGTCGAGGCTGACTTGTGCGGATGTGACCAATGTGTCACAAATCGCCGGGTACCGATCAGCCCATGACTCGAACCTTATCGAAGAGGACTCGAAGAATATCCGCAGCGCAACTCGCTGTGTACCAACGTCAACAGACAACCTTTGAAACTCAGGAGCAACACTTATGGCTATGGAACAACAAGAAGGAAATGGCAGCACAGTGCTGATGGTGATCGCCATCGGCCTGCTCGCCTTTGGACTCGGCTGGGGGATCAGCACCCTGGATATCAGCTCTGACTCCGCGGATGAAGCAGCCGGTGCAGACGCAGCAGCCGGCGATATCGTCGGCGAAAGCGATACACTTCCCATCGGCGACAGTCCCGTCAAAGGCGCCGCCGACGCCCCGATTACCATCGTTGAATTCACCTCGATGCAGTGCCCGTTCTGCGCCCGCGCAGCCGGCACCCTCGATGAACTCGTCGAGCGCTACGACGGCGACGTTCGACTGGTCTTCAAACACTTCCCGCTGGGCATGCAAGAGCAAGCCGAACCGGCATCCCGCGCACTGGTCGCCGTCCAGCGACAGGACCGCGAGGCATTCTGGGACATGAAAGATGCCCTCTTTGAACGCATCGATGACTACGACGCTCAGCCGATGGAAGATCTGGGCGCCGAACTCGCCGGAGACCTCGGCCTCGACGTCGACCAATTCCGCGATGACTTCAACGACCCGGAAGTCGCCGAATACGTCCAAAACGATCAGCAACTCGGACAGGACCTCGGCGTTCGCGGCACACCTCACTTCTTTATCAATGGCGAAGTCGTCAACGGCGCCCAGCCCATCGACGAATTTGCACAGGTCGTCGACCGACAGCTCGAATTGGTCGAAGAACTGCGCGAAGATGGTGTCGCCGAAGACGAATTGTACGCCGCGGCCCTGGAACACAACCTCGACGGCGACGACGCCGAACAGGCCCAGCCCGACCGTCCAGAGCCCCAGGAAGAAGAAACGGAAGTCCACCACGTCGACATCCGTGACACCGATCCTGTCAAAGGTGCTGATGAAGATGACGCGCTGGTCACCATCATGGAATTCTCCAGCTTCCAGTGTCCGCACTGCGCCCGCAGCGCCGAAACACTTGAGGAACTGGTCGAGAACTATCCCGATGAAGTCCGCATCGTCTTCAAGCACTTCCCGCTGGGCATGCAGGAACACAGCGAGCCGGCTTCTCGCGCCTCCGTTGCTGCCCACAACCAGGGTCAATTCTGGGAGTATTACGACGCACTTTACGAAAATCAGCGTCGGTTCAGCGACGACCTCTGGGTCGAATTGGCCGAAGACCTGGGACTCGATATCGATCAGTTCACCGAGGACTTCGAAGCCCAAGAAACGGCGGATATCGTCGAACAGGCCCAGGCCGACGGACGCTCCGCCGGCATTCAGGGTACCCCCGGCTTTTTGATCAACGGCATTCAGGAAGGCGGCGCCCAGCCGCTGCAGGCCTTTGAAAATTACGTCGACGAACAGATCGACATTGCAGAAACCATCCGCGACGAAGAGGGACTTAGCGGCGACGAACTCCACGCCGCCGTCGTCGAATACAACAAAGAAAATACCGGTGGTGGCGGCGCCGATGCCCCGCAGCCGGAACCGGAAGCCGACGGTGGTGATTTCGATCCCGACGACCTCAGTGTCGGTGATTCCTTCACCAAGGGCGCCGATGATCCGGAGCTGACGATCTATGAATTCTCGAGCTTCCAGTGCCCCTTCTGTGCTCGCGCGGCCGATACGATGGACGACGTCATCGAAGAATACGGCGACCGAGTCCAACTGGTCTACAAAAACTTCCCGCTTCCCTTCCAGGAAGAGAGTGAACCGGCCGCCCGCGCCGCGGTTGCCGCCGGCCAACAAGACCAGTTCTGGGAGATGTACGAAGCACTGTACACCAACCAGGACGATTTCGGTGATGGCCTGTGGGAAGAACTGGCCGAAGAAATCGGACTCGATATGGCGCAATTCCGCGACGATTTCGAAAGCGATGCTGTCGCCGATCAGGTAGAAGCCGAGCAGGCCGAAGGTCGCTCCGTCGGTGTCGAGGGCACGCCGGCATTCTTCATTGGTGAAGAAGAAATGAGTGGTGCCCAGCCCTACGGCGAATTCGAAAGCGTCATCGAACGCCAGCTGTAACTGCGATCCCCTCGGTGCGGTGACGACTCGCGCCATGCGAGCTTCGCCGCATCGACGATTCACCAACCCCGTCGCCGAATTACTCGGCGGCGGGGTTTTTTATTGGCTGCCTTATTTGCACGGCAAGCTCTCAACTTATAGGTTCCACGGACCTATCTCGAACCACCGAATACCGACGGAGTTGTAAGAAATGACTGTTGCTGCGCGCTCACTTGCCATTTTACTGACACTGAGTCTGATTGGCGGCGCTGGTAGCTGTTCGACGTCATCTCCAACACCGGACGACGACGTTCCGCAGACCGAGTCGTCGACACTCACCGACAGCGACCTCATTCCCGTCGGCGACAGCCCGATCTACGGCGATCCCGACGCGCCGGTGACCATCGTCGAATTCAGTTCGATGCAGTGTCCGTTTTGCGCTCGCGTCGACGACACGCTGGAGGAACTCGTCGAGCGCAATCCCGATGAGGTCCGGCTGGTGTTTAAACACTTTCCGCTGCCCTTCCAGCAACAGAGCTCGGAGGCCTCGAAGATCCTGGAGGCGACCCGCCAGCAGGACGAGGCGGCGTTCTGGGATATGAAATCGGCGCTATTTGAACACATCGACGACTTTCCACAGCGCTCTATGGAGGATCTTGGAGCGAAATTGATCGCTGACTTCGGACTCGACGATGAGGAGTTTCGCCGGGACTTCAACGACCCCGAACTCCTGGAGGTCATTGAAGAAGATCGCGAACTCGGCGAAACGATTGGTGTCCAGGGGACTCCCCACTTTCGAATCAACGGGCAACTCGTCTCCGGTGCCAAACCACTCGAAGAATTTCAAGCCGTCGTCGACGAACAACTCCAAGTTGTCGAAGAGCTGCGTGCCGATGGCGTCGACGAACAGCAGTTGTACGCCGCCTCCGTCATCCACAACGTCGACGGCGGTGGCAGCGACGATGACCAAGCCCCAGAAGAATCGGCGCCCCGGCCGGGTGCTGCAGCCGATGATCAGCCAACGCCTTCCGCCGACGAGCTGATCGGTGAACTCGACGTCGACATCGACGACATTGTCGTCGCCGATTCCAATCCTCAGCACGACAGCGACGTGCTTCCCATCGACGACAGTCCCATCAAAGGCGACGGCGACGCCCCGGTGACCATCGTCGAATTCGTCTCGATGCAGTGTCCCTTTTGTGCCCAATCGTCGGAGACCATCGACGAATTACTCGAGAGTCGACGCGGCGATGTACGCGTCGTGACCAAACACTTCCCTCTTGGGATGCAACCAGAGGCCGAACCGGCGGCCCGCGCCGTCGAAGCCGCTGCCCGCCAGGGCGACGCCGAATTCTGGGCGATGCAAAGAGCGATGTACGACCACATCGACCACTACGAAGATGTTCCCATGGAAGAACTGGGCGCTGCAATCGCCGGAGAGCTCGGCATGGATGTCGAGCAGTTTCGCACCGACTTCAACGACGACGCCATCGCCGATGCCGTGGAAGCCGACCGACAACTCGGCCAAGAATTGGGCGTTCGCGGCACGCCGTATTTTCTGATCAACGGCGCCGAATTGAGCGGTGATCAACCCCTTGAGGACTTCGAACAGATCGTCGACGAACAACTGGATGTGGCCGTGCAACTCGCCGACGACGGTGTTGACAGCGACGCCATCTACCGAGCGGCCGTCGAAGAGCAACTGGATCAGCAAGAAGAGCCGGACGACGAACCGGAACTCCGAGAAGAAACCGGAGAGCCCGTCGACGTCGAATACATCGAACTCGGCGACGCTCCCTCGAAGGGCGCCGACGAAGGCGATGCGCTGGTGACCATTGTCGAGTTTGCCAGCTTCCAGTGCCCTCACTGCGCTCGCAGCGCTGACACCCTGGATTCGCTTGTCGAGGAGTATCCCGACCAGGTCCGTGTGGTCTTTAAGCATTTCCCGCTGGACATGCAGCACCACAGCGAGCCGGCCTCCCGCGCCGCCGTCGCCGCCCAAAACCAGGGTCGATTCTGGGAGATGCGCGACGCACTGTACGATAACCAAAATAGCTTCCGTGACGGATTGTGGGTTGAGTTGGCCGAGAATATCGGACTCGATATCGAAGAATTTCGGGAGGATTTCGACGCCGAAGAGACCGCCGACGCCGTCCGCCACGCCCAGCAGCAGGGCCGCGATGCCGGAGTTCGCGGAACCCCGAACTTCTTCATCAACGGCATCAACGAAACGGGTGCTAAGCCCCTTGAGGTTTTTTCGAGCCACGTCGACGACCAGATCGCAATTGCAGAGATCATCAGGGAAGAAGAGGGACTACGCGGCGATGAACTCCACGCCGCCGTCGTCGACTACAACAAAGAAAATGCCGGCGGTGGCGCCATCGCTGCCCCACAACCAGAACCGGAAGCCGATGGAAGTGACTTCGATCCCGACGACCTCAGTGTCGGTGATTCCTTCACCAAGGGCGCAGATGACCCGGAGTTGACGATCTATGAATTCTCGAGCTTTCAGTGTCCGTTCTCTACTCGTGGGGCCGATACGATGAAAGACGTAATGGACGAATACGGCGACAGGGTCCAACTGGTCTACAAAAACTTTCCGCTGCCCCTCCAACATGAAAGTGAGCCGGCGGCCCGCGCCGCTATTGCAGCCGGCCAACAAGGCCAATTCTGGGAGATGTACGAAGCCTTGTACGACCATCAAGATCGTTTCGGTGATGGCCTGTGGGAAGAATTGGCTGAAGACATCGGGCTCGATATAGACCAATTCCGCCAAGACTTCGAAAGTGCTGCGGTCGCCGAACAGGTCGAAGCCGAGCAAGCCGAGGGGCGCTCCGTCGGTGTCGAGGGTACGCCGACATTCTTCGTCGGCGAAGAAGAAGTCCGTGGCGCCCAGCCCTTCAGCGAGTTCGAACGGGTCATCGAAGACCAACTGTAATCTCCCGAGGCGAACATAATCCGATTGAGGTACCAACCTCGTCTCCGAATAACCGGCGACGGGGTTTTTTATTGGCGGTCTCATTGCACGGCGGGTACTGGAATCATAGATTGCAGGTCCCGCTCTCGATCTATCCAGACCTCACGGAGCCCCGACCCCATGGATCGTATACCGCGCTCATTGACGATTGTCCTGACGCTGGTCCTTCTTATCGGCCTTGGAAGTTGCTCAACATCCTCGCCGAGTCCCGACGCCGAAACTGAGTCCTCGGAGTCTCAGGAGCGAGTTTCGACCTTGGCCGACAGCGATCTGCTTCCCGTTGGCGACAGCCCCCAAAGAGGCGCCGACAACGCATGGGTAACGGTCGTTGTATTTGCCGATTTTCAGTGTCCATTTGGCGCTCGACTGGCGGCGACGCTAGACGATGTCTACGACGCCTATGACGACGGCGTAGTGCGGCTTGTCTTCAAACATTTGCCTGGCGACGAGCCCAGCAGCGACGTCGCGGCGCGCGCCGCACAGGCCGCCGACAACCAGGGGCAATTCTGGGCGATGCACGATCTGCTCTTCGACCATATTTCGGAGCTTCGAGGCGACGGGGCGGAGAGTACGGTTATGGCATTGGCCAACGAGTTGATTGTCGACGAGGAGCAATTTCGCCGCGATATGGAGAGTTCTCAGCTCGCAGAACGCGTCGAAGATGACCGTCAACTCGCCGCCGACTTAAATGTCGACACAGCGCCCGCGGTCTTCGTCAGCGGCGGTTTTATCCCGGGAGCCCGTTCGGAAGGAGTCTATCACCGGGCGATCCAAAACGTCTTTGAGGTCCTTCGAGAGGGCGTCGATACCGGTGAAATCGATCGACGCGACGTGTATCGAGACAGTGTGGAAACACTGCTTTCCCATACCGGTCCTGAGGCGGCTCCGGAACAGCCAGCGGCGTCTCCGGTGTCACAGGTCCCGATCGACGACGGCAATCCCGATACATCGGATATCGACGAGGCCACTGTGAATATCGCCGCCTTCGTCAGCTTCGGCGACGACAGCAGTCTCGAATTGCAACGACAACTGGCCTCACTTGGAGAGGACGACCCGGTGCGCATTACCTACTTCCACCACCCCCGTGGAAGCGATGCCAGCTCCCGTCTGGCCCACCGCGCTCTGGAGGGGACCGCATCGAGCGATGAAGTCCTTCGGCTCCTGGAGTGGCTCAGCGATGACGACCATTTGTGGCGAGATGATCCCCAGCTTCTTCGCGATTTTCTGGCCGATGAAGACATCACGCCCGTCGACGACGAGAGTTTCGATGACGCTCTTGCCAGCGACATTGAAATGGCGCAACAGCACGAGGTCTTCGGAACCCCGACGACATTCGTCAACGGGATTCGTTTCGTCGGCGTCCCCGATAGCGAGCGCCTGGGCGACGTCATCGATGAACAACAGGCCCTCGCCCAGCGCATCGCCTCGATACAGCAAGTCTCCGGAGCGATGCTGTACGAAGAGATGGTCGAAGGCAATTTCCAGCGCTACGGCGAAGACTCGATGCCTTCACGCTAACGGGCAATCCTGTAGACCCCTCGGATCACAGCCAAAACGAAACACCGAGACCGACCCCAAAGATAGGGAGTAGTCCCAGGCTCACATACAGGCCGAGTCGGCGGCTTCCGACAACTCCGGCGAGTATGGCCTTGACGATGCTGTTGGCCAAAATGGCGATCACAATCGACTGGGTCGCCACGGAGGCCGTCAGATCGCCGAGGCTCTCCATGCGCGCCACGGCAAGACTGATGGCGTTGGTCTCCGCCAGACCACCTGCAATCGCCGCCAGATAGATCCCCCCACCACCGAAGAACTCCTGCAGCAGATTTGCGACACCAATAATTCCCACCAGCAATGCCGCGAACTTTAGTGCTGGAAATAGTTCGAAGGGGTTTCGAATCTGGAGTTCCAAGTCCTCGCCGGGGGTCGTATCGGCACTTTCGACTGATTGGTTGTCATCGGAATCGACGTCATCACTACTGGCATCTGGCTGCCCTTTGATGTGCCGAGAAAGGACCAACCACATTCCACCGGCGATCAGTGTCCCGGGAATAGCCATCGCCACAAAGGGCACCCAGAGGGTACCGATAAGGGCGACATTGATGACTCCAACGGCGATCGTCACCCGCATGAACATGAAGGCCGTCGCCAGCATAATGGCAAATGCCGCCGACAACATGACTGTTCTGGACTCCGGCTGCTGTCGAACCTGACGTGCCATCGCAAGGGTGACGGCTGTGCTCGACGCCATTCCGCCGAGGACGCCGGTAAGAGTCAGTCCCCGCCTCGCTCCCATAAACCGGATCGCGAAGTAGGCCATAAAACTGATGCCCGTAATCAATACGACGAGCAACCAGATTTCGCGCGGGTTATACCAACCCCAGGGATCGACGGGTTGGTTCGGCAACAGCGGCAATAACACCACTGTAACGAGCAGGAACTTCATCGTCGACACGATCTCAGCCGGCGTCAAAAGGCGCACAAATCGGTGGGTGTGGCGCTTGAGCGACAGGACGACTGCGACAATAACTGCCAGGCTGGCGGCAAAGAACGGATTGGTCGGCACCAGTACACCGATGACAAAGACCACCATCGCCGATACCTGCGTGGTGATTCCCACCTCGTGATCCGTAGCGCGGCGTTCATGCCAGAAAAACGCGACGAGCAAGGCAAAATATCCAACCCCGACAACATAGACCAACCCCGGCAACGCATCTTCGGCGATGGCCGCCGCCGTCCCCAGGATAGCTGCCAATCCAAAGGTTCGGACCCCCACGGAACCAAACGGCTGCTCGGGCTCTCGATGACTCTGTCGTTCAAGCCCGATGATTCCCCCCAGTGCGAGACTGATGGCAATCGAGCGAACCAGTGTCCAATCCAGTGCTGTGGCTTCCAAGACCTACCTTCTCCTGTCATCGGCAACACAATTCGACAATTAGTCTACCAGAGACTGGACCTTTCTCCCCAGGCTCCGGCGCCGAGACGCGAGTCGCCGCAAACCACATGAGCAGAAAACTCCGAGCTTGGTCGCCGCCAACTCGAGAAGAACCTTTCAGACATTTGAGAAGTCATCAAAAAGTCTCTCGTCGTGATTTCCGGCCGATGTCGACCACAGTTACCGTGGAAAATCCTTCGACCCGCTCGCGCGGGTGCCCCGGCGCTGCTAGGCCTCGTCTTTCGATCGAAAACTGCGGCAACATCTTCTCGGTTTCACGCCCCGAGCGCGCTGGGAGCATGGCGACCGAGTAGTCTTGGGCTGCTCGGTCCGACATTAATTTGACAACTTCTGAGAGAAACATTCCGACATTATTGAAGATCGCACGCAAGATTTTGTCGAAATCGTCGACAATAATAGTGCAGGGGTCGGAGGTGCGCTCGAAGCGCCCATCCGACGTTGAAGTCGATGACCACCAGAATCGAATGGAGGATCTACCCGGCGGCGGTGCCCGATAAGCTTCAAACTCTAGAGACGGACAACGCCGCAGGGTTAGGACGACACGATGAAGATCAGAGACTTTACAATTTCTGCGGTCGGAGCCGGACCAATGCGTCGTAATCTATGGCCGGCGCCGGGTTGTCCGGATGGGGGCGGTGCACAACTGGCCGTTGTCATTCGGAGGCAAGGCGGGATTGACGTGGTGGGGAACGGGGTTTCCGAGTTCCTACAACGGACCGCGCCTTCTGTGGTTCACTGTCGTCGGTTCGCCCGGCGCAG
>LFFM01000978.1_pt1 | contig 20332 bp, 17 predicted proteins | sample 643131 | NCBI WGS metagenome assembly LFFM01 (sample SAMN03777445, study PRJNA286221) | soda lake metagenome | biome: soda lake; feature: Kulunda steppe; material: water; isolation source: sample Tc-Br brine of Tanatar trona crystallizer | place: Russia: Kulunda steppe | collected 2011-07
ATTAATTCGGCGCGAGTTTTTATGCTAATGCACCCCGATCAAACTCTCTCCGGGTTCGACATCACGGTCATCCCCAACTGACAGACCGGAGCCGACCCGCGAACAGAAACGTACCGAGACCGGACCAGCGGTGATCTCGTCGCCCTCCGAGCGTTTTACCAATCGATACCGCCAGACACGCTCACTCCACCGACTCGAACATCCGCTCGATCCGTTCGCGCTCGCCGTCGACGCCGGCGGGATACGCGCCGGCCAAGAGGGTCACGTCGTCGCCGCGTTCGACGATCGAGAGGTGGAGATACCCCTCCTCCTCGGTGCCGTCATCCAGAACGACGGTGACTCGGTAGACGCTCACCGCCGTCTCCTCGCCGAACACGTCCTGTTCGATCTCCTCGTCGAGAACGGGGTCCTCGACGGTTCCGCTGAACTCCGCGCTGATCTCGCTTCGGGCCTCGTCTATCAGCTCGTCCTCGTCCATGTTGGCGAGGGGACTGAGCTGTTGGTCGGCCGCAGTGACGCCCGGTGTGCTCACTACGGCGAACACCGACTCTTCCTGGCCGGTCAGTTCGGAACGGACCTCCCGGAGGTACGCACGGACCTCCGTCTCCGCGGTGAACTCCCGGCGCTGCCCGAACTCCTCGAACTCCTCTTCGATGACGACGGTCTCGTTTCTGACCTCTTCGAACCCCTCCTCCTCGGCGGTCCGTCGGTCCGGTTCCGCCGGTTCGGCGGAGCGTTCGATCTCCTCCTCGGTCGCGATCTCTATCGCGTCCGCACAACCGCTGATGGCGACCGTCGCCGCTGCGGCTCCCGCAGCGAGGAACCGACGACGTGTGTTCGTCCTGTCCGTGTCCATACGAGATCGATACCGGTCATATGATATATCAGTTTTCCATTGATTCGTGTCCGCTGTCGGCGTAACGGCGCCGACTCGATCGACAGAGGCCTGCCGACCTGTTTCTCGACCGTCCACCGCGGCTCAGTCGAAAACTGCCAGCCGGAGCGCCCGGGCGAATCCGCCGACTGAGCCGTGTCGCTCGTCCGGATCCGGATCCAGCGCCCGGAGGATCGGACGGTCGATCGCGGCGGGAACGTCGGCGACGCCACTCGGTTCCGGCGGGCGGTCGTCCGTCGGTGGCTCGCCGGTCGCCGCGTGGTACGCGATCGCCCCGAGCGCGTACGTGTCGGGTTTTCCCCGCCAAAGGGGGTCGTCCGAGCCGGGCAGCTGCTCGGGGGCGGTGTACGGCGACGAGTCGCGGGTCCCCCGGTCCGCGTATGCCGGGATAGCCGACAGGCCCCAGTCGTCGACGACCCCTGAGGGGTCGCTACCGGCGTTCAGCACTCGGACGTGCGACGGAGAGAGGTAGTAGTGCCGGACGGTGTAGCGGCTCGCCTGCGACAGTGCCTCCGCGGCGTCGACCACGGGAGCGAGACGGTCGACGATCGGATCCGGAGGATCCGCGAGGTGCTCCGCGAGCGTCGGAACGCGGTGTGCCGGATCCGTGAGAATCCAAGGGACCGGGTCGCTCCCGGTATCGTATACGGTAACCGTCCCGTCGTAGTGGCTGACGCTTCCCCAATCGGTGGCGACCGTCCCGAACCGCTCCCCTGTCTCGTCGTCCCCGTCGGGCAACGCGATGATCCGCCCGTCGTCCCCGCCAGCACGTCCGCTCTCCTCCGCGATCAGGTCGTCCGTAACCGCGTAGACGGCGAGTGGACCGTCCGTCTCGACGGGATTCGCATCGGTCACCGACCCGATGGCCGATACGAACGCTGCGCCCGTGGGGTAGCTCTCGGTCGGGAGGTCAGAGGTGTCGACCGACGATACGGAGCCCGCAGAACCGTCCGATCCCTCCGTTTGGGGACTCTCGTCCGGAGCCGTCGGTGTCGCGGCCGACACCCCGTCTCCGCCCATCTCCGGCGTTGCGTCCGGTTTCGACGCAGATCCGCGTTCAGGTACTGATCCAGGCTCGGACGCCGACCCACGATCGGACGTGCCTCCGTTCACACCACTCCCCGTCTCGGTTCGACCGGCGTCGTTCGTTCCGGACTCGTCGGTGTCATCGCTCCGGTCCGGCTCCGTCGGCTCTGCCGGCTCCGGCGACTGTGACGACTGCGGCGACTGTGGCGGACTGTCACCCACCGTGGGGGTATCGGCATCGGGGCGTGAGGGAGTGGTTTCGACGCCGTCGGACCCACCGAAGAAGCGATACGCGGCGAGGGCGGCAACGCCGACCCCACCCGCCGCTCCTACGAGTTCGAGCGGTCCGATCCCTAAGCCGGCACCGGGTGCGGGTGCGGTAGTTCCGGTGACCGAACCGCCCTCGCCGTCGTCGTCCACGGTTCCCGTGTCGCCGCCCACGTCACTCGGATCGCTACCACCGTCATCGTCGTCGACGCGTTCCGTGTCGCCGTCTTCGCTTCCTGTATCGCCGGAGCCGCCGGTCGAACCGTTCGACCCACCTCCGAACGGCACGCCCGCCCAGACGTGGTGGTGGCCGAGCGTGCCGAGTTCGGCGCGTGAACCGACGCCGTGCCCGTCACCGGCGACATCGACGACCGTCGGCGACGAGAACACGTCGTCGTCCGGCTCGTCGAACCGCCAGCGGGGCTCGCCGGTCGTGGTATCCACCGCGTGCACGGCTTGGTCGGTAGAGCCGACATAGAGCGTGTCGTCGAACACCGTCGGCGACGAGTTCACCTGATCGCCGAGCGGTGTCGGGTCCCCGACGGCGTCCCCGGTTTCCGAGTCGATCGCGTGTACCTGCCCGTCGACCGAGCCGACGTAAACGGTACCGTCGACGACCGTCGGTGATGAAACGACGCCGGCGGGGCCGTCCGCCGTCCATCGCCGTTCACCGGTGTCGGCATCGAGCGCGTGGAGTCCGGTCCCGAATCCGGCAGTTCCGACGTACACCGTTCCGCCGACCACCGCCGCGGACGAAAAGACGATGTCGCCGAGATCGGTGTCCCACGCCACCGACCCCGATTCGGTGTCGATCGCGTAGATCCGCTCGTCGAACGAGCCGACGTAGAGAGTGCCGTCGACGACGGTCGGCGATGCGATGACCGGGTCCCCGACGACCCGTTCCCAGCGGACCGTCCCATCGACCGGATCGAGCGCGAACACCTCCCCGGCGTCGGAGCCGAGGTAAACGCCATCGGCGGTAACCGCCGGCGCGCTGTCGGTGGTCCCGGTGGCACCGTCGAACCGCCAGCGCCGGTCGCCGGTCGTCCGATCGATCGCGAGGAGGTCGCCGGAGCCACTACCGACGTAAAGCGTATCGTCGATCACCGTCGGCGAGGAGACGATCGGTCCCGCTTCCGGGTTGGCCGTCCACGTGATCGTCCCGTCAGCGGCATCGATCGCGTACAGTTGCCCGTCGGCCGATCCGACGTAGACGGTCCCGCCCACCGCAGTCGGGGACGAAGAGACGGCGTCGTCCGGCTCTGTGATCGTCCAGACGGCCTCGCCTCGCTCCGCGTCGATCCCGTAGATCGACCCGTCCTCCGCGCCGACACAGACGAGTCGGTTCCGATCGTGGTCGTCGTCGTGGTCCCCCTCAGCCGTCGCGACGCCGATCGCTCGCGGCCGACCGGCCGCCACCCCCACGGCCGAGAGGGCACCCGCCGTACCGTACAGGACAGAGCGCCGTGGCACGCGGGGGTCCTGATCCGACATGCCCGCCGATAGTCAGACGAAAGACATGAGTGTTTCTCAAGCGGTCGATCATGCGCGGCGGCGGGAGCGCTACGAGGGGTCACGAGGGAGCATACCCGCCAAGTCCCGGCGGTACGCGACGGCGACGAGAGTGACCGTCGCTATCGTCGCGAGCGGAACGACGAGCCGTGGCCCCTCGATCCCGCCGAACCGGCCCGCGACACCTGCCGCCACCCACGCCGTCGCGATCGCACTCAGAACGAGTGACCCGCCGGTCACGCGGCGGTCTTCGCGATCGAGGAGAGCCCCGGACACGGCGCTCGTCGCTGCGACGAGGTGGAACCCGGTCGCGAGCGGCCAGACCTGGATGGAGGCGGGGAGGCTCCCGAACGGTCGCGGCTGGTCGGCGAAATACGTCCAGAGCGGGTATAGCCGGACGCCCGCGGGACCGAGCTCGGAGCCCGTGTTGACGAGTCCCCAGAGGCTCACGAACGTGATATCGCCGCTCCCGGATGGAAGAACCGTGATCGGGACCGCGAGCAGCGCCACGGCGGCGAGCAGCTCGCTGGGTGTGCTCGTTTCTTCCTCCGTGTCGTCACCGGACATATCACCGACTGTGTGCCGGGAGAACGTAATCCCACGGAAACGACGCGGAACGCTCTTGCGTCCGGAGCGTCCTCCCTGAGGTATGGATGTAACCGTCGTCGGGAGCGGGTACGTCGGGACGACGCTCGCGGCGTGTCTCGCGGACGTCGACCACGACGTGACTGCGATCGACATCGACCCGGAGGTAGTGGCGGCGTTGAACGAGGGGCGAGCGACGATCCACGAGCCGGGGTTGGACGAGCTCCTGTCGCGACACGCCGGCGACCGCCTCCACGCGACGACGTCGTACGATCCGGTTCCGGAGTCCGATGTCACGTTCCTCGCGGTCGGCACACCGTCGAACGACGACGGGAGTATCGACCTCGCCGGGCTCTCCGCGGCCGCGGAAACGACCGGCGAGGCGCTTGCTGGGCTGTCCGAGAACGACCGACACCTCGTCGTGATCAAGAGCACGATCACGCCGCCGGGCGTGGAGACGATCCGCGAGGCGGTCCGCCGCGGCGCGGGTCCGGCGGCCGACCGGATCGAGGTCGCGACGAACCCCGAGTTCCTTCGGGAGGGGTCGGCCGTGGATGACTTCAAGAACCCTGACAAGGTCGTCTTCGGAACGTCCTCGGAGTGGGGGGCCGAACGGCTAGAAACCCTGTACGAACCGTTACTCGCGGGTCTGGACGTACCTATCGTCCGGACCGATCCCGAGACAGCGATGATGATCAAGTACGCGAACAACGCGACGCTCGCCGCGAAGATCTCGCTCGCGAACGACCTCGGAAACGTCTGTAAGCGGTTCGGGATCGACGCCTACGAGGTGATGGACGCGGTCGGGCTCGACGACCGGATCGGCGCGCGGTTCCTGCGTTCCGGTGTGGGGTACGGCGGGAGCTGTTTCCCGAAAGACGTCGACGCGCTCCGTGCTGCCGCCCGCGAAGCCGGTTACGAGCCGCCGTTGCTCGACGCCACGGTCGCGGTCAACGACGGGCAGCCGGACCGGATGCTCGACCTGCTCGACGGCCACGTCGACGTCGCCGGCGAACGGGTGGCCGTGCTCGGACTCGCGTTCAAGCCCGGCACCGACGACATCCGGAACTCCCGAGCGATCCCCGTCATCGAAGGGTTACTGACACGCGGCGCGGACGTGGTCGCGTACGACCCCGTCGCGACCGCGAACACCCGCGAACGGCTCACGGAGATCGAGTACGCGGACTCGGCCGCGGGGGCGCTGGATGGTGCGACCGCGGCGCTCGTGGTGACCGACTGGGACGAGTTCGCCGCTCTCGACAACGAGTTCGATGCGATGGAGGGCTCGGCGACGGGGCGCGGCGAGCCAGTCGTCGTCGACGGGCGGCGGATCGTCGAACGCCGCGAGGGGATCCGCTACGAGGGACTCACGTGGTGATCGGTTCCGACGCTTGGGTTTATATACCGCGTTGACGATCCCACGGTCATGACGGCCCTCCAGTCCATCCGACCCGCAGCCAGCGGTATCGTCCGCAACCCGGTCCTCGTCGTGATCACGGCGCTGTTCGGGCTCTCCCAGCTGCCGAACCTGTTGGTCCAACCGACGCGTCCCGTGCTGGCGGCGGTCGTGTCGCTCGTGTCGACCGGCGTGTTGATCCTCGTCGTCCCGTTCTTCCAGGGCGGGCTCCTCGGGATGGCCAGCGAGGCGATCCGTGGGAAGACGAGCCTCTCGACGCTGATCGCCGAGGGGAAAGCGAACTACGTCCCGCTCCTACTCGCGTACGTCGTCCTGCTCGCGGTCAACGTCGTTTTCGCGTTCGTCGTGGTGTTCGCCGTCGTCATCGCCGTTATCGGGGTGTCCATAGGTGGTGTCGGTGGAAGCGGTATCGACGGGAGCGGTATCGCGGGTGGTGTCGACGTAGCCAGCGGCGTCGCGAGCGGCGGTGGCGTGACGCTGCTCGCCGTGATCGGCGTCGTTGCCGGCGGACTCGCGCTCGCGTACCTCCTCGTCACGTTCTTCGTCCAGTTCTACAGTCACGCGATCGTCCTTGACGATACGTCGCTCGTCGACGGGTTCCGTCGGAGCGTCGGCCTCGTCCGGTCGAACCTCCTCGGCGTGTTCGGGTACTCGCTCGTCCTGCTCGTCGGCGGCGTCGCGTTCGGGACGATCGGGGCGATCGGGGGGATAGTGAGCGCGGCTCGGGGGTCGGCGAGCCCGGAGCTCCCCGCGTCGCCGCTCGCGGACCTCGTCGCCGGCGTCGAGCCGACGCTCGGTATCCTGGTCGCGTTCGCGGCGGTGTACGTGCTCTCGACCGGAGTTTTCGGCGCGTTTTACGCCACGTACTCGGTGGCGTTCTACGAGTCGATACGGCCCGATTCGGTTCCCAAGGCGGCCGCGAAGGGGGCGGAGACGACCGCGGACACGACCGAGAGGACCGCGGATGCGAACTAAGAGGTAGACCCGTTCTTCCACGCCGCCCGCCGCCACCGCCACCCCTAATCCGCCAGCAGCCGTTCGATCGGTATGAACACGCAGGACGGCGGTCATTACGACGCGGCGGTGGACGCATTGGCGGCTCGCGAGTACGAGGCGGCCGGGAACCGATACACCCGTGGCGGGCGGCGCGTCCTCGCCGATCCGCGCCCGGAGGTCGACCCGTTCGAACCCGACGAGAAGGGGTGGGTCGGACAGGGGCTCCAGCAGCTGCTCACGGCCGTGGTGGCGTATCGGGTGGCAGGGAAGCCCCGCCGTGTCGCCCAGCGTGCCGTCGAAGGCATCGCGGCGAGTCGTGACCTCCAGAGCGTCCTCACCGAACCGGGACAGGCCGCATGCCTGGCAGAGCTCGTCGCCGACTTCCGGGCCGCCGGGGGGCTCGATGGCGCAGCCGACGCGTACGACGACGCCGCGGAGCGATACCTCGCCGCCGGGGACGCGATCGAATCGCCGCAGGCGCTCGCGACGACGCCCCTGTTTGGCGCGGCAGCCGAGCCGATCAAACAGGTGGCTCGCGGGCAGGCGAACGGCGAGATCGCGATCAAGTGGGAAGACCTCCACGGGGCGGACCCCTCGCAGGCGGGCGAGTTCCTCGCACACCGTGCCCAGTACAAGAAGCAGCGGTTCGCCGGGCTCGTCGATGGGGCAGTCGCTGACGGCCACCTCGCGGCCCCGCGCGGAACGACGGAGTACGGCAACGAGACGCACCGCTGTCCGGCGTGTGGCTCGAACGACGTCAACTGGGCAGGCTCCGACGTGCTCTGTATGCGGTGTTCGACGCCGACCGAACGGGTGTGATCAGTCGTCGTCAGGCGGCGAGTCGCCCGCCCTCCCGTTCGAGCGAGAGGCCGTCACCGACCGATAGATGTCAAGGATCCGGTCCCCGATCTGGTCCCAGCTCACCTCCCTGACCGCTTCCCGACCGTTCGACCGCTCGCCGGCGTCGAGGACACGGGCGAGTCCCTCGACGAGCTCCGCCTCCGACTCGCCGACCGCCGAGGGGGCCACCCCCTCCAACCGCTCGCGGACGTCGCCGACGGCCGTCGAGACCACGGGGACGTTACACGCCATCGCCTCTTTGACCGTGTTCGGCGATCCCTCGTGGTCCGAGGTGAGGAGCACGGCGTCCGCGGCGTTCACGTAGTACGGGACCTCCTCGTGCGGGATATCGGAGATCGTGTGGAGGTCGACCGGCTCGCCGAGACGATCGGCGGCCGCCTCCACGACGCGCTCGGCGAGCGGGTAGTTCTTCCGTTCGTACGCCGGCGAGTACGGGAACAGCACCTGTTGTCGGTCGCGATCCCAGCTGACGCGCTCGCGCGCGTCCTCCCGGTCTATCGGGCGGAACCGATCGAGGTCGACGCCGCTCGGAAGGATATGGGCGTCCGGCCGTCCGAGCAGCTCGCGCATCTCCCGGCTCCGGACCGTCACGGCGTCACAGCGCCACGCACAGGCCTTCGTGACCGCGCCGTCGAAGCCGACGACGTCCGACCCCCACAGCGTCAACACCACCGGGAGCCGTCGCTGTGCCACCGCGAACGGGGCGGTCAGCCCGTAGTTCGCGTGGACGAGGTCGTACTCTCCCCGGCGGAGTTCGCGTCGGACCATCGGGAGGTACCGGAGGTACTCGCGGACTCCGCGCGTCTCGCCCATGTCCCCGTCTATCTGTTCCTGCCCGGGGACGACGAGGACGGTCGTCTCGACGCCTTTTCGTTCCAAGACGTCGATCTGCTGTCTGAAGAACACCTCCTCGGCGGTGACGAGGTGAAGGACGGAGAACATCGGGTCACCGCCAGCTCCGTCGCTCTCGCTGTCGGATCCGTCGTTCATGTATCGGCCCCCGGATCCTCACGGAGCACGTCGCGGCGGACGAGTCCGTACAGATACCCGAACCCGACGGCGGCGGTGAACGCGAGTATCGCCACCGCCTCCTGTGCGGGCTCACTCGACCGTTCGGAGACCGTCCGTCGGGCGCGGTCCGGAAGCGCACGGACGAACAGGTCCTTCAGAAAGGCGCTCTCGTTCCCCTGCGCGCCGGGGTACAGGAGGGCCATCACGCGCTTCGAGAACCCCTGCCAGAACGACCTGAATAGGAGCCACCGAAATCGTCCCCGGTACTCGAACAGCGTGTGGTGGACGACGGCGTCCTCGACGTACACCACGCCCTGCCCGTACTCTTCTCGGATCCGGATCCCAACCGGTGCCTCGTGTGCCTGAACGTGCCTATCGCCCTTCCGGCCCGTGTTCACGTCGTACCCCCCCACGTCGAGGAACACGTCCCGGTCGTAGGAGACGTTGGACCCGTACCCGTTGCGAACAATCTCGCCGTCCGCCGCGAATCCGCGCTCCGTACAGCCGACGAGCCAGTAGAACTCTTCGGGAAAGAACGAGGGCTTTTCACCCACCCAGTCGGGGGCGACGTACCCCGCGACGGCGACCGCGTCGGTCCGTTCGTACGCGTCGACGTGCGTTTCGATCCAGTCGGGCTCCGCGACCCCGTCGTCGTCGATAAACGCGACGATATCGCCGGAGGCCAGCTCGGCACCTTTCGTGCGGCTGTATGAGATCCCTCGGTTCTTCTCGTTGTCGTGGACGATCACGCCCTCTCGGCTGCCGAACTCCTCGACCGTTCGGTCGTACACTGCCGGGTTGCCGTCGATGACCAACACGACCTCTACGGGATCGTAGCGCTGTGCGAGCGCGCTTTCGACGGCCTCCGTGAAGACGTCGTATCGATCCATCGTGTACGTACAGACGACGACGGAGACCTTCATTCGGGAACCGGTTTTTCACCCGGCCGAATAAGCGTTCTGACGAGTGGCCGCCTCCCGGTCGGGGCATCCGAATCCGGCGTGGTATAACAAGGCTTATGGAGGTTTTGGAAGTGTCATCGTGTAATGAGCCAGCGAACCGACGCCGACGCTGGGGACGGCGAGGACTCCCCCCTTGCCCTCCTCGAACGGTGGTATCACGTCCCGGCCCTCCTCGGGATACTGGTGGTCATGCTGTGGACCCGCGTCCAGTCGTACGGCAGCTTCATCATCGACGGCGACGTGTATTTCCGCGGAAACGATCCGTGGTATCACTACCGCGAGACGACGTATCTTCTGGAAAACTTCCCGAGCAGCATGGCGTTCGATCCGTGGACCGGCTTCCCCTTCGGCCGACACGTGGGGCAGTTCGGGACGCTGTGGGACTACATCACGGCCGTCTTCGTCTTCCTCGCGACGCCGATCACCGGCGGCGGCGAGGAGGGCGCGATGCGGGTGATGCTCTTCATGTCCGCGATCGTCGGGACCCTCGTCGCGATCCCGACGTACTTCATCGCGCGACGGTTCGTCGACCGGTTCGCCGCGGTCGCCGCGGTCGCCGTCCTCGCACTGCTCCCAGGGACGTTCTTCAGTTACACGCTCGTCGGGTTCAACGATCACCACGCGGGTGAGATGCTCTTCCAGACCGTCGCGGTGCTCGGGTTCCTCGTCGCGTTCGCGGTCGCGGAGCGGGAGAAACCCGTCTGGGAGCTCGTCGTCGACCGTGACTGGCCGGCGCTCAAACGACCGACCGCCTACGCGGCCGCCGCGGGCGTCGCACTCGGGCTGTACATGTGGACGTGGCAGCCCGGCGTCCTCATGGTCGGGTTCACCGGCATCTTCCTCGCAGTGAAGATCACGAGCGACGTGTACCACGGCACGAGCCCGGAGCCGATCGCCTTCGCGGGTGTGGTGTCGATGACCGTCGCCGGACTGATGCAGCTGGTCCCGCTCGACGAGTTCTCCTTCGGCGTCACCGACTACTCGCTCACGCAGGTCGTCCTCCCGCTCGGCGTCGCGCTCGGTGCCGTCTTCCTCGCGTGGCTTGCCCGCCAGTGGGAGGCGCGCGAGGAGCTCGAACTAGGGACGTATCCACCCACGGTCGGCGGGCTGATCCTCGCGTCGGCGGCGATCGTCTGGCTCGCGATCCCCTCGCTGTGGTCGACGGTCACGAGCAACCTGTTGAACACGGTCGGGTTCAGCGCCCGCGACACCACGCGGACCATCGGCGAGGCCGCGCCACCGCTGATGCGACAGGAGTTCGCGGACTTCGTCATCTCACAGTACGGCCTCGCCTTCCTCCTCGCGCTGGCCGCCGTGCTGTACGTCCTGATCCGGCCGCTGATTCGGAGCGGCGAGGCGAACCACACGCTGTACGCGGGCGCGGCGCTCGGGATTACCGGCTCCGTCTATGCACTCACCGGCCTCTACGATGCCATCGGCGGGCTCGTCGGCGTCAGCTGGCAGGTGGTCGGGCTCGTGATCGCCGCGGGGTTCCTCGTCGGCGCGACGTTCCTCGTTGAGTACGACACCGAGGAGCTCTACTTCGTCGTCTGGGCCGCGTTCATCGCGTCGATGGCGTTCACCCAGACCCGGTTCAATTACTACCTCGCGGTGATCGTCGCGATCGGTGCGGCGTACTTCCTCCAGTTGACGATCAACGCCCTCGACTTGGATCGCTCGCTCGACGAGCTCCGGGAGGTGGAGGGGTGGCAGGTGATGATCGCCGCCACGGTCGCGGTCGTGCTGATCGCTCCCCTCGTGTTCATGACCGGACCGGTGTGGGCCGTGGGGGCGGCGACGGGTCCGGGCGAGGTCGTCCAGTGGGACGAGAGCCTCCAGTGGATGAACGAGGAGACGCCCCACCCGGGCGAGCTCGAAGGCGCGGACGAACCGATGGAGCTATACGGCACCTACGAGCGCCCCGCTGACGACGACTTCGACTATCCCGAGGGCGCGTACGGCGTCCAGTCGTGGTGGGACTACGGCCACTGGATCACCACCCGCGCGGAGCGGATACCGAACGCCAACCCGTTCCAACAGAACGCCGGCGAAGCCGCAAACTACCTGCTCGCGCCGGACGAGGAGCAGGCGGCGGAGGTGCTCGCTCGCCAGAGCGACGAGGGCGAGCACACGCGGTACGTGATGGTCGACTGGGAGATGGTGACGCCGGGCGAGAAGCTCGGGGCCCCCGTCACGTTCTACGACGACGCCGCACTCGAACAGGACGATGTCAACTGGCTGCTGTGGGAGCCCGTTGAGGGCGGCGCACAACCGACGACTCAGATCAACACGCAGCGCTACTACGAGAGCCAGATGGTCCGGCTCTACGAGTACCACGGGAGCGCGGCAGACCCCGAACCCGTCGTCGTCAGCTGGGACGAACAGCAGTTCCAAGACGGTACGGGCGGCACCGTCGATCTCCGGACGTTCCCCGCGGATCCGGATCAGGAACCGATCATGCAGTTCGATACCCTCGAAGAGGCAGAGGCGTTCGCCGAGGACCAAGGCGAGACCGCCCAGCTCGGCGGCGTCGGCGCGAACCCGACCGAGCGCGTGGAGGCGCTCGAGAACTACCGGCTCGTCCACGCGACCGAGCCGACCGCCTTCCAGTCGCAGAGCTACCTCCAGCGGCTGATCCAGCAGCAGCAGGTCACCGGGCTGGGCGCGGACGAGCTACGCCGGACCGAAGCCAACTGGGTCAAGACGTTCGAGCGCGTCCCCGGCGCGGCCGTCGACGGGTCCGGTGCCGAACCCGGCGAGGAGGTCGAAGCGACCGTCGAGATGTCGATGCCGGCGTCGAACGAGACGTTCGAGTACACGCAGTACGCGGAGGCGGACGCGAACGGCGAATTCGAGCTCCACCTACCGTACTCGACGACGGGGTACGAGGAGTTCGGCCCCGATGAGGGGTACACGAACACGAGCGTCCAAGCGACCGGGCCATACGAGCTGACGACCGAGCCCGTCACCGACGACGACCTCTACACGACCCAGCAGGTGGGCGAACTCGACGTCACCGAGAGCCAAGTCATCGGCGTCGACGACGAGACACTGACCGTCGAGCTCGACGAGGAGATCCTCGACTGTCCGGCGGGCGACCCCGAGTGCCCGATCGATGACGAGAACGGCGAAGAAGACGAGGAGGAAGGCACGAACGACGACGATAGCGCAACGATCGCGGGCCCGGACGTGTCCGCCGACGGCGACGTGCCCGCCGCCGCGAGCACGGTCGAGGCCTGAGCGATCGCGATGGCCGACGCCCGGGAGTGGCTGGCGCTGTACCTGAAGGGGCTGGCGATGGGGGCCGCCGACGCGGTTCCCGGCGTCTCGGGCGGCACGATCGCGCTAATCGTCGGGATCTACGAGCGGCTGATCACGGCGGTGACCGCGATCGACCCGCCGCGGATCCGGCGGTTGCTCTCCGGGGTCGTGCCGGGGAACCAACCCGACGCGCTCGCGGCGTTCCGGGAGGCCGACGGCGGGTTCCTCGTCGTGCTCCTCGCGGGGATCCTCTCCGCGGTCGTCGCGGTGTTGCGTCTCGTCGAGGTTCTCCTCGTCTCGGTGCCCGTCGGGACCTACGGGTTCTTTTTCGGGCTCATCGGGGCCTCGGCGGTCGTGCTGTTCGGCGCGGTCGACGTGGGGACGCCGGGCCGGAAGGCGGCCGCGCTAACGGGGTTTCTCGTCGCCTTTCTCACCTCCGGCTACGCCGCGACCGCACTCGGACACGCGCTCCCCGTGGTGTTCCTTTCGGGCGCGGTCGCGGTCAGCGCGATGGTGCTTCCGGGCGTGTCCGGCTCGCTGTTTCTGGTGATCCTCGGCCAGTACGAGTACATGACGCGGTCGCTGTCGGCGTTTCTCGACGGGGCCGCCGGCGTGCTGCTCGGAAACGGCAGCGACGAGCTCGTGACGGCGGCCCCACCGGTCGTCACGTTCCTCGCCGGCGGCGTCGTGGGGGTGCTCACCGTCGCACACGCGGTCAGGTACGCGCTGAAACGGGCACGGGCGGCGACGCTGGCCTTCCTCGTGAGCCTCGTCGTCGGCGCGCTCCGCGCGCCCGTCGTCGAAGTTTCCCTCCGGCTCGCCGAGTCGGGCGAGACGTGGACGAGTGCCGCCCCCCGGTTCGCGGCCGCGGCGGTCGTCGGCGCGGCAGCCGTGCTCGTCGTCGACCGGTACGCCGGGGTCGTCGAGTACTGACCGGTCACTCGACGCGCGTCGACACCGCGATCCCCGATCCGACCGGGAGGATCGCCGTTTCGACCGCGTCGTTCGCACGGACCGCCTCGACGTACGTCCCGATCCCGTGTGTCTGCGCGTCCGCCTCGGTGGTCGGCAGCGGCCGCCCGTCAGCCGCGTGGTCGACCAGTCGCTCGAAGTCGATCGGTCCGCGAGCGATGTTGTCGGCGACGACGACGCCCCCGTGGCGGAGCTTCGGGAGGACCTCGCGGAACGCGTCGAGGTAGCGCGACTTCTGGTGGTCGATCAACACGACGTCGAAGGGACCGTCGTACCGGTCGATCGTTTCCATCGCGTCGCCGACCTCGAAAGTGACGGCGTCGTCGTAGCCGTACGACCGCGCGAGCTCGCGACCCCGTTCGGCCTCCTCGACATCGAACTCTGTACAGATCACCGCGTCGGCACCGCCCCGCAGGAACCACGTCGCCGAGTAGCCGAAGCCGGAGCCGAACTCGAACACCTGCTCCGCGTCGGTGAGCCTGGCGAGCAGTCGGAGGGCCGCGCCCGCGTCCGGGCCGATGATCGGGAACTCCCACTCGTCGGCGAGCTCGGCCATCTCCGCTTGGACCGCAGTGTGTTCGGGTGCCGTCGCCATCAGGAAGCGTCGTCCACCCTCGGAGAGTACGTCCATGTCGTCGGGGTGACCGCCGTGACACTTGAACGTGACCGACAACGGTTAAGTCCCGGTCGGCCCATCGTGTTCGTAATGTTCGACCCCGAGGAACTGGCCGAGATCCGCGAGGCGAAGGCGTCCTGGGAGGAGGGGACGTACGGCGACACCGTCGAGCGATTCGGGGAGCGCGAGGCGGAGTTCACCACCGACACGCGCGGCCAGTCGGTCGACCCGCTGTACACCCCCGCGGATGTCGCGGACCACGACTACCGCGAGGACGCCGGGTTCCCCGGCGAGGAACCGTACACCCGTGGCGTCTACTCGACGATGCACCGCGGGCGGCTGTGGACGATGCGACAGTACGCCGGAATGGGAACTGCCGCCGAGACCAACAACCGGTTTCGCTACCTGATCGACGAGGGCTCTTCAGGGCTCTCGATGGCGTTCGACCTCCCGACGCAGATGGGGTACGACTCCGACGCCGCGATGGCCGAGGGCGAGGTCGGACGGTCCGGCGTCGCCATCGACACGTTGGATGACTTCGAGACGGTGTTCGAGGGGATCCCGCTCGACGAGGTGTCGACGTCGATGACGATCAACGCGCCCGCCGCGGTGCTGCTCGCGATGTACATCGCGATGGGCGACAAACAGGGTGTCGACCGGACGGCGCTCCGCGGGACGATCCAAAACGACGTGATGAAAGAGTACATCGCGCGGAACCTCTACATCTACCCGCCGGAGCCGTCGATGCGGCTCATCACCGACATCTTCGAGTTCTGTGCGGCGGAAGTCCCCAACTTCAACACGATCTCCATCTCGGGGTACCACATCCGGGAAGCGGGGTCGACAGCCGCCCAGGAGGTCGCGTTCACGCTCGGTAACGGGATCGAGTACGTGCAGGCGGCCGTCGACGCCGGGCTCGACGTGGACGAGTTCGCCCCGCAGCTCTCCTTTTTCTTCAACGCCCACAACAACGTCTTCGAGGAGGCCGCGAAGTTCCGGGCGGCTCGCCGGATGTGGGCCGAGATCATGGAGGAGCGGTTCGACGCGGAGAACCCCAAATCCAAACAGCTGAAGTTCCACACTCAGACCGGCGGCTCCACATTGACGGCCCAGCAGATCGAGAACAACGTCGTCCGGGTGGCGTATCAGGCGCTCGCAGCGGTGCTCGGCGGAACCCAGAGCCTCCACACCAACGGGAAAGACGAGGCGCTGGCCCTACCCACGGAGAAGTCCGTCCGGACCGCGCTACGGACCCAGCAGATCCTCGCACACGAGTCGGGCGCGGCGGACACGATCGACCCGCTCGCCGGCAGCTACTACGTCGAGAGCCTCACCGACGGGGTCGAAGCGGACGCCTTCGAGATCCTGGAAGAGGTCGACGACCGCGGCGGGATGCTGGAAGCGGTCAAGAGCCAGTGGGTCCAACGGCAGATCCAGGACGTCGCCTTCGAGCGCCAGCGGGAGATCGAGGCGGGCGAGCGCGTGATCGTCGGCGTCAACGAGTTCCAAGTGGACGAGGAACCGGAGATGGACCTAGAGGAGGTCGATCCCGAACAGGAGGCCGAACAACGCGAGCGCTTACAGGAGGTGAAAGCCGACCGCGACGGCGAGGCGGTCGACGCCGCGCTCGCGTCGCTCCGTGAGGCGGCCCGCGGCGACGAGAACGTCATGCCACACGTCGTCGACGCGGTGAAGGCGTACGCGACGGTTCAAGAGATAAGCGACGTGTTCCGCGACGAGTTCGGGGAGTACAAGCCGGGGCGGTAGCCGATCACTCTTCCGAGCAGGTCGCTCACGGAGTGTCCCACGAAGATAGGGCGGCTTCGACGACCGGGCGCCCTGTGTGATTATAAGCGCCCGTGGCTCCGATGATGACCCATAGCCGGTCAGTGGCGACATATCAAGAGAGTATTATAATCGACCATCCGCGGTTGTGTCTGAGTGATGCCGTTACGGATCACAACAGGTGAGACGCTTCTCCCGATCGGTCAATACGCGGGATGTGTGTACCGCTTCTAGGGAGCAGCTGAACGGATCTCATTTATAAATAGACACCCGATTCAGATCTCGTGAGCGAGCCACGTGGCCGTTGCCTTCCAAGTTATCACGACGTCACATCCCTCCACTAGGGCGAGTCGATCGGCACTGTCTTTCGTGACGAGTGCTCGAAAACCGGTTCCGTCGACATCGACACGGACGGTGAAAACCGTCTCTCCACGGTCGATCCGGTCGATCGTTCCGGATAGGCGGTTCCTAGCACTCGTTGAATCAGGGTCGGGGTCCGCAGCCGGTTCGAGCACGGTGATCGAGTCCGCACCGATTCGGATCTGGACGTGATCACCAGGTTCGGCCCCGTCGTGAAGGCCGCTGACCGTTCCGATCCCGGTCGTCACGTCCGCCAACTCGCCGGTAACAGTCTCGACCGCCCCTTCGAGAACGGTTTCGGGGACTCGTGCAGTCGCGGAGAGCACGACTTGGAGCCGCTCGTACTGGTTTACCAGCTGTATCGCGTTCTCCGTGAGTCGGCTCCCGCCGCCGTCGCTCCCGCCGCGATACCGCTCGACGAGGTCGCCGAAGGCAGATTCGAGCGTTTCGATACGCGAGAGGTCCCGGGCACGCGAGCGGCCGAGGTTCGAGGAAGCCTTCGCGACCGATCCCGTCTCGCCGATCTCCCGGAGCAATACGACGTCACGCTCGGCGAACTCGACCCCGCTCCGAACCAGCGTCGCGCGTCCCTGGCCGCTCGTTTCGTCCATCGGTGAAGACTACTCGGGGAGGCGTTTAGGTTCTTGCCGTCGGATCGTCACGGCTCAATAGACGAGCTCTCCTTCGATGAACTTCCGGGCGCGGGGGTCCTCGGGCGTCGTGAACACCCGCTCGGCGGGGCCGACCTCGATGAGTCCCCCGTCGAGCATCACCGCCACTCGATCGGCGATACGCTCGGCCTGATTCATGTCGTGCGTGGCGACAGCGACCCCGAGCCCCCGCTTCCGGGCCGTCTCTATCGCCTCCTCGATGGCCGCCGTGTTTCGGGGATCGAGGTCCGACGTCGGTTCGTCCAACAGCAGGAAGTCGGGGTCGTAGGCGAGCGCGCGGGCAAACGCGACTCGCTGTGCCTCGCCACCCGACAGTGAGGACGCTGACTGGGTCTCCGCGTCGGCGAGGCCGACGACCTTCAGGGCCTCCGTGATCTCGCGATTCGTGTGCCCCCCGCGGAGCCGCGAGCACCACCGCAGGACCCGATCGCGCCAGTCGCGGCGGATATGTCGTCCGTACTCCACGTTTCGACGGACGGTCGCGTCGAAGAGGTTCGGCTCCTGAAACACCATCCCGATCCGGCGTCGGACAGCGAGGCGGTCACGCTCGGAGCGCGACCACACGTCGGTACCGTCCATCTCGACGGTCCCCGCGTCGGGCTGATAAAAGAGCGACAACAGTCGGAGGAGTGTGGTCTTTCCCGTCCCGGAGGGACCGATTATCGCCACGGTCTCTCCCGGATCGATCCCGAACGTCACACCGTCGAGAACGTCGGTGTCGGCGAAGCCGTGGCTGACGTTCCTGGCGGTGAGTCCCGCTTCGGTCCGCTGTTCCGGCTCACGTTCCCGCTGGCGTTGCTGCATTAGAGACGACCCCCGCCGAGCCGTAGGACGATGGCATTGATCGACAGGACGAGCACTACGAGGATCGCACCGAGGATCAGCGCCAACTCGAAACGGCCCTGTCGAGCCTCGAGCTGGATCGCCGTTGTGAGCGTTCGGGTGATCGAGGTGCCGTCGGCACCGGCGATGTTCCCACCGACGATGAGCACCGATCCGACCTCGCTGATCGCGCGCCCGAGACCGGCGAGGACCCCGGTGACGATCCCGTAGCGGGCCTCCTTGATCGTCACGAGCGCGACGTCGACGCGAGTCCCACCCATCGCGTACGCGGCGTCACGGACTCCCTCCTCGACGCTGGTCACGGCGGCGAGGCTGACGCCCGTGATAACCGGCGTCGCGAGGACGAACTGTGACAATATCATCGCCTCCGTCGTGAACACGAGGTTCAGCGGCCCGAGCGGACCCTGATTCGAAACGGCGAAGAGAACGACTAAGCCGACGACGACGCTCGGGAATCCCATTCCCGTGTTGATGACAGCGACGACGAATCCCTTCCCGGGGAACTCCGAGAAGCCGACGAGCATCGCGATCGGCAGACTCACCAACGTGCTGATCAGGACGGCCGTAAGGCTCACGTACAGCGAGACGGCGATGATGCTCTCGACGTAGTTCCGCTCGAAGGGGAACTCGACAAAGAGCGGAACGGAGGAGTCCACGAGTCCCGGGACGGACGAAACGAACTCGATCATGGCCGGATGTCACTCCTCGTCCGGTGACCAGTCCTCGGGCACGTACTGCCGGAAGTTCGGGTCTTCCGAGACCGCCTCGGGGAAGAACAGCTGCTCACCCTCGACGGTGTACTCTTCGATGATTTCCTGCCCTTCATGCGAGGTAAGGAACCCGATGTAGGCCATCGCGAGGTCGTAGTTGACGTTCTCGTGGACGCCGGGGTCTATCGCGACGATGCCGTACGGGTTAGCGAGGAGCTCCGGCCCGCCCTCGATCGGGCCCTGAACCCGGATCTCGATGTCGAGTTCGGATTGCTGAGAAATGAACGTGCCACGGTCCGAGAGGGTGTACGCGGGCGTCTGGTCGGCCTGATTCAGCACCTCACCCATCCCGGACCCGGCTTCGCGGTACCACTCGCCGCCGGGATCGACATCCGACGCATCCCAGATGGCCAGCTCCTTCGCGTGCGTGCCGGAGTTGTCGCCGCGGGAGACGAAGGTGGCCTCCGCATCGGCGATGGCCCGGAACGCCTCGGTCACCTCGTCCATGCCGTCGATCCCGGCGGGATCGTCGTCGGGCCCGACGACGACGAAGTCGTTGAACATCAGATCGCGGCGGTTGATGCCGTGTCCCTCCCTGAGGAACTCGTCTTCGAGCGAGCGGGCGTGGACCATGACGACGTCCGAGTCGCCGGCCCTTCCGGTCTCCAGTGCCGCTCCAGTTCCTTGCGCGATGGCCTGGACTTCGACCCCGTACCGGGCTTCGAACGCGGCGTTTACCTCGTCCAGCAGCCCCGTGTCGTAGGTGCTTGTCGTCGTCGTGAGCGTAAGTGTCTCGTCGAGGATCGCTGCTTCGTCTCCCTCGTCATCATCGGCGCACCCGGCGAGAGCCGCAGCCGTCCCGCCGGTGGTTGCGGCGAGGAACGCTCTGCGTTGAATCATCGATGATACAACGATCTAGGGCTACGTACTTATCCATTTCGACGTTTACGTAACCGGGCGTGGTTATACTATCGGAGCCGAACCGCGGTCCCGTACGCGAGTATCTCCGCGCCGCTGTCGGCGATCGATGACGTCGTAAAGCGCACGTTGACGACCGCGTCGGCGTCAAGCGCTTCCGCTTCCTCGACCATCCGCGCTTGAGCCTCGTCACGGGCGTCGGTCATCAGCTCCGTGTACCCTTTCAGTTCCCCACCCGCGAGGTTGCGGAGGCCCTGCGTGAAGTCCCGACCGACGTTCCGCGCGCGAACCGTGTTGCCGCGAACGACACCCAGCGTCTCGACGACCTCGCTGCCCGCGACACTGTCAGTGTTGGAGAGCTCCATATCCATACATTGGCGGTAGAGTACTTAACTAATGACGACGGGAGACGAACGGGGTAAGTGCAGGGCGGACCACCAGTGCGACACGGTTTTTACTCGGTGATGAGTTCATCCGGTATGTCCGAGCCGTCGGTTCACGTCGGGGTCCTCCACGAAGGGGGGCGCTCACCGGAACAGGAGGCCGCGATCGAGTGGCTCCGCGACCACGGCGTCAGCCACGAGCTCCTCAACGCCGCCGAGACGGAGACCGTTCCGGAGGCGGTCGACGTCTGCTGGTGGCACCGCGTTGCCCCGTTGGAAGG
>LFFM01000979.1_pt1 | contig 20330 bp, 17 predicted proteins | sample 643131 | NCBI WGS metagenome assembly LFFM01 (sample SAMN03777445, study PRJNA286221) | soda lake metagenome | biome: soda lake; feature: Kulunda steppe; material: water; isolation source: sample Tc-Br brine of Tanatar trona crystallizer | place: Russia: Kulunda steppe | collected 2011-07
ACGTGCTTCTCGTTCAGCCGCCGTTGGATAGTCCATCACGAACCGGCTCGTTGGATCCCCTGGAACCAGGCGGAACAGAACGAACAGCATCGTCACGAGTACCCATAGCGTCAGTACGAGCTGGAAGACCCGCCTAACGACGTATTCTCTTAATCCCATCGCGTGTGATCAGTTTGTTTCATTTTGTGCATTCTGCGTTCTGAAACGTTCTACAAATTGGTTGGTCGATAAGTCGTTGAGAGAGTACTGGTGGGGTACTCACTCCTCAGTCGAGAGGAACATCTGCACGTCGTCTTGGTCCCAGTCAGGCGGGTAATGAATCCGCCCATCGCTGTCCCACACGTAGCCGGCCTCCTCGAGCGTTTCCCGTGCGGCATCGAGATCACCATCGAACTCGTCGACGTCGGGGTTGTGCCACTCTTCGATCGCGGGGGCAATTGGGGAATGCGTCACTGTTCCCTGGCCACCACGGATGTCTTCGACGAACTCCGTCTTGGGAACGCAGTGGGACATCGCCCGACGCAGGTAAACGTCCTGGAAGTGGTCACGGCGCAGGTTGTAGTTCATGAAGGCGTGGCCGACGGCGTCGAACGACGCCATCTCGATGTTTTCGTCGTCTTCCAGACGGTCGATTTGGGTCGTCGTCGGATTGATCCCGAGCATGTCGATTTCGTACGATTCGATGTTGTCGACGAGTGCGTCCTCGTCACCAGGAATACGAATCAATCGCTCGATGTTCGGCGGCTCGAAGTGGTCGTCGAAGCGTGAGAGTTGCATCTCGACCTCGCGCTCCCAGTCGTCGAACTGGAACGGGCCACTCCCGATGTACTCTTCGTCGTCCTCGTTAACCGGGTCATCGATGTCTTCCCAGATGTGTTCCGGGAAGATGTAAATCTGCCCCAGCGCGTTACTTGCGAAGGTTGCGTCAGGTGCCTCGAGTATGAAGGTGACCTCCTGGCCATCTGTCTCCATCTCCTCGACGCCATCGAGATACGTCGCATACGTTGGGGAGTATTCGGCGAAGAGTTCGTACGAGAACACAACGTCGTCGACAGTCACTTCTTCACCATCGTGGAACGTGTGTCCGTCGCGGATTTCGACAGTGAACTCAGTACCGTCGTCCGAAATGTCGGGCTCGTCAACGGCAAGCCACGGGGTTGGGATCCCTTCCTCGTCGAACCGATAGAGTGGGTCGTACAACAACCGGATGAACTGCCTGTCCGGCGTCGTCAGGTCCTGCATGGGATTCAGCGAGAAGATGTCCGAGGAGTACCCGTAGGTGGTTTGATCGACATCGTCAGCCGGTTGGGCCTCCATGAAGTTCCAGAAACTGTTTAACCCCTCACCGAGTCCCGCATTGACACTCTCGAGCCGTTCGGAATTGTACGGGTGGACCCCACCTTCGTTCGCGATGTAACAGCGTGACTGATCCATCGCGAGCATCTCCTGGCCCTCCATAACGAGGTCCCGGCGTGCCTCCTGGTCGGTTTCTTCCATGATCGCCTCTGCGATCTCGTCGTACGCTGGGTTCTCGTATCCTGCACCGTTGCGGCCACCCTCGCCGGTGGTGCTCGAGTGGTGCATGTCGTACATGAAGATACCCGGATCGATCCGCTCTGGAGTCCCACCCCATCCCGATAGGTTGAGACCGAAATCGAGGTCGACGGTCGCCTGCTGGATTTGTGGGTCGAAGTCCAGTTCCTGTCGGTCGACTTCGAACCCGAGTTCCTCTAAGTTCTCCGAAATGAAGCGTCCGAGTTCGTTCCGATCGGGATTCGAACCCGAGGTTGGAAAAACGAACTGGATCTCGGGGAATTCGTCCCCGACTTCGGTTTCGTCATCGTCGTCGTCGACGCCAACGCACCCTGCCAGCGCAGCCGAGCCGATTGCACCTGCCGCCCCAGCCTTCCGGAGGAAGGATCTTCGCGAATGTGAAGACATACCTTACCCAACTCTATTCATTGCTAATAAAGCTTTCTCACACTCGCTATTCTGTCGCCATCACTTCATATTTTATATGCTTACTTTATTCCATTTCGTAAAACAGTAAACCGTTTTCATGTTCTCTCAGTGTCGGTAGGACAGATATACTGTAGTTATCAATGTCATAACCATTTAATGTATAATAATAAAATCATGTCGACCAGTTTTTATATCTCGTCGCTTTAAATAGTCCTGGATCGAGGATGCCCAGGTCCCCATTGCAACCCGAGGTCAGTGATTCGGTTGAGACGCTACCGGCGCCCTCGAGTGTCCGTGCGCTCCGGAAACGGCTGCTCGAGGGCCGCACAGAGCACGTCGACGGTATCGTGGGCATCGGCCATGTCGATCAGTTCGACTGGTGAGTGGGTGTACCGACAGGGGACGGCGATCGCACCTGCGTGGCGTGCACGGCCGGCCGACTGAAACTCAGTGGCGTCAGTCGTCCCGCCGATCATCAGATCGTGCTGGAGGGAGACCTCGGCAGCCTCGGCCGCTCGCTCGAGCCACGTGAGCGTCTGTCTGTCGACGAGAACGCCCCCGAAGAGGTATTCGGAGGTGCCGTCGCCGAATTCGACGACAGGACCGTCGCCGATTGCGGTATTGCCGGTCCGCTCACCGTCGACTGGATAATCGTCAGTGGGGAAGATTTCGAGGGCGATGGCGATGTCGGGGTCGACGTCGTGGACGGCGGCTCTGGCCCCACGGAGCCCGACTTCTTCCTGAACCGTGGCGACGTAGTGGACGGTCCGGCCCCCGGCATCCCCGAGGTTTCTGGCCACGGCGACGAGAATCGCCAGTGCGATCCGGTCGTCGAGGGCTCGACCGCTCACCCTGGTACCGCCGAGGTCGGTGAGTTCGCGGTCCCACGTGGCGTGATCACCGGGTTCGACGTTGAGATCGGCAACGGCAGCCGGTGAGTCAACCCCGAGGTCGATGTGGAGGGTTTCGGGGAGGCGTTCTTTCTCCTCGCTGTTCATGAAATGTCGTGGTTTCGCTCCGATGACACCGGGGACGGCGTCTGGGCCGACGCTGACGTGTTGCCCGAGCAGATAACCTTTGTAGTGGCCACCCAGCATCGCGAACGAACAAAGGCCATCGTCGGTAACGTCGTCGATTAACAGGGCCAGTTCGTCCGTGTGCGCGGCGAGCATAATTTCCGGGGCTTCCGTCTCAGTGCCAACGCTCGTGGCGATGACGTTCCCCATCGCATCCCAGCGAATCTCGTCGACGTACGGCTGGATCAACTCCTCGAAGACGGTGGCGACGGCGTGTTCGTTCCCGGGGCCGCCGCGGGCCGAGACGAGTCGGTCGAGGTCAGTGCGCTCGAGTCCCATGCCCTCCCCTGGAACGACTGGTATGTAGTGTTTCCGCCAGCGGAGCCGCGTGTCGCCCCGTCGAAAGAATCAAACCGAGCTCACCCCTCTGTGCAGCCATCGGATGACTCGAGATGGTTCGAGGCGCACTGACCGACGCTTCGACACGGATACCGCCACCGGCTCCGCCGAGGGCCGCCGCGTCGGATTCCTTGGTCCGCGGCTTCCGACTGGTCTCTCCTGTCGCTTTCTCTCGTGTTCGCTCGAGGCTCCCGAAACGATCACCCTCGGCCAGCCCACGCCGTTTTTCTTTCACGTCAAAAACCGGGCGCCGACGAGTCTAACCCTGGAGTGTGCCTCGAGTCGATCCTGGGGGTGGATGGTTGACGATGTACCTGAAGCTGGCGTTGGTCGGTACAAGCCACCGTCGGAACGGGCGACGCTCGCTTTCGGTCCGCGAGAGCGTCGGACGTTCGTCGGTCGGTGGGATGGACAGGTGCTGGATTCGACGGGCGAGCGCGACCGGTGGGCTCCCGCTGTCGGCGTCCACACACTGCGGGTATATCTCGCTGTCGACCAGTGGAAATCCCGAAAAGTCACCGACTGCACGGAGATCACGGTCCAGGGCTAGTATGCTAGGCGGCACGTATTTCCCCTATCTGTGGGAGTACAACCCATACCAGAGGTGTGTTTCCCATGCAGGACAATCACAATGGATCGGATCTGAACCGACGGCGCTTCGTCAAGTCAGCGGCAGTCGTTGGCGGTGCAGGACTGTTCGCGGGCTGTATCGGGGCCGACCCGGACGACGAGGAGGCAACTGACGACAGCGATGACGGCACGGACGATACCACTGGAGGCGGTGGTGTGTTCACGATCGCCACGTCCGATGAAGTCGAAACGTTCGACCCCAGACAGAACCAGTTGGCGTGGTACAGTTCGGCGGCTCACTACATGTTCGACTCGCTATTGCTTCAGTCACCCGATGGCAGTGAGTTCGAGCCACACCTGGCGGCAAACCACCCGGAAGAAATTGACGAGACCACGTACGTCGTCGACATCCGTGACGACGTGTACTTTCACGACGACTGGGGGCAACTGACGGCCGAAGACGTCGCCTACTCGATCAACTGGGTGCTCGACCCGGACAACGACTCCCCGAACCAGTCGAACGTTGCGTTCATCGATGAAGCCGAGGCATCAGACGACTTCGAGGTCACGCTCCACCTCGATTTCCCATCGGGGCTGATGGAACGGGCGCTCTCACACATGAATGCGGCACCCGTCGTGTGTAAGGAAGCCGCCGAAGAGATGGGCGATCAGGAGTTCGGAGAGAACCCGGTCGGCAGTGGCCCGTTCAAACTCGAGAATCACGATCCCTCTGCGTCGGTCGAGATGGTCGCCAACGAGGACTACTTCCTCGGAGCACCAGCCCTCGACGGGATGGAGTACCGTATCATCCCCGAAACCGAGGTCGGTTACGTCGAACTCGTCCAGGGTTCGCTCCACCAGTCTGGCGTGACCGAGGAACTCCTCGAGGACGCCGAAGGAAACGACGACATCAGTACCTACCAGCTCTCTAACCTGGACTTCCAGGGCTTCATCCTGAACTGCCTCGAGGGGCCGTTCACGGACGTCAGAGCCCGCGAGGCCGTCCACTATCTCGTCGACTACGACGAGGTACTCGATGCCGCCGCAGGGCAACTCGGCGGGCGGAACTGGGGACATATGCCACAGGAAACTGTCGACGCGTGGGATTTCCCCCAGGAGGAGTGGGAAGACCAGTACTATCCAGAGCAAGACCACGACCGCGCCATCGAGCTGTTCGAAGAGGCGGGTGTCGGGACGGACTTCGAGGTCGATCTCATCATGACCGCCGGTGAGGCCAACGAAGGCCGTTCACTGGTCCTCCAGAACGAGTTCGAAGAGATCGGTGTCGAGTGTGCGATCAGTGAGGTCTCGACAGGTGACTGGCTCGAAGCCCTGAATAACGCAGACTACGACATCACGACCTACGGCTGGGGTGGCAACGACGACCCGGACGGCTACTACTACCACATGTTCCGTGATCTGCGAAACGATGACGGCGGGATGTCAGACGACGTCGTCGGCCACTCCTCGATCGGTTATCTCTACGAAGGAACCCGTGACCGCGGTGAAGAGGACATCCTCGAGGATCTCGAGCGACTCGACGAACTCGTCCGACAAGGCCAGGCGACCGTCGCTCAGGAAGACCGCCGTGAGTACTACATCGAGGCGGCCGACATCGTCCTCGGGCTCTACCCACTCCTGGGTATTTACTCCGCAGAGAGCGTCACCGGGGTCCACTCGAGTGTCAACGACTACGAGCCCAGTGAGTTTGGCGAACAGGAAACGTTCAACTACTGGCAGGAAGCCAGCATCGACGACTAGCCCCGAGGCCTCACTGCTTTTCCTCATCTATGGGACTCTTTCGGTACACATTACGACGGTTCATCCAACTCGTGCCGGTGTTGTTCGGCATCGTGACGCTCACGTTCATCATGATGCACGCGCTGCCGGGTGACCCCGTGCGCCTCTGGCTTGGGGAGGAACCCGGCCAAGAGCTAGCCGACGAACTGATCGCGGCTCACGGGTTCGACCGGCCGATGCACGAACAGTATCTCGATTACTTGGTCAACCTCGTCCAGGGTGACCTCGGCCAGTCGTTCGTCTACAACCGGCCGGTCACGGACCTGATCTGGGAGCGGATGGAGCCAACGATGGTCATCATGGGGCTCTCGTACCTCATCGCGCTGCCAGTCGCCATCGGTCTCGGAATCTACGGGGCCGCCCGACACAACCGGGCTGGCGACCACGTCTCACGGCTCGCTGGACTGGCGGGCATCTCGACGCCGAACTTCTGGCTCGCGTTGATGTTGATCTACCTGTTGGCGTTCAATTTAGACGTGCTTCCAGCGAGTGGATACACATCGCCCTTCGTCGACCCGGTCGGGGCTGCCCCACTGCTGATCATGCCGGTGCTCACGCTGGCGACGGCACAGACGGCACTCCTGATGCGGATGACGCGCTCGAGTATGATCGAAGAAATGCGTGAAGACTACGTCGAGACCGCTCGAGCGTATGGAATCCCCGAGCGAAAAATCATGTTACGTCACTCGTTTCGCAACGCGTTGTTGCCACTGGTGACGATCATCGGCTTGCAGGTATCGACCTTACTCGGCGGGAGTGTCATCGTCGAAGAGATTTTCGCCATCCCCGGACTGGGACGGCTCTTTTTCGACTCGGTAATCGACCAGGACTATTCGGTAGCCGTCGGTGTCACGTTGTTCTTCTCGACGCTGTTTCTGATCGGCGTCGTGCTCACTGACATCGCCTACGCCTACATCGACCCACGGATCAAATATGACTGAGGGATATTCGCTACGGACGACGCGAGGTGAGCGCCAATGAGCACCGGGAAGGGAACGCCAACGGCCGACGTCGACGCGGAGTTCGACGAAGATGGCGGCCTGGTGCGGACACTGAAAAAACTCAGACACAGCCCGACGTCACTCGTCGGGCTCTTCATTATCGCTGCGCTCGTGATCATGGCCATCTTCAGTGCCATCGATAACTTCATTTTCGACCGCGCGATCATCACCTGGCTCCACGCCGACCCACACGCCATGGACCAGAGTATGCGGTATGAAGAACCCTCTCGCGAACACCCGATGGGAACTGATCGGTACGGCCGGGATGTCTTTACGCGCCTCATCTACGGAAGTCGCACGGCATTGACAATCGGTATCCTCGCCGTCGGCATCAGTTTCGTCGGTGGCGTCATCATCGGTTCCGTCTCGGCGTTCTTTGGCGGGTACGTCGACGATCTCCTGATGCGGAGCGTCGAGATCCTCTACGCGATCCCTGGCCTCGTACTCGCCATCATCTTCATGGCGATCTTCGGGCCGAGTATCTACAACCTGTTTATCGCGTATGGCATCGTCGGTATCCCCGCCTACGCTCGAGTGATGCGCTCTGAGGCACTCTCCTTACGCGATCGGGAGTACGTCGAGGCGGCGAAACTCGCCGGGCTCCCCCGCCGGACGATCCTCTTCCGGGAGATCGTTCCTAACGGTATCGCGCCAGTCATCGTCCAGGCGACGCTCTCGATGGGTGGCGTCATCATCGGTGCAGCGGCACTCTCGTTCCTCGGGTTCGGTGTGCAACCGCCGACACCCGACTGGGGACGGATGCTCAGTGACGGCCGCACCGCGATGGTCGTCGCCTGGTGGGTTGCGGTCTTCCCGGGTATCATGATCTTCCTCACCGTCATGGGCTTCAATATGCTCGGTGACGGTCTGCGCGACATTATGGATCCAAAGATGACGGTCGAACCGACCACGTACGACGACTGGACGCTCGATGAGTGGCAAACCGAACAGCAGACCGAACAGCCCGACGACGACATCGTCCCGGGTTCAACCGGTGCCAGAACCGACGGCGCAGGTGAGCTGAGAGGTGGTCGGTCGTGAGCCTCCTCGAGGTCGCTGACCTCCGGACGTATTTCTTCACGCCGGATGGTATCGTGCAGGCCGTCGACGGCGTCAGTTTCGAGGTCGGGGCGGGTGAATCCCTCGGCATCGTCGGTGAAAGCGGTGCCGGAAAAAGTGTGGCCGTCAAGAGCCTCATGGGATTGATTCGTGATCCTGGCCGCGTCGTCGACGGAAGCATTCGATTCGACGGCCGGGAACTGACTGATCTCTCGGAAGCCGAGCTCCGACGGGAGATTCGGGGGAACGAGATCTCGATCGTCTTCCAGGACGCGATGTCCGCGCTCAATCCCGTCTTCACCGTCGGGAGTCAGATACAGGAGATCATCGTCGAGAACACCGACCTGCACAAAACGGACGCCCGCGAACGGGCGATCGAGTTGCTCGAGGACGTGGGGATCCCCGACGCTGACCAGCGCATCGACGAGTACCCACACCAGTACTCCGGCGGGATGCAACAGCGAGCGATGATCGCAATGGCCCTCGCCTGTAATCCCCGGCTGATCATCGCCGACGAGCCGACGACGGCGCTCGACGTGACGATTCAGGCAGGCATCCTCGAGTTGTTCGAGGAAATCCAGGAGAAACACGACACGAGTATCGTCTACGTGACCCATGACCTCGGGGTTGTCCGCGAGGTGTGTGATCGTGTTGCCGTGATGTACCTCGGGAAAGTCGTCGAACAGGCCCCGTACGAGGAACTGTTCCGGAATCCGAAACACCCCTACACGCAATCGCTGCTCAATTCCGTGGTCACGCCCGACGAACGACTGGACGAACTCAATCCAATCGGCGGGACGATGCCGAGTGCGGTCATGCCGCCGTCTGGCTGCCGGTTCCGGACCCGGTGTCCGGCTGCGTTCGACGACTGTCTGGCGGTCGATCCGCCACGCTATCAGGTGGGAACGGATCACGACGCAGCCTGCCTGTTGTACGACGATGGAATTGCCCGGCCAGAACCGACGCTCCACGAGACGGACGACGGTGGTGTCAATGAGTCAAATATTTAATAGCAAGAGTACGATGTCGAAGCGATTCACGGCGGTGATCCGATGACGACCACACGCGACGGACAGGGAGCCCCACTCGAGGCCGAACAGGAGCCGCTGCTCGCGGTGTCGAACCTGAAAAAACACTTCCCCATCAACAGCGGGATGCTCGCCTCGGTGCGGTACGACCCCGGTTCGGGGGGCTTTCCCTTCGCCTGGGACGACTCGAGCGTCAAGGCCGTCGACGGCGTAGACTTCGAACTCAAACCCGGCGAAACCTTCGGCGTCGTCGGCGAGTCCGGCTGTGGGAAATCGACCCTGGCCAGAACGATCATCGGTCTCGAAGAACCGACCGATGGGGAGATCACCTTCGACGGCCTCCCACGGGGCGACATCCCGGAGGGGGAGTTCCGCAAACGGACACAGATGGTGTTCCAGGACCCACAATCGAGTCTCAACAGCCGTCGAAAGGTCGGGCACATCATCGAGGACCCGCTCGAGGGGACCGGCTGGCCGGAGTCCGACCCCGCGGTTTCGACGGTTGCTGACGTCGAACAGATCGGACTCGCGGCGTTCGACGTTCGGGTTTCGGTGCCCGATGACGCGGACCTGGTCGTCGACGTCGAGGACGACGTGGCGACGGTGCCCGTTACCGTCCGAGCCAGGGACGGCCAGGAGAACGACCAGGAACCCGCGGTTACCGCGGACGTCCCCTGGGGGCTCGATGCCGAGGTCACCGTCGACGAGACGCGGGATGTGATCGACGTCGAGGTCTCAGTGACAGCGACGACGCAGGAGCTTCGTCGCAATCGGGCCCTCGAGTTACTCGAGCAGGTTGGTCTCAAGCGGGAGTACTACAATCGGTATCCACACGAGTTCTCCGGCGGTCAGCGCCAGCGGATCAACCTCGCACGCGCACTGTCGATCAATCCCGACCTGGTGATCGCCGACGAACCCGTGAGTGGCCTCGACGTGAGCGTTCAGGCACAGATTCTGAACCTGATGGACGACCTCCAGGAGGAGTACGGGCTGACCTACTTGCTGATCTCTCACGACTTGAGCGTCATCAGATACATCGCCGACCGGGTGGCCGTCATGTACCTCGGGGAGTTCGTCGAGGTCGCTCCCGCTGAAGAGCTGTTCATCGAACAGCACCACCCCTATGCCCGAGCGCTGCTCAGCGCGGTGCCGAATCCCGACCCCGACATGCCAGGGGCACGCTCAGAGATCAGGGGCTCCGTGCCCAGTGCCTCGGATCCGCCACGCGGCTGTCGGTTCCACACCCGGTGCCCTGATTTCATCCTTCCCGATGGATTCTCGATGGACGCATACGAAGCCTACGACCGACTCCTCGCTGATGTCCGATCACGATCGCTCGCCGATGGCCTCGAGGACGAAACGGCGCCCCTCGAGGCCTACTTCGAGGAGACAGGGCCCCCACCGTCGGCACGACAGGCCGCCGAGGACGCTATCGACGCTGCCCTCGAGGGCCGATGGGACGAAGCCCAGGCGACACTCGAGGCCCACGAATCGGTCTGTCAGGCACGTGATCCCGCGCTCGAGGCGGTGGATTCGAGCGGTCGACTGGCCGCGTGCCATCTCCTGACGGAAGAAGCGTCGAATCCCGAGGTGACTACCGATGGGTGATGACTCGAGGGGGCAGTCGCTCGAGCAACCGTCCGTCGACCTGACAGAGGCCCCGTTCAGCGCGAGTGTCTATGCGCTCGATGTACGCACGGGCGAGCCGATTTTGGCCGTTGACCCGGCGATTCCGCTCTTGCCGGCGTCGAACGCTAAACTCGTGACGGCGGCCCGTGGCTTCGCGGAACTCGGCCCGGACTACCGGTTCGAAACGACCGTCCATGCCGTCGGCGAGGTCCGAAACGGCCATCTGCTCGGCGACCTCGTGATCACCGGCTACGGGAGTCCCGACCTCTCACAGGCCGACCTGATGGAACTGGCGACGGCCGTCGCGAAAACGGACATCGACACGGTCGCTGGCGAACTCGTGATCGACGCAACGGCGTTCGACACCCAATCGCTCGGCCCAGGCTGGACCTGGGATGATGGACAGTTCGCCTACGGAGCCAAGAGCACGCCACTCGCCGTCGAGCGCAACACCGTCGATATCACCGTTGCCCACCGGAACGGCTCGATCAACGTCGACGTCTCGCCGACCTCCGAGATCGTCCGATTCGACGTCGACGTCGAAACCGGTCCCGAGTGTGCCCTCGAGGTCTACAAACAGCGTGCGTCGGAGGTGATCCGGGTCGAAGGTGAGATCGCCCCCGGTGAATCAGTCGTCAAAGCCAGTCCGGTCGACGACCCGCTGATGCATGCCGGCAGCCTGTGTAAGCAAGCGCTCGAGGCTGCTGGCGTCACGATCGACGGCTGGGTTCGGGTCGAGAACACTCCGGTCGAAACGGGCGGGGAGCCCTGTGCCATCGTCGAATCAGCCCCGCTCGAGACGCTGATCGCTGAGATGCTCACCGTCTCGGACAATTTCGTGGCCGAACAGATCGCCCGGACCATCGCTTACGAGCGTGACGGTGTCGGTTCCTGGCGGGGTTGGCACGCCCATGCGAGTGCGTTCCTCGACGACCGCGGGGCGGATGCCGCCCGCTTGCGTGACGGGTCGGGCGTCTCGCGGTACAACCTGCTGTCGGCTGAAACGATCGTCTCCGTGCTCGAGTGGGCGCTCGACCAGCCATGGGGCGAGCAGTTCCGTCAGGCACTGCCTCGGACGGGCCACGACGGGACCGTCGCTAACCGGCTCGAGGCTGTCCCGGTACCAGCACGGGCCAAAACGGGGACCCTCACCGGCGCTCGAGCGCTCTCGGGGGTCCTCGAGGAGCCCGCGGGCACCCCCGCGGTCATCTTTTCGTGTCTCTTCTCGAATCTCACCGGCGAACACGAGGAGGTGGCCACCGATCGGATCGACGATGTCGTCGAAACTATTGCGACTCGGGCCGGATTGGCGTGATCCCCAGCGTGCGCTCGTGACGACGAGTGCAACTCTGCGGTCACAAATCGGATGCGAATCGAGTCGAGCGACCTCAGGAATCGGATGCGGGGCGTGTCGCCTTCGGCTCTCGCTCGCGAACGCGCATCGTCTCGAGGATCTCGCGTAACACCGTCGCCTCGCCTTTTCGGAGGTGCTCGAGTGCGGTCGGACCGGAGACGTCGTGTTTGGCCGCCAGTTCCTTCGCCGAGACGTCACGCGGCCAGCCGTAGTAGCCTTCCTCGAGTGCAGAAAGGAGATAGCGGGTCTGTCGAGGGGACAGCTCGGCACGAATCTGGTCGACGAGGTCACGCGCGGTCGACTCGTCGGGTTCGTAGTCGATAACCCGTCTGACCTCGATATCGGCGACTTGCTCGAGGTCGGCAATGGATGTCCCGATCGAGCCACTATCGGCCAGTACTGTCCAGTGTTCGGTGTTGTCGGCGATACGGATCTCGCCGACGGGTGTCAACGACGAGCGGACGATGGCATCGTAGATCGAGGAGGCCACGTCGTAGCGGGTATGGACGCGAAGGTGGCCACGGCCGGTGTCGAGGACGTCAGTCGCCCGTACGGCCGCAGAGGCAGCCGCCGTGTCGGCGATCTCCTCGAGTTGGCCCTTGTCTTCGGCGGTGACGAGCACTGACGCGAGGATATCTGTGCTATCCGAACAAATATCGGTCACGATCAGTTGGATATCGGGAAAATCGCGCGTGAGCGATAACATCCAGCACCCTTCGTGCCATAAGGTAAGGTCAATCCGTTTTTTCATACTGTCCCAAGGGATGGGTGGTATTGGCACACATCCTACTTAGGTGTATGTGTTCATTTATTGGTTAGCAATAGACCGAAACGCGGTCGCCCTTATTCCGTGTGGACTTCGACGTCGCCCACCATCGCGTTTGCGTGGGGTTCACAGAGGTATTCGACCATATCCTCTGAGGCCTCAAAGACGAGGGTCTGTTCGTCATCGTCGGTCGTGTCGGTGCCCTCGACCGTGTTGCCGTCGTCGTCGAGGAAGACGATGTTGTGTGGGGCACCGTCGTCGTTGTACCAGGTAAGTTCGTACTCGGTGCCGGCTGTCAGCACCAGCGTCGGGTTGGCGACGTCATCGATCGCGTCCGGTGCAATCCCGGTCCACTGGCTCGAGTGTCCCTCGAGTTCGATCACCGTGACGTCCTCCCAGTCTTCGGGGTCGGTCGAACCGCCGTTGTCGTCGCCACCCAGACAGCCGGCGAGGGCCACGGTTGCAGCGCCGCCAGTAATCGCCAGTACGCTCCGACGTGAAAGTCTCTGTGTATTAGTCATCAGCTTAAACTCGGAGCCGAGCGGTTATAAGGAGCAGGGCTATCAACGTTGTCTCGTCATGCGGTTTGTGTGCATGTGACTTAGGGGATAGCGGAATAACACACGTGCCGACACGTTACTCGGGAGAGAGCGTCGACCCCGCCTCGAGGGATAATCGAAGGAACAGCGGGGCGGCGACGAGTGCGATGGCGACCTCGAGGCCACCGACGACGAGGAAGGCAGCACCGTAGCCCGAGGTGGTTGCGACCGTTCCGCCGATGAGGAAGCCACCGAGGAAGCCGAGGCTGCCGGCGAAGTTGAAGCCGGCCATCGCGAGTCCGCGTTCGCCCTCGTCGGCGAGGTCGGTGACGAGCGCCATGGTTGCCGGGGCGATCAGTGCGCCGATGACGCCGACGACGACCATCATCGCGGCGGCGGTGATGACGGTCGGGGCCGCCCCGACGGCAATGATGCCGACACCGTAACAGAGTGAGCCGACGAGGATCGGTACTGTACGTCCGATCCGATCGGAGAGCATCCCCATCGGGTACTGGAGGAGGGCAAACGGGGCGAAAAAACACGCCAGGATGAGCCCGGTCATCGCCGGATCGAGGTCGAACGTCTCCCTGAAGTAGTAGGTACCAACCAGCGCAAAAAAGCCGGCTGTGAGGCGATCGACGAATCCGAAGGCGAACGGCAGCGTCAGTGCAGGCCGTCCTTTGATTCCCTGCAGGATATCGCTCGCTCGGCGTGTTCGTTGGGGGCTTCGGTCGGGAACTCGTGTCACCACGATGCCTGCAAAGACGAGCAATACCGCGGCTGCACCGAGGGGAGCCAGTGGATCGAGTTCGGTCAACTGCCCGCCAGCGGGGGCTCCTGTCGCCGCACCCAGGCCGATGGCGATGCCGGCTGCGCCCATGTTCTGCCCGTGGCCGCCCTCGAGGTCCATGAGCATCGTCATCGTTAATGAGAGTGCGCCAACAGTCATCGCCCCCTGGAACACCCGCAGGAGGAGGACGCCTTCGAAGGGCACGCCGCCGGTGGTTCCGACGATGGCGAGCAGTCCGTAGCCTGCACCGCCGGCGATGGCGCCGATGACGATGAACGGGGTCCGCATGCCGGTGGCGTCACTGAGGAGCCCCCAGAGGCCGACGAACGCGATGTAGGCCCCGAACTCCGAGACCAGAAACCACATACTGGCATCGAGCGCCGTGTCGGTGAACGGCGAGGAACCGTCCGCGGCGCTGAAGATGGTGACGAGTTCTTCGATGCCTGGATAGAGCAACAACTGGGAGAACAAGACGGTAAAGACCACCACGGCCAACACGACGCGGTCCCGATCACTCCCGTGCACGCAGGTGAGTTAGGGCCAGAGGGTATCAAAGGCTCCGTCCACTGGCGCGTCTCGAGTCGCTGTGGGACGAAATCGCACACTCTCCGTCCGTATTTGCCGTTACTACTGCGCATAATAGGCTCGAGAAGTATGCATACAAAACATGACTACCTGCTCGAGCGAGGATGACCTCCGGCTGGCCACCAGGAGTGTCCACGCAGGCTACGACGGGGACCCAGCGACCGGTGCCGCGGCCGTACCGATCTATCAGACGACGTCGTATGCCTTCGAGGACGCCGACTCGGCCGCGGAACTGTACGCACTCGAGCGCGAGGGGCATATCTACTCTCGGATCAGCAATCCGACTGTCGAGGCCCTCGAGAACCGATTGGCGTCGCTCGAGGGCGGCACCGGTGCGGTGGCGACGGCGAGCGGGATGGCCTCCCTGGACGCGATCACGCTGGTGCTCGCGGCTGTCGGGGACAACGTGGTGTGTTCGACTGACACCTACGGCGGGACGACTGCGTACCTGACGAAAACGGCTCGCAAACGGGGTATCGAACCACGGTTCGTCCCCACGCTCGACGTCGACGCCTACGCCGAGGCGATCGACGAAAACACGGCGTACGTACACGTCGAAACGATCGGGAACCCCTCCCTCGTCACCCCTGATTTCGAGCGGCTCGCGACTCTCGCCCACGATCACGGCGCTCCGCTCGTGGTCGATAACACCTTCGCCACGCCCGCACTGTGTCGCCCCCTCGAGCACGGAGCCGACGTCGTCTGGGAATCGACGACCAAGTGGTTACACGGCTCCGGAACGACCGTGGGCGGCGTCGTCGTCGATGGCGGCCACTTCGACTGGGGGGCACACGGCTACGACGAACTCGCCGGACCGAACCACGCCTATCACGATGTCGACTTCTCTCGGGATTTTCCCGACGCCCCGCTCGCCGCGGCCGTTCGGTACCGATCGACGCGCAGCCTGGGCAACCAGCAGTCCCCACACGACGCCTGGAACACCCTCCAGGGCATCGAAACCCTGTCCCTCAGAGTGGACAAACACTGTGAAAACGCCGCCATCGTCGCCGACTATCTGGCCGACCACGACGACGTCGCCTGGGTGGCCTATCCCGGCCTCGAGAGCCATCCGACCCACGACCACGCCAGTCGATACCTCGAAGACTACGGCGGCATGATCGCCTTCGGCCTCGATGGTGGTGATGCCCCTCGAGGGGCGTACGAAGCCGGGAAAGCCGTCTGTGAAGCCGTCGAAGTCGCGCAGTTCCTCGCCAACATCGGCGACGCGAAAACGCTCATCATCCATCCAGCGAGTACGACCCACGGGCAACTCACCCCGGCCGAACAGGCCGAGGCGGGGGTCACCGAGGACCTCGTTCGCCTCTCTGTCGGTATCGAAGACCCCACAGACCTACTGGCGGACCTCGAACAGGCCATCGAGACGGCTGTCCGGACGCGGGCGTCCCCCCCTGGAGGCACACGATGACTTCCAGAGACGTTGTCGACCTCGGCTCGTTCACGTTCGGTTGTGGGGAGTCGATTCCAACGCTCGAGGTCGCCTACGAAACCTACGGCGAGTTCGACGGCTCGAACGCCGTCTTGGTCTGTCACGCTCTCACGGGCAGTGCCCACGTGGCGCGGCGTCCCGACGCTGGTGATGGGACGGCCGGACAGGCACGGGCCTGGTGGGGTGACGTCGTCGGCCCCGGCAAAGCCATCGACACCACCACCTACTACGTCGTCTGTGCGAACGTCCCTGGCTCGTGTTACGGAACTACTGGTCCCTCGAGCCTCAACCCCGAGACTGGGAAGCCCTATGGCACGGACTTTCCGCCGGTCACCGTCGGTGACTGGACCCGTGTCCAGCGGCGGCTTCTCGACGAACTCGGCGTCGGCCGCCTCCATGCCGTCGTCGGCGGCTCCGTCGGGGGCATGAACGTGCTCGACTGGCTGCGGCGGTATCCGGACGACGTCGAATGTGCCGGTGCGGTCGCCACGGCACCGCGGCTCGACCCGCAGTGTCTCGCCCTCGACGCCGTTGCCAGACGAGCGATTACCAGCGATCCGGCCTGGCAAGGTGGACACTACTACGACGCGGACGGAAACGGCCCGACAAATGGCCTCGCTCGAGCGAGACAGATCGGTCACATCATGTACCTCTCGAAGGCCTCGATGGGGGATAAATTCGGCAGGCGGGCGGCCGGTCGCGAAGCTGTTCGAGACGAACCACCCGATCCCGCAGCCGCGTTTTTCCCCTATCGCGACGTCGAATCCTACCTCGACTATCAAGCTGGCCGCTTTGTCGATCGGTTCGATGCCAACAGCTACCTGTATCTGACACGGGCGATGGACGACTTCGACCTCTCTGCTGGCTACGAGTCAGATGGTGACGCCCTCGCTGCCTTCGATGGCGAACTCCTCCTGCTTTCGTTCACCGGCGATTGGCACTTCACCGTCGAACAGGCGGAGGCACTGGCTGACACGTGCCGGGAGCGAACGATCGATGTCGCCCACCACATCGTCGAGTCCGACCACGGCCACGACGCCTTCCTCGTCGAGCCCGAAAACGTCGGCCCCCCGCTATCGGCGTTCCTCGAGGAGGGGTTGGACGGCCGAGCGATCACCGATACCGGTGACCGTCCCGACCCGGACCCCTTCGCGCCAGTGCACACGAGCCTGTTTTCCAAGTAATTTCCCGAACCGCTCAGTGGTCGTTGCACGCAACCACAAGATTCATTCCGGGACTGCTGGACACTCGTATATGCCTTCCAACAGAAGCCTCAAGTACGAAACCTCCTCAACCCGCCGACGAGAGGACGAAGGGGCTGATGAACGGACTGCGGACTCACTCGAGGTGTCGTCGCTGCTCACTGCCGGGGCGATTGTCGGTGGTGTCGTCTTCGGTGTCGTGTATCTCGTCTCGTATATGCTTGCGCTTGCGAATCGAGCCGGGATGACGCCGGTGGATGAAGCCCCATCGACCTGGGTGATGGCGGGTTTCTCCGTACTCATGGGACACGGTGGCACCTTCCAGGACAGTCCTGACCAGGTGGGATTCCTCTTCGATGGATTCACGCAACTGGCGGCAATGATTCTCGTCGTTGCCGCCGCTGCTGGACTCGTCTGTGCCGGCGGTGTACTCGGCCGAACGCTCCAGACGGAGTCGGTCGGGCAGACGGCTCTCGCCGGTGTTGCGATGATTCCAGGCTACCTGCTGGGAATACTCCTGCTCGCTTCGGCAGCTGAATACTCCCCGAGTACCGACGAGCAAACCGGACGAACGGATCTCGAAATCGAAACCCTCGCCATGAGTATCGATTCGACGCTCATCCTTTCGACGGTCGTTTTTGTCGGCGTATTCGCCGTTATCGGGACGCTCATCGGGAACCGGGAGGCGTTCCTCGAGCGCCGAGCGGATTCCACACCCAACTCACGAGAGGCCGCGGCCGCCCACCCCGGCCACGGGATCGAGCGCCACCCAGGCCCTCCCAGTTCCGTCCGGGACCCTGCGACCACAGGCGACCAGTCCCCGTCACTGACTCCTGACTCGAATCTCTCCTCGAGTGGCAACGGTACTGATGTGTCAAACGATGCCGTGCCGTCGGCGGATACCACTCGCTCGAGCGACGACCACGACCGTTATCGGCCGGACCGCGGGTCCACTGCGGACGCGGGCGACTCCGCTTCCGAGGACCACGATCACGATCACGACCACGACCGATACCGTCCCTGATCAGGGTGTCGATTGCCCAGCCTGGTTCTCGTGAGTGGCGCTGGTGCTGGCTGCGGACGGGTGGCGTTCCTCGAGCAAAAACTGCTGTGTGTGATCGGTGGAACCACGCAGGCGACGGCTCCAGTGGTGGCAATCCGCCACAAACAGTCGCCACCCCTCGAGGTGGCGCCGTCCAGTCGGTGACCTGAATACCGCAATCAGTGACCACATCCAGCCGGCAGCGAAGGCCCCGAACGCGGAAAATGTCATTCCCATCGTCAGAAAGGTGACGCCGTACACTGCGCCGATGAGTACCGATGGGACACTGGTTCCAAGTGGGACCTGTGCAGCGCTGTCTCGCAGGGTTGGGGCGAGGAAGAAAATCGAGAGACTGCTCCCAATCATGAACACGAAATCTTGCCAAAGCATCGCCCGAGCTACTGGAGTGGTGAGTAAGTACTCGTTGGTTTCAGTAACCCACTGTTAGAACGAATATCGCATCGGTTTGACTGTTCAGCAGTCGAGCGGGATTACTCGAGGCAGTCGGCCTCGACCAACTGTTCGTCGACGCCATCCATCGTGGTGACGATGACGTCACAGGCAGGGGCCACCGCCGGTTTGGGATCGAATCCGATGGCGAGGCCAGCGACACGAAGCATCGGAAGGTCGTTCGCGCCGTCACCGACGGCGACGGTGTCGGTCAGGTCCACACCCAGTGACTCGGCCAGCTCCGTAAGGGCGTCATCTTTCGTGCCCTCGATCAATGGCCCATCGACGTCGCCCGTGAGGGCCGTCCCCTCCTCGTCGAACGGCAAGCGATTCGCGACGATGTGATCGACCGAGACCCCAGCACGCTCCAGTGCGGCATCGACGCCACGTTCGAACCCGCCAGTCAGGATCGCCGTGGGTACTCCAGCGTCAGCAAGGCGCTCGAGGACGGCCGGTGCTCCCTCCCGCAGCTCGACTCGAGCGTAAGCAGCTTCGGCGTCGTCCCGGGAGAGTCCCTCGAGCAACGCGGCACGCGACCGGAGGCTTTCGGCGTAGCCGATTTCGTCGTTCATCGCCTGTTCGGTGATCTTCGCCATCTCGTCTTCGACGCCGAGGCGCTCACCGAGTAACACGGTCATCTCCGAATCCGAGAGCGTCCCATCGAAGTCGAACGCGACGATTGCATCCATCATGGCTCGTTGTTGCCAGCCAGAGACTAAACCAGTTCAGGTTCCCGCGAGTGTGGTCACCTCCCTCGAGCGCGACGAGAAACGGTGGCCTACCCCGGCCTATTCGGTCGTTACTTAGGGCACGTGGGGTATCCGGTTCAGCCCAATGGGGACCTCACGGGAGGACAGCGAATCACGTTCATCACCGTCGACTCCCAGGGAGGGTTCCCGTAATCGATCAGGAGCCGTGACCGCACTCGAGACGACGGCAGGGGAAGCGAACGACCATGCCCCTGCCGATCGGCTTCGCCTCGCGCTTGCTCGCGCCTCTCACCGACTCGTTGCCGGGTGGCGCACGTGGTGGACGACTGCCCGGCACTACGAGAGCTCTATCGTGCCCTTCGAACGCGTGGATCTCCCTCCCTCGAAGCTTACCCACGTCCTGACCGCGACTGGACGTGAGCAGGTGACAGCGGACGTTCCCGCGCGGAGTTCGGGCGTCGTTGGCGGTTCCTGGGATCGAGAAACGGTTCCCTTTCCAGCAACCCCGGGGTACCAGCGAGTACGTCGGGTGATCCAATCGGCGGGGAAAGACGTGGATGGCGGTGTATTCGAGGGAGCGGACCACCCCACGGATGCTCCGACTCCTCGAGTAGGACGTCCGGCAGATGGCCCGGAGGCGGGTCTGGGCGAGGATCATCCGGTGGTCGAAGCGTCTGTGGCGAGCGCCCTCGAGTACGCCATCGCGGACATTGCGGCTCGAGGCTATCGATCGGTCCGAACGCGGCGCGGTGAGCGTAGCCCAACTGTCGAGCCGTCGATCTCGGACCCAGCGCCACAGGTTCCACCGTCGATGGCAGAGGTGCGCGTTCATATCGGTCGACAGGGTCGGTATCTCCTCCACCGTGGATCCGAGCGCGTGGCGATTGCCCAAGCGCTCGGCGTGACGCAGATGCCAGTCAGTATCTGGTGTCGTCACGAACACTGGCAACAGGTGCGTGAGCGGGTTGAGTTGCTCGAGAC
>LFFM01000981.1_pt1 | contig 20287 bp, 12 predicted proteins | sample 643131 | NCBI WGS metagenome assembly LFFM01 (sample SAMN03777445, study PRJNA286221) | soda lake metagenome | biome: soda lake; feature: Kulunda steppe; material: water; isolation source: sample Tc-Br brine of Tanatar trona crystallizer | place: Russia: Kulunda steppe | collected 2011-07
CCGGAGACCGGTGACGCGCACACGTCTTGAAACCTCAATCCAGCACCTTTGCTGGTATTCCACCCGTGGTGGAAGCCCCGCCGTTCACGGCGGGCGAGGATGTCATACTCTGTATGCTGGGCTTACTGCCCCTATAGTACCATCGAGCGAACGCGCCTGATACCATCGAAATCCTTCAGTTCGTAGGTGAGCGCACGAATTCTTGCGGCCTCGCCGGTAACGAACAACGCTTCCAGACACCACTCGCCTTGGTGGGTGTGACTCGTCGAGATGATGACGTCTTGGTAGTCGTGTTGTACGTCGTGTAACCGCTCGATGACTGCTTCGTGTTCGTAATCGAAGAGTACCGTACCTACCGCAGTTCCTCCGAGGGTTTCGAGTTCGTGGTGGCGTTCGACGTACTCCGCCATTGCTTCACGAATCGCACGCGATCGCGATTCGATTCCTTCTGCCTGCCATGTCGCGTCGAACTGTTCGAGATCCGCTTCGGGAATCGCCAGACTAGTTCGCATACACGAGATACGGCCGACGTACAGTTATCGCTTCGGCTCGACGTTATTACCGAGGGCGGAAATCGGTAGTAACAACCCGTTTAGGCTTCCTCCCGTGATTCTCTCGTATGGATGTCGGATTGGTCGCCGGTGTCGTCGCCCTCGGCGTCGTTCACGGCGTGCTCCCCGATCACGGCTGGCCGATCGCCGCCACCTACGCGTTGGAGCGACCGCGAAAGTGGATCAGCGGAACGCTCGCGGCGCTCGTTCTCGGCGTCGGCCACCTCATCAGCAGCGTCGTTCTCGTCGTAGCGTATTTCTGGTTCGCCACGTTCGCGGCGTTCGCCGAAGGACCGTGGTTGAAGCCGCTTGCGGGTGCGGTGCTCGTGTTGCTCGGCGCCTATGAGTTCCTGACTCGCGGACACCATCACGGCCTTCACGATGGCGACGACGAACATCACGATCATGACCACGACAGTCCGGACGAACAGACTCACACCCGCGATAGTGACGATCACCACGACGGCGACCACACTCCGGCGGACGGACACCACCACGACAGCTCCGAGGAGGCCGACAGCGGACGTTTCGCCGGGGTCCGAAAGCGACTCTCGGGCCACAGTCACGGACACGGCCATCTCGAAGAACACCACGCCGAGGAGGGACTGCGGACGCTCGGGATCACGGCGCTCGTGTTGGGGTTCGCCCACGAGGAACCGATCCAGATCCTCGCTATCTGTGCCGGGACGGAGTTCTGTCTGGAACTGATGTTTCTATACTCGTTTGCTGTCATCATCGCGATCCTCGCTCCGACGCTTTTGCTCATCGCCGGCTATCGGAGCCACCGCGATCGAATCGAGCGATACACGCCGTATCTGCCGACGATCACGGCTGCCGTGCTCGTCGGCGTCGGTCTCGCGTTTATCGTTGGAATCTTCTGATTCGGCCTTGTTAGAACATTCAGTAGTTGACAAGACTGCCGTGTGAAATATACAGGATGCATTCAGCTGTGAAATTGAGCACCACCTTTGATATTATTGGTCAGTATAGGGCGTGTCATACAAAAGGTCCCAGAGGAGAGTGAAACGTCGGCGTGGCCCCCTATTCAGGTCTCAAGAACTCTTTGCCCGCAAACTCTCTGATGCCACCATTAGGGTTTATATACAATCCGAGCGAAGTTTTACTGGTATGAAACATCTTACCGCAGAAGATTTGGCGGATCGACACGAAACCCAAGACAGCGACGTCACCACCGTGTTCGACGAGACTGCGATGGTAATCGAACAGAGTCGGTATCGAGCCGAAAAAGCAGAGGAAACAGACGCTCGGACACATACGGACGACGAATTTTATTATATCACTGCTGGATCAGGAAAAATGAGAGTTGGAGACGAAACCAGTGAAGTGAGCTCCGGAGATGTGATCTACGTCGAAGGAGGGGTCGAACACGACTTCTTTGATATAGACGAAGAACTCAGGACGCTCAAAGTGTTTGCAAGCCCCTGATACGACATTGGTATCCCAAATAGAGAGCATCGTCGTTACAATCACCAACTACGAACGAGGAAAAGATTCCGGCTGTGAGAAGCTGTGAGTGGCATCTATGACACGCTTCAGTATAGCTCAGCAGTTGGGAGCGATGCTCTAACAACGGAGCCTAACTGTTTTGTTATTGGCCTTCAAGAAGAATTTATGGCCGTCAGAGTTCTTCACGTTGACGACGACCCTGCTCTTCTTTCGTTCGCTGTAGACTACCTCGAAGGCGAGGACGAACGACTGACGCTTGAGACAACAACCTCCGGCGACGAGGCTCTCGAACTGGTAGCCGAACAAGAGATTGATTGTATCGTCTGCGATTATGAGATGCCTGAGATGGATGGCATTGAGGTGCTTGAAACCGTCCGTGAAGAATATCGGGACCTGCCGTTCATCCTCTTTACCGGCAAGGGCAGCGAGCAGGTCGCCAGCGAAGCGATCAACAAAGGCGTGACTGACTACCTCCAGAAAGGCGGACCCGAGCAGTACGAAATCCTGGCACATCGCATCGAAAATGCCGTCGACAAGCAGCGGCAAGAACAGCGTACGGCGGAACTACGTCACAGATTCGAGGTTGTCCTCGAAACGATGGATACCGTTGTGTTTCTGAAAGAGCCCAACGGTCGTTATCTCCTGATGAACGACGCCTGCCGCGATCTGCTGGGCGTCGATCCGGAGCAAGACGTGTCCGAACTGACCGACGAGGACCTGTTTCCCCCCGAACGAATCGAACAGTACCAAGCAGATGATCGGCACGTAGTTGAGGCCGAAGAACCGATCGAAACCGAGGAGATAGTTCCCATCGCGGACGGTGGTGAGCAAACCCGCCTCACGCGGAAGTCGCCGGTGTATGATCAAGACAGATCTGTCACGGCGATTTGTGGTGTGTCCACCGACATTACTGAACAGAAGCGCCGACAGCGTGCGCTCAAACAGTACGAGGAGTATCTTGATCACTCTCCGGAAACGGTGGTGATTTTGAACGAGCACGCCGAGGTCGAATATCAAAGCGCAACCGCAGACGAAATCTACGACTTCAACCTCCAACAGATCCAAGGCGAGCGCGCGACTAGCTACATTCATCCGGACGACCGCGACCGTGTGCTGGCGGACATCGAACGAGTTTCTGGCGAGTCCAGGGGTCCAGTCGTCACTGAATTCCGAGCGCAGACGGCTGACGGCGAGTGGGTCTGGTTCGAAAGCCGGGCCTACAACTATCTCGGCGAAGAACCTATCGACGGGATTTTGGTCTCGGCACGTCCGATCACCAAGCGGAAAGAAACCGAACAACAACTCAGAAAACAACGCCGGTTCATACAACAAGCTCTCGATTCACTGAACGATCTGTTTTATGTCCTCAATGCTGATGGGAGCCTCCGTCAATGGAACGATGCAGTCTCAGCGGTCACGGGCTATACAGGGTCTGAAATCGAAAGCATGCGACCCGTTGAGTTCTTCCCCACTGAGGACCGAGAACCGATCGCCGAGGCGGTTGAACGAACTCTGACAGACGGGACAGCCAGAATTGAAGCAGACATACTGACCGCTGACGGCCAGCGGATTCCACACGAATTTACTGGAGCACGTCTGACCGACAAAGACGGAAACACGACTGGAATGGTTGGGATCGGCCGGGATATTACTGAGCGTAAAGAGCGCGAAAAGGAATTGGTTCAGTACAAAACCTACGTCGAGGAAACTTCTGATACTATTGCGGTTGTCGGTTCAGACGGGACGGTTAAATTTCATAACACTACTATCGGTGGTGAGTCCGAGTTTTCGCCGTTCAACGCGGAGGGAGAGACGGGATTCGACTATGTTCATCCAGAGGATCGAGAACAAATAATCGACCTGTTCACGACGGTACTTGAAGAAGAGACCGATGAAGTCACGACCGAGCTACGCGTCGAAACTACGGACGATGAGTGGCGGTGGATCGAAGCCCGCGGTGTGAACAAGTTGGATGACCCCGACATTGAGGGCATTATTGTGACCTCTCACGACATCACAGAGCGAAAAGAGCGCGAGCAGGCGCTCACCCGCGAACGTGATCGGCTTGATGAGTTTGCAAGTGTCATCTCACACGACCTACGCAATCCACTCAATGTCGCCGCGGGTCGCACAGAACTCGTTGCCGAAGAGTGTGATAGCGAGCACGTCTCGGACGTGAGAGAAGCATTGTCCCGCATGGAAGCCCTGATTGATGATCTCCTGACGCTGGCTCGGCAAGGTGAGAGCGTCGGCGAGAGAGAGCAGATCGCACTCACAGATGCCGTCTCTGCCTGTTGGCACAACGTCGAAACGGGTGATGCAACGATCACCACCGATGAGGCAACGCTCGCCGCGGATCGGAGTCGGGTGACGCAAGCGTTAGAAAACCTGTTTCGCAACGCTATCGAGCATGGGGGCGAGTCGGTGACCGTCACCGTCGGAGTCTTGGATGATAAGCGTGGATTCTACGTGGCCGATGACGGTCCGGGCATCCCGGAAGCGGACCGTGAAGATGTATTCGACAGCGGCTATACCACGAGCAACGACGACACAGGGTTCGGACTGGCAATCGTTTCTCGAATCTGCACAGCCCACAGCTGGAATATCACCGCAACCGAGAGTGAGAACGGGGGCGCACGATTTGAGATTACTGGTGTCGAATCCATTGAGTGAGCCATCCACGTCCCCTATTATCCGATCAAAATAGCCTCGAACAGACCGAGTTCTGGTGCAACATTCGCGCCCTACATCTTGCATGCTGGAGTCTATTTATCAAACAGCCATCAGAAGCGGCATGCAAGAGATAGAGGATGAAGTCAGCACTGGATTGTAAAAGATCTCGGGTGAGAATGACGTCATAGCATTTCTTCCAAATTTGAATAGTATTTGTTTTGGTTCGGGGTGGGATACAAAGGCTCTCATAGATAGACGATTACGAACCATAGATTCAGTTCTACGATAAGATATGGACGAGAGCGCGGCTTTTAACCATCTATCAGCATCATCTTACGGTGAATAATCCTAAAACGCTCTTCCGTAGGAGATTGTTGATACAGTTCACTACAGTAGATCCAGAACGGAAATCATCCGTTTGACTGCCCAACGATCTGATTCTCTCTCGCTCAATTCAGTACAGAATCGCAAGGCAGCTCTATATCAACAATGTGCTACTCAAGAGCGATCTTTTTTATTTTCTCTACGTTTTACTGCCCTTCCAACGAGCCACAATAGTGAGAAACAGCGCGAAAAGTGCTGCAATGACGCCGAACCCAGGCTGGTCTTCGATTGCCGTTGATTCTGGCTCAGTGTCATCGGAAGATTGTGGCGGATTGCTGGACGGAGTCTCTTCATCAGATGACGATTGCTCAGTATCTATATCGTCTACCGACGCGTCAGGCTCTAGTGCAACTGCAGAGATAGCGAACACCGAGAATCCAGGCGTCTCAGCAGCAATCATAACCCGGTCGTCTGTACTCTCTATGACAGTCGTTTCGAGTGGTTCCCATTCGTCCGTGTCGGCGTTGAATCGGTTGAAAGAGAGTGCTTCCGGCGTCGTCTCAAGCTCCTCGAGCCGATCAACGGAAACGCCTGTCGTAATTGTCGCTTGGGAATTTCGCAGCATCTCCGGGACGATTATCTGAGTCGCAGAGACGAATGTTCCCGGTGGATTACCAGTCGATTCCGGGGGCGCTTGGAGATCGCTGACAGTAACTTCTCCCGACGCAACTTCGCCGAACGTTATCGTTTCAATCGAGGATAAATCGCTAAATGTCACAACGCTCCCACCCGTTTGGGCGTCGGGTTCGATCGATGCCCGTTCAGCCGACTCGGGCGCGATTACCTCTGCCGCTTCGTCGTCAGTTTCGGGTTCCGTCGATCCTGAAGACGATCCACTCGATGACGTCGAACCGCCAGCCGATTCCGAATCATCGCCGCTCTCTGGCGGAGACGCAAAGTCGACGGTGACCGTTTTGTTCGTCGTGAAAACACTGTCGTCAGTCACGTGTAACTCTGCAGTCACTTGATCCTGAGATTCAGGTTCAAACTCGTAAGTAACCGTGTTAGAGTCTCCATCGATCCCTAACTTCGACTCATTTGTCACTGGTGATCCATCAACAGTCAGGAACACACCCGGTGTATCACTCTGATCTGCCCGGGCCGGAGGAACGCTCCAGCCGCGTTCCTCGTAGGTGAACTCGAAGACGATCTCGTCGGTATCGTGTGGGAGCTCATCGCCGTCGGTCGGGTCAACGGCCGTAATTTTCGGACCAGCATCTTCAGTTGAGACGGTGAACGAGGTTTCGTTCATCGCCTCGTTACCCGCGTTGTCAGCTACCGTGAGGTTGACCGTTGCAGTCTGTCTCGGTTTGACATCGACCGTTGCGGTCGCCGACGTTCCCGTCACCGATGTGTCACTCAGGTCGACGTCGTCGGTCTCGCCGGATGCCAGGTCGAACACGGTCGCATTAAACGAGACGCTCGAGGTGTTGATACCCGATCCATCGTCTTCATACTCGAACGTCACGGGTATCGAGTCTTCCCAATCGACTTCGGTCCCATTTCTCGGAGTGACGCCCGTTACCGTCGGTGGTGTCGTATCCGTGCCCAGTGAGCCGTACGTACTGAACGTCTCCACGGTCGCGTTCCAGTAACCCAAGCTCCCGTTGAGAGTTTCAGGATATGAATCCGTTTCGGGATCAACCGAATCCGAATCGTGGTAGTCCGTATCGAGTGGGTCCTCCCATTCGTCGTCAGTCGTATTGAACCGGGTTATGTTGATGTCTTCGAGAGACATCTCGTCGGATATCGCATCGTCGTCGGCCGGGAGCCATATCTCGGCGTGACTGAGGTCATCCGCAAGATCCTCTGCGAGGTTCGCGGTAAGGAAGTTGAATCCGACCTGATCGGGTTCGAGTTCTTCATCCTCGTTCGCGTTCGCAGCGATTGCTGCGTAGACATCCTCTATATTGTCATCCTCTGCGTAGAACACGACGACAGTCCCATCGCTGGTATTGAGTTCGACGCCATCGCTTGTGATTGTTAGATCGGTATCGATGTTCGTCGACATCGATGCGTTACCTTCGTTTCCGGCGAGGTCCGTCCCTTCAACGGCGACGACGTACTCGCCGGATCCGTCGAGACCGAACGTTCCGGTCCACTCGGTGTCGCTTTGCCCCTTCATTCCGATATCTTGCGTATCGTCGCCCGGCGTGTCAACGGTTACCGTCGGTTCCTCTACGATCGGTTCCGAGGAGCGAACACGGAGGGTCGCGTTGCCGGTGTCGACGTCCGTGATCGCCGCACTGAACGTCGGTGCCTCACGGTTGACGAGGAACGAGTCGGTTCCCTCGGAAGTCGTTACCCCCTCGACGTTCTCGGCTTCGAGAGCGATCAGGTACTCGCCGTCGTCGGGGACGACCGTTCCGTCCAGATCGATCGTTGCCTCCCACGACCCGTCGCCGAGGTCAGTTACTGGCTGTGAGTCGGAGATGTATTGGACCCCCTCCGCGCGGACGAAGGCCTCGACGGAGCTCGTCGATTCCGGCGGCAGCTCGGCTCCGAAGGTTACACTTTCAGATGCCGAGACGTTACCGGGATCGTCGACCTCGTCGCCATCGGCATGGGTGATCTCCAGGTTCTCGATCGACAGCGGCTCGACGACAGTGATCGAACGCTGGACGTCGCTCGAACCGACGTCGTCCATCTCGTCGACGTCAATGGCGATGACATAGGTGCCATCGTCCGCGCCGTCCGGGATTTCGTAGGTCAACGTGGTCAGCGTCATCCGGTTCGCCGCCATTTCCCGGCTCGTCTCAGTAGTGACAGCGCTGTTGGGGTCCGCCCCGGATTCGTACACGTACAGATTGATCTTCGGTTCCGTGCTCGCACCGCCGTTGTTACGGAGCAGAACGTCCACCTCGAGCTCGTCGCCGGGCGCGACGGCCTGCTCTGAGACGCCGACAGCAAGGAGTTCGAGGTCCGCCTCCAGACTGACGTTCAGTTCGGCTTCGGCGACCGTGTTACCGACCGTAGCCTCGACAAGCGGCCGTTGGAAGCGTTCGTCGGTTTCGATCTCGAACGAGACTGTGCGTATATCGTCGGGTTCAACGGTGACGGTTTCGCTCTGGAACAGATCATCGAGTTGGCCGAACCGTCGTGTGTCCGTGACGGTCACACCGACCGTTTCGTTTCCGGGCGCGTTCCCGACGTTCGTCACGTCGACGGCGACGATCGCGTTCTCTCCCTCGGAGACGTTTAATGTGCTTTCGGCCTCGTTGAGCGAGCCGCTGAATGTCGCCCTCTCGGCTGCACTCGCGCCTACCTCGGAGCGATCCTGTGCGAAATCATCGATGAACAGCCCACCACGGACTCGTTCACCCGAATCGACGTCGTCATCGGGAGTGGCCAGTCCCACCTCCTGTAGGGGGTCGAGTTCACCGTCGACTGTCGGCCCCCACGGTGAGCCCCAGTAGTTCCCGCTCATGTTCGACGGCGTCCCCCGATCCAGCCTGATTGCCCCACCGGGATTGAAAAACTCTATATTGGGAGCTGGCGCTTGGCCAAGCATCACCGGGCCGATTTCGGTGAAGTCCTGGGGTTCGTACCCTTCTTCTTCGAGCGGAACGACGCTTGTGGTCTCACCATCGATAGTTTCCGTCCATCTGATCGCGTCGTCGGTCCGAATCTCGACACCGTGTTCGCTGCCGACGAAGGTGTTGCCCGTGTACGTCGACTCATACCAGTAGAAGGTCTGGTATGCCCCCCTGAAACGCACGTCCTTCAACAGCGAGTACTCGTCGTTGTCCTCGACGGTGTTGTCAGTGACGGTGATGAACGTACTCCGGCCGTCCGGGACGCGCATCTGCATCTCGATTCCGGCGTATCCGTTCCCGAGAACGGTGTTGTTAGTGATGGTGTATGCACCACCGCGCATCACCGGTGCGTTGAACGTCGCCGTCCCGGACGGCCCGAGGTTGACCCCGGAGCGAGCGTTGTTCTCCAAGTTGTTGTTTTCTATCGTTGCGCCGGCGCGTTGTTGTCCCTCAACGACGATCCCGTTCCCGACGGAGTCGATGAAGTATCCGTTTCCGTCGCCAGTCGTACCGGTGATCTCGTTGTCGGTGATGGTGAACGTCCGTTCCGGATCGAATCGGTGTCCAGTCGACCCCAGTCCAAAGACGGATCGCCGTATCGAGATTCCGTTCGCCTCCGCTGCAGTGATCGTGTTGTTCTCTATCGTCGTCCTGGTCGCATATCGGCCGACGCTGATGCCGGTTCGCACGTCGGTGATCGTGTTGTGTGTGATTTCGGTTCCGAATGCGTTGGAGTTGTCGATGAACACCCCGCCGCCGCTGGCGGTGTTGTTCGTTATCGAAGTCCCACTCGAGCGCGCGTACTCGTTTTCGTCTCCGTCCGGGCTCCATCGCTGTGTCTGAACGTTTCTAAATTGGATGGCGTTGGTCGTATCGGTGAACGTGTTCCCGTCGATACTGACTCGCCGATTGGGATTCACGGACACCGAGCGATCGGAGTTGTCGAACTCGTTATCGGTTATGACTGCGTCGTTGGCGGTGAACGCATTGCCGATTCGTGAATCGCCGGCCCATCGCCTATCACGAGTGGTGTCCCCGATGGCGATGTGGGTGTGGCCCTCGGTGAACCGCAACCCTTCGATCGTGACGTTTCCGGCACGGATCTCGAGGCCATAGATGGAGTCGCTGTCCGGTCTCGTCATGTTCAGGATCGGACGTTTTTCTGCCATCGGATCGGCACGAACGGTCACGCTCTCGTTCGTGATGAGCATCGTCTCACTGACGTCGTGAACGCCCTCCTCGACGTACACCATCTCACCTGCTCCAGCGCTGTTGACCACGTCCCGAAGCGAATCGGTCGGGGCCACCCGATAATCGGCCGGATCCTCGATGACCGTCAGGTTCCGTTCGGTGACGTTCGTCAGCCCGCGGTCGTCGGTGACGGTCAGAGAGACCGTGTAGTTCCCCGTTCGATCGAACGTGTACTCCGTGATCGCGCTCGAGTTCTCGAACGTCTCGCTGTCCTCGTCCTCGTGAGAGACGTTCCACTCGAACGTCTCGAAGGAGACGTAGCCGGGCAACGCGGTGGTCGAGTCCCTCGCTCGGAACTCGGCGGGCAGGTCGACGACCGGCTGCTCCGGTATCACCTCGAACGCCGCGACGGGATCGTCGGCAGGAACGTACGCGACGGCGAACGTCGAGAACCCGGGCGTCTCGGCTTCGATTTCGTACTCGTTCGATCCACCGTTAGTGACGCTCGTCGGGAGGAACGTCCAGTCACTGCTTGTTTCCGTCTCCACAGCCCGGAGCACCACGAGTTCCTCGCTCGTCGTCTCGTTGATCTCCACCCCGTCGAACTGCTCGTCGCTGACCGTCGCCGTGAGCGTTGCCGGTTCGTTCGTGGCTTCCGCGGGGACGTCGATAGTGAATACGGGCCCGACGACCGTTTCGTTGCTCGGCGGATCGGGACTTCCGCCCACGAGTCCGTCGAATTCGGCGGCGGTGACCTCACCGCTTAGCGACTCGTTTTCAAAGGCGACGGCTAAGAGATTCCCCGAGGTGAACTCTGCCCGTCCATTATTATCCAGTTCGACAGTTTCCTCAACGTCGGCGAGGTCGTCGACGACTTCGACGGTCCCGATATCTTCCTGGTAAACCGCGGTCACGATCTCACCAAGGGCCCCGGCGATCGCAGTCTCGTTTACCTGCCCCTCGTCGTCGATGGCGCCTTCGAGCGCAGCGACGTCATCGATACCGAGCAGTGTCACACGGAGGTTGTAACTGCCGCGAGGAGCCGGTGTATTGCTCTGTACCGAGAACTCGACGGTGTCGTTCTGTTCAAAAACGAACGGTGAATCGAGACCGTCTGGGGTGACGACAACGGTTTCATCCCGGCCCCCTTGACTTTCAACCAGGACCATAAGCGCCTCGTTGGAGCCAGTGTTACTCAGATTACCACTGATCCGAACGGGTGTCTCAGTATCAGTAACCGTCCGATTAAGATCAACACGTAGATCAACCGGGTAAAGCGTGAAATCCTGTGTAAGAGTCTGATCCGAGTCGACGTCGATTACTCTTACCGGCTGCATTCTACGTTCGTCAGTCGTGACACCGATATTGTACGTTCCCGGAAGAACCTCCCTCTCGTATTGTCCGCTCTCATTCGTGTCGGCTGTTATGATATCCCTCTCGTTTGGGACGTCTGTCATCTCATCCAATCGCGGTTCAATAATGACCGTTGCGTCGGTGATGGGGTCACCCGTTTCATTTGTTACCGTTCCTTCAATAGATCCGGGATCGTCGATGATCCAGACTGTCCCAGCAAGTTTCCAATCGGTGTGCTCATCAGTGAGACGGACGCTGATGTCGACGGGAGTTTCAAACGACTCAGTAAATTGGAGGTCAAATTCCGCTGTCTCCCCATCTGGACCGACTGTAACGTTTTCAGGGCCATCAGGATCGATTCCACTGGGCCCAAATGGGAAATCTCCTTCATAGAACGTGATTCCGTCAGTTCCAATATCGAGATCAACGTCCTGTGTCGTGTCTCCGTTATTTATAAAATTAACCACCAGGGTGACTGTTTCGTTAGTTGAGACCGTAATTGAGTCATCTACTGTCCGATCAGTTGAACCATCACTGCCACCTACTTGCTGATCAATCTCACCAATATCCGTTTCGTCGAGACCCCCATTCGCCCCGTTGACTTCGAGCGTTGCGTTCTCGATCTCGATGTCCGACGTATCGGCAGCGACCGAGCCGGTAAACAGCACCGTGGTAGCCACCATCGACGTGATCATCAGCGCCGCAAAACAGATCGCTGTCAGCCGAACCCGGCGTCTGGAGGAGTTTGCGTGGTTACTCATACTCAGAGACCGAGATAGTACAATATAACATCGCGCTTAGCTACGGTGTAGTACTGAACTTAGGAAATCCTAAGTGCGACTCCACGAGAAGTATCCGTTCTCTCGTGATTCAGTCTCTCCGACGATACAGGGTCGCTGTCGCTGGATGCGAGATAAGCCGGGATTTCGGGTACACGGATTCGAGCATGGATAATTTCGCTTCGATCGAGTCGCGTTCGCGTTCCGTTGCGGACTGACCGAGCTGTTCGACTTGAGAGGAAACAGCATTCATAAGGTCCGCTTCGACAAGCGGTTTCCGCAGGACATCATCACACGGCCACGCGCAAAGCGACAGATCCGGTCGATCTCCCACGAGAGCGACACACCGGGTTAGGTCGGGACAGTATTCCGCGAACACCGACGTATCGTCACCCCATAGATCGATATCGAACACGACGACGTCCGGTGCCTCTACGAGCGCGTCCTGCAGCGACTTTCGCCCGGACGCTGTAACGACAGTAAATCTATCGCGTAACCATCCACCGTACAGTTCGACGAGCCGACGATCACCATCCCCGAGTACGACCGTCGCTTGGACGGATCGATATACTCGTTTCCCCACGTCGCAAGCGAGTCGAATACTGGCTCTAACGCGCTTCCGGCGTCCGTCAGTTCATACGTGACTGTAAGCGGTGACTCCGAGACAACCGATCGGTCGACGAGACCGTGTTCGGATAACGATGTGAGCGTCTCTGTGAGCATGTTCGATGAAATATCCGGGATCGCCCTTTCGAGTTCGCTGAATCGAAGCGGTCCGGATTCCAAAAGAACGACAACAACGACCGGCTCCCATTTGTTTGAGAGCAACGAAAGCGCATCGAGTGCGATCCGGTTGTCAGGAGGGATCAGAATGTCATTTCTGCCCATACGCCGTAGATGGGCATCTATAATATATGTGTATGGACGATATCTGTGGGTTCTTGCACGGAAGAGCGAGTGTTAATCGCCCGATGACATGAAAACCTTTGAAGACACGTCAACTACGTTGAGGCGGTGAAACATTGGCCCCAATACCACAAGACGTGGAAGTACTGCTTGTCGAGGATCAGCGTGAGCAGGCAAAGTTCATCGAACGGCTCATATCCGAACAACAAATGTCGCCCTCCGATGAGGCGGGTCATAACCCCATATACGTTACCGACATCCACCACGTCGATCGCTTGGAAGATGCTCTGAAAGCTTTAGAGACGGACTCACCGGACGTGATTCTCCTCGATCTTATGCTCCCGGATAGTCGTGGGACCGAAACAGTCAAGCGGGTGACCGAACACGCACCGGACATCCCCGTTGTTGTGTTAACCAGTCAAAACGAAACGGAGATGGGCGTCGACGCTATTCAACGAGGTGCACAGGAGTATCTATCTAAAAGAGATGTGACTGGCGAGATACTTTTGCGCACACTCAAATACGCGATCGAGCGTTCCCGGAATCAGCGAGCGATCGTCGACCGAACGCATCGGTTTGCGGTGTTGAATCAAATCGTCAGACAAGACATCAGAAACGACCTGAGTATCATTATCGGGTTGGGTGATCAACTGCGTAGTGACCCTCACGTAGATGAGCAAACGGTGGAATCGCTACTCGATGCGGCACAGCATGTCGTCGATCTCACCGATACAGCCGCGGCGGTGATCGACGCCGTGTCTACCGAGGATTTCGATCGCGAACCACGTGATCTACACACGATCGTTGAGACAGAAGTAACCAAACTTCGTCGTGAACGCGAGGTCGACATCACGATCGAACGAGGTGACGGCACTGATGGCCAAGTAATCGTGCCCGCGTCGCCGATGCTCGGGTCGGTATTCGAGCAGTTGTTAACGAATGCCGTTGCGTATTCGGATCAATCTACGCCGCAGGTAACGGTGACTGTAGAAACAACTCCGGAAGAGGTGACTGTCGAGATCGCCGACCAGGGGATCGGAATTCCGCATACACAGAAGCAAGCACTCGCCAATCCGGAGAGCCGCTTCGACAGACAATCCGGAATCAGCGTCGGACTTTATCTGGTGACGACTGTCCTCGACAACATGGGTGGCGAACTATCGATAGAAGACAACCAGCCCCAAGGAACGATCGTTACCGTCTCACTCGAACGATGGGTCGCTGAGACCAAACAGGATCGCTAGACTCAATCGCGATGCACGCTCACGCGGTGACGACCTCGAAGCGCGCACCACCATCACGTCCTTCACAAAGCTCGATATGCCAGCCGTGAGCTTCGATCACATCACGCACGATTGCCAGTCCGAATCCGGTCCCCTCGTCGCGGGTAGTCTGCCCGCGTTCGAAGACGTACTCACGGATCGAAGCGTCGATCCCAACGCCGTTGTCTTCAACGAAAAACCCATCTATATCCCCCCCAGCCAACGTCCCGACTTCGATCGTCACGGGGGCGTCATTGTGAACGACAGCATTACGAAACAGGTTTTCGAAGGCGTGGCGTAACTGGCCGCAGTCCCCGTCAACTGTCCAGTCATCGTCAACTTCGAATACGAGCCTGCAGCCATCGGTCCGGACCACGTCCCAAGAATCCGTCGCGACCGCCCGTAGCTTGATCGGTTCCGTCTCGGTAATTGTTGTTCCGACCTGTGCCATCATCAAGAAGCGTTGAATCATGGATTCCATCCGGTTCATCTGTTCTTCGACTGCCTCGATATCGTCCCAATTTTTCGACTTCCGTGCCATCCGTGTCGTGTTCCTTGCGAGACCGAGTGGTCCCTGTAAGTCGTGACTAATCACTCCAGCAAACTCGTCCAAGCGCTGGTTGCTTCGTTCGAGTTCACGCTCGCGTTCGTTTCGCTCGGTGACATCACGGAGGTTGATCACCACACCGCCAACGATCGGATTATCGAGTAGATCAACGGCGACGCCCTCGAGGACAACCCAAGAGCCATCTTGGTGTCGGGCCCGATACTCGATTCGACCATGATTAGATACTTTCGATCGAAGTACGTCGAACTCAGCAAGGGCCCGGGAACGATCCGCTTCGTGGATTAAATCGAACATCGATTCACCGACGAGCTCGGCGGATGAATATCCAAGAACAGTATTGACTGATGGACTCATATAGACGATTTCTCCCGTGCCATCAACCACGATAATAACGTCGGAGATGTTCTCTATCAGAGATTGAAACCGTGTCTCAGCCCGCCGCTGTTTGGTGATATCTCGAAGGATTAACACCGTACCACTGGTCGTCCCATCACCGACTGGTGACACTGTCGCATCGATTACCGTTGCCCCCCGCGTGATCGTCATCTTTTCAGAGCTTTCGTGAAGAAGCGGCCTACACCCGGGCAACACGTCGGTAACCCGAGCTCCGATGATGTCGTCTATGTTGACGAGCGTTTGTGCCGCTGAATTGTAATCGACAATCCGTCGCTCGTCATCGATCACCAGGTAACCGTCGCGCATCTCCTCGATCACCCTATTACGCGCGATCGGGACGAGTTCGAGCCACTGATAGCGATACAGTGCGATCGCGATGAGAATACCAGTTGCACCGAATCCCCAAACGGAGTAATTAACCGATGTCACACCGCTGAACGCGAGTACGTTCGCCGCACCGGGAATCAGTGGGGCTAGTACGACCAGCCGTAGCTGTTTATCGTAGAAACCGTTTCCACGGGCGTCGACATACTCGAGAAAGAACAGCAGAATGCCCCCGGCCGATAATGACCAGTTCCAAAAGACGTAGAGCCAGTAGCCGAGATTCTGATACTCAACGACCGGAAGCAGTACCTCCGTGTACTCAATCGGCTGGTGCATGAAGTTATGAACCGGATCTGTTAATATTACGACGAGCCAGATACCGGTCCCGGCGTAAACAACCCCGAGACGGCCGGGGCGGAGCCAGTCTGACCGCTCCGTGTACACGAGTGCAAAGTGAAAGAGACCCGTCGCCATGGCGATTGCGCCCGAATTAATGATGACCGACAGTGCGAGGCCAATCGTCGGATTGATCTCCATTAACAAGACTCCTTGTGGAATCGTCCACAGGGAAATCCCTAATAGAAATGCACCAAGCGGGAGGACATCTTGCTTTGAGCGTGTTCGGATAACGAGTACGGCTAGCCCAAGATTCAACATCCCGATTACGATGAGAGATATCGAATGCGCTGCCGTGAATTCCATCGATATCGATTCTAACGGGGACTCCCAATAATACATTATTGTTGTTCATTTATAAAGACTCAATGGAGATATCTGCGGCTGACTGGAGTTGAGTTCACCATGGGAGGAGACTACTTGATGTATATAATTTCGTTGATATTTCTGCGTATATTCGGACTTGACGGCGTGGGTAACAAAGAACTCGTTAGGCTACTCGGTACGACATTCCAACAGATGAGCGGATCACGGTTTGGGACCCTCACTCCGACTGAGGAAGCGACTATCGATCAATCGGCCGTTTATTTTCTGTATTGCCACCAGTTTCAGTACCTCACAAAGCATCCTCGGCTAGCTGTTTCTGCGGCTTGAGTTCTGTGTCGAAGCAGTTGTATTGACGGTTTCGACGGGGGAATTACAGACGGATAGACGGAGAGACTGGCTGATACTACTCTGTTTGACGTTCAAGTGGGTTCGAGTTCACAGCCACAGACATCCCCGTCGGCCGCGTCTGCGAGCAACAGGATTCAATATCTGGTTTCGTTCGAAATAGCAGAAAATGTCTCTGCGTCAGTCTGGATCGATTGGGACGTAACCGCCTCAACCTGTTCGGCAGAGAGACCGGTATCACACCCCTGGATTCCGTCTACGGGGTCTTCACTCATGCTCCATCTTTTGATCCGAACACAATATAATTTCACCGAATCCGGCCTAATAGATCACCCCTGTGAAGTTGAGTGCTGAGAGTGGTTTATTTTGCAACCCTGTCGTAAATTGTGTGAGATAAGCCTAGCAATCTGGTTTTTGTCCTTCGATACTTGCGGAGACGAGATACTCGCTCAGATCCCGTTCGTCATCCCAGTTTCGAATGAACTCTTCGCTCTCTTCTTTCGGCGTGATTGATATTTCAGTCAACTACCCCAGCATCCTCTAGCGCAGTCACATAATCGGCGTTCTCACTGTCCGGAAACGGAGTGATACCGAGAAACACATCGGCATCACCGGCAGTCTCAACGGTGACCGTCCGTTCGGCTTCCACGGTGTCGAATGCACCTGTCCCGACGAGCGCACCACCACCCGCTGCTAATCCCCCAAGCCGATAAGGACGGTTCGCCGGTTTATATTTTGATTGTATGATGGTTGCACACTTTGTATTGAGGAGGTTGAAATCTCTTCGAGCGGTAGTTTTTGCTTCAAGCACTCCTTTCGATCCCGTTGGGAGTGCTGAATATGCGCCCTGCATCTTGCACAGCCTCAATTTTCTATCTGATTTCCATCACAACCGGCGTGCAAGACTCAGAGGATGAGTACAGCACGGTGCCTCCAATTGTTTCACGTCGAAATCGGAGAATTATCCGATCCCTACTAACGGATCGGATGCCGTCATTGAGCGCGTCGAAGACCTGATCGCCGAACTGCAGACAGCAATGTTCGTCACCGGTTCGAGATCGATCCCAGACCTTCAGCAGACAGAGTACGTTTTACACGGAGCAACGCGCGAATACGTCGAGCAACGGACTACCGGAGAGTAACGACCAGATACGACGGCGCTCAATTCCCCGAGAGGACAGTTATCATCGGTACGATAGCCACTACGTCTAAAACGGATATCGAAATCACCACAGGTCCTGAAACCTGTCATCGATTGCGGATTTCAACGGGCCTCTAATTCGACAGATTCGGTCGATACCTCAATCCGATTGAGGGACTTTCCGCCGCCGCCCGTCGCCGACGATTCGCTCGGCCGCCCGCCGCGCGCCGTGGATGTTGCCGGCCAACGGTCCGGCGGTACACTCGGCGAGCCGTCCGGTGACGAACAGCCGCGACGCCTGTCCGTCCTGACGCTCCCACGCCAGCGTCGAATCGTCGAGACGCGGAATCTCACGGTATCCTCGCTTGAGTCCGAGCGAATCCGCGATCGCGCCGACGAGCGGTCGGTCGTAGACCGGCTCAAATCCGGTCGCGAGCACGACCCTGTCAACGGACTCGACAGCCCCGTTATCGAGCAACAGCGAAACGCCCGTTTCGGTTTCGTTCGCGGTGACCACTTCGCCGCGGCGAATCTCGATGTTTTCTCTCCCGCGCACCTCACGGGCGAGATATCCCGGCATTGTCCCCTCGTTTCGGGCCTCACGAACCCGTTCGAAGCGCGCTCTCGACGCGGGCGGCAACGTGTGGAGTTCCCGTTCGATGTGTCGCCAGTTGATCCAGCGCGGATCAGCTTCCGTCGTCGATTCCCGAATCTCGTTTCGGACACAGAGCGTCACCGAGTCCGCGATGGAACTGGCCGACGTCGCGAACTGCCCGGCCGTGACACCGCCACCGATCACCCAGACGGTATCGCCCCGCCCGATCCGAGCTTTCGGCGGAGCGTCACTGTCCCAGACGTGTTCGACTCCCTCCGTCGACGCCCAGGCGGGTCGTCGGTAGCGATCCCCCGGCCCGACCGCCAGGATGACGTTGTGTGCCGACAGCTCTCCCTCGGCCGTCCCGATGAGATATCTGCCGCGTCGTCGGTCGATGCCGGTCACGGTCCGTTCGACGAGCAGCGATTCGAGATCGAACCGGTCGATGACGTGTTCGGCATATTCGACGAACAGCTTCAGCGACGGGCGGGGCGGACTGTTCGGTGTCGGACGGAGTTCGTCCTCCCTGTCGTTTCCCTCCGCGAACGTTTCGAGTCCGAACGGGTCCGGGCCGACGTGTTGGACGAACGTCGATCGCAACGCGTCCATCCCGCAGGCGCTGGCCTTCGATTTGAACGAGCCGAGAAACTCCCCGCTCCGGTCGACGACCGTGATCTTCTCGCGTTCGACGCCCGCGGAGAGAAGCTCGCGGGCGAGGTACGTGCCGTGGATTCCGGCCCCGATAATGAGCCACTCGTCGGTCACAGCGCGATCACCATCCGGCCGACCCAGCCGATCGCGGCGGCGAAGGCGACGGCGGCGAGTGCCTGTCGTGTCACCATTTTCAGCGCCCACCGTCCTGATACTTCACGAGCGACGGTGAACGCGGTCACAAGGCAGGGCAACAAAACGCCGGCGAGGTAGACGGCGACGAGCACTTGCAACGGCGAAAGAGCTGTCGCGACGCCGCCTTCGGTCAGGAGGGCGATTCCGTCCTTTCGAACCGATGCGAGGACGACGGTGAGCGCGGCCTCCGGTGGAAGGTTGAACACGCCCATTACGGGGCCGAGAACTGTTCCGAGCCCCTTGATGACGCCGCTTTCATCGAGCAACGCGGCGACGAACGTAATCACGACGAACACGGGCAGCGCTTTGATGAAGAACTCCCGGAGCGCGCTCCAGGCTTCCCGGGCGACCGCGCGTGGATCCGGCCAGCTCAGGAACGTTCGTCGATCGAGAACCGTCTGGGATTGTCTGGCCTCCGGCGGGGCTATCGCGGCGACGTATATCAGGGTCGTCGCTGCCAAGACTGCGAGATACGGCCCTACGAGCCACCACATCCCGACGGCCGCGAAAACGGCGAGCGTCGCGGGGAACTGATACGAGCAGGCGGCGCCGAACGAGATCGCCGAAATCGTCGTACAGCGCGTACAGTCCGAACACGATCTGGTGTTGATGACCGCGGGGACGTTGCAGCCAAACCCCATCACGACCCGGACGAGATCACGCCCCGTGAGTCCGACCAGCCGCATCGTCGGATGCAACGAGACGGTCATCCTCGTCACCAGTCCCGTGTTCTTGTAGACACCGATGACGACGGCGAAAATAAGCATCGTCGGCCCGGCCCACACGAACAGGAACGGCCCCATCGAGAGGAAGCCGTACGGGTTGGCGAGCATCGTCGCGAGCGGTTCGGGCAGCGTCGCCGCCCAGCCGACCGCCGGTTCGAAGGCTGCGCCGACAAGCGGATCGAGTTCGCCGGCGAGCGTGTTCGCAAACCAGACCGCAAGCGCCGCGGGCAGGAGAAGTAGGCCGAGGCTGACTATCGGACCCAGGTACGGCCACTCGAAGACGGTTTTCGGCGGTTCGATCCGCTGGCTGATGGTACGGGTGGGTTCGGCCGGGAAGACGCCCGGTTGTTCGAGAGCCCGCATGATTCGGGAGAACTCCGACGGCCCTCCACCATCGGCGTCGACGGCGACGGATTCCGTGCCACCGTCTGGAATCGGCCGGGACACGTTTCGGGCGTCGACAGGAACGATCGGCACGCCGATATCGGCGCTCAGACGTTCGAGCGACCGACGGGTCTCATC
>LFFM01000982.1_pt1 | contig 20280 bp, 22 predicted proteins | sample 643131 | NCBI WGS metagenome assembly LFFM01 (sample SAMN03777445, study PRJNA286221) | soda lake metagenome | biome: soda lake; feature: Kulunda steppe; material: water; isolation source: sample Tc-Br brine of Tanatar trona crystallizer | place: Russia: Kulunda steppe | collected 2011-07
CAGAGGAGATAAAATTCTTTCCCTGATATTTTCTTCCCAGCTCAATCCTGTTATTTCTTCAGCCAGCAAACCGGCTACAATATAACTGTAGTTACCATACTGAAAAGAGTTACGGAAATCCTGATTTCTTTCCATATAATAAAGGTTATCCTTAACTTTTTGTCTTGTCAGGTCCTGATTGAAAATCAAAGTAAAATCATAGCGAGGCAGTCCGGAGCGGTGACTGACCAGATCTCTGGCAGTAATGTATCCACTTAAAGGATCATCTTTTAATTTGAACTTCATATAATCCTGCACCGGTCTATCCCAGGCCAGCTTGTCCTCCTCTACCAGCATACCCAGCAGCATAGTGGTAAAGGGTTTGGTGGTTGAACCGATACCGAAAAGAGTCTCGGTTGTAACCGGCTGGCTTTCTTCTTTATCAACATAGCCAAAACCCTCGGCAAAGATAATTTCATCACTGGTAACTATCCCCACAGCAACTCCTGGTGTATTCCAGTCCTGACGAACTGCCTCGACAAACTCTCCAAAATCATCGAGACTGGATATATCTAATTCTGCCGGAGCAACACCCTTTCTGGTTAAAATTATAGGATAAGACATGCCCGCCTGGGTAAAGTCACCTTCAATTTTATCACCATCATCATTAATTTTAGCATTGACTTGAGGATCTCCGGGAATACCCTGTAGTTTAAAATTAATTGTCTGATCCTCAACAGTTAAAGATGTCAGTCCAATGTCATAAGCACCCTGAACTGGAATATCCATCAAGCCAGTGAGACTACCATTTTCTTCTGTGAAAAAAACATTTATACCCAGAGGGCTGCCCGGCACATCAATTGTTCCCTGCCACTCCCCCGCAAAATTTTCCAGAGCAGTCACCGGAACCACAACTAACCATAGTAGAAACACAGAGAGCAAAAGAGTTATAATATTTTTCTTATTAATCAGCATTAAAATCAATCCTCTCAATATATTTTTTGTTTGCTGATAGATTAAAGTATAAACCCAGCAAATATAGAAACTCCTACGGCAACTACATTGCTCATGCTATGCATTATCATGGGATAAACCATGCTTTTTGAGCGTTCATAGCAGATTCCGTAGGCCAGACCTAATCCCGCTGCATATATAAGTTGAAAAAAATCATAAGTCATAGAGAAGGGGAAAAATTCAAACCTTACATGAGCCAGGGCAAAGACTATTGCTGCTATGATATTGGCACTACTTAATTTTCCCATAAAAAAACTTCCCTTAAGATAAAGGGAAAGCATTGTAATTGCAAAAGACCGGAAAATCAATTCTTCAGAAGGACCAGAGAAAAAAAGCTGGAATCCCAGTTGGCCAAAAATATTTTTTAGAGTTAGCGGATAGGGGAAAGTATTAAAATTTCCGGCAAGATAAACAATTATTAAAGAAACTATGATATAGATAGCAAATATTTTGGCAAATAGCCGGACAAAATACCAGCCAACCTTTTTGTTGCCCAGAGAAAAACCAAAGTTGTAATTTTTATTTCTGGCTAAAATAAACATCACTGGTAACAACAATAAGGCCTGGACTATATGGTGAATAGATATCCAGGCAAAAGCACCGTCAGGATCAACATTTGCATAGTTAAATTGATCGGCAAAGAGACCTGCAATTCTGGGAACCCCCAGAAGAATTAGGGTAATGAATAATATCCAGATCAGCCTCAAAAAAACATTTTTCATTGTAATCAGGCCTTTTCAAAAAAATTAAAAATAGCTGCATTAACCTGATCAAATAGGAAATTATCAGGCAGATGCAGGTTAAAATGTTTTATTATTAATTAAATTAATAATTTTACTAATATAGATTAATTGTACCACAAATTTATTTATCTGGCTATAGTTTTATTCCATTTTTGCAAAGAATTATAAGGAATTTTAAAACTCTTTCAACTCTTGCCAGTTAATCCCGGATTCAAGTTCATTCTGGTAAAGAAATTCCAATAAAGCAAGTTTTTCGGCAGTATAATTTCGAAATTCAGTATTAGGCAAACCTAAAGCTCTAATTAAATTCATCCTTAAATATTCTTCTATTTGCTGTAAACTCAGATTTTTTTCGCTAGCAATGAATAAATCTGCTTTCCACAATTGATAATTCTGCCAATTCACGTACCAGGCCCAATGCCATTCACTGGTTTCCTGTTGAATTGAGTCTCTATATAAAGAAAAATCCCGAGCAGGAACAAAGTATATTGTGAAGTCCGTTTCTTCTTCCACTCTCCTTAAGTTCAAATCACTAGAAACCGCGCTTAAATCAGCAAGAATATTATCAACTACCTCTTTACTTGCAGAACTATAATCTCCATAGAGGCTTACTTCTATAGGCATTTTTGCTGCCGGCCATTTGAGAATAAATTCTTCTTCTCCCTGTACTCTTTTTCCTGCTTCATAAAGATTAGCTAAATCAATATCGACTTCAGATCGACTAGTATCGCAACTTTCATCTTGAAAATCATCATCGGTAACAACGCCCTCTTCAACAGTTCCTCTTTTCCTCTCCTCTAAAGCCGCGGAATCAGTTAGAATGAACTTTTGAGTATAATAATCACTCTGATAGGCTCCAGCACCTAATTCTAAGATATTATCTGATAATATATTTTCTCTATGACCTTTACTATTCATTAAACCTTCATGGGCTCTTATGGCATCAGCCTGACCTCTAGCAATATTTTCTAATGCATATTCATTATGTATATTAGCCGAACTTACTCTATCTCCTACCCCTCCAGTGTTAGGAGATTCATGGGCAAAAAAACCGGTGTTTGACATATCTTGAGAGTGGCTTAAAGCAACATCTGCCAGTTGTTGATTCCAATCTAAAGTATGTAGGTCCTTTCTAACTCTAACCGAATTTATTAAATCCAAAAATTGCCGCTCTAAAGCTCTATCAACCTCTTCCTGCTGCTCTAATGATAAATTTTCTGCCCCAAATTCTGGTTCTTCTCCAAAATAGCTGTAACTAACATGATAATTGCCCTTTGCCAGAGTAGTCTTAATATCAGAAATTATAATTGATGTAATGCGGTGATTATCGTGAATATCAAGTAAAACCTCTAAAACAGTTGCTTCTTCCTGCTGCTGATCTAAATATAAATAAACAGAATCATCTTCATTGGAACCATCAATGGTGAAATCCACCTCCTCATATTCAAACTCTATCTCTCTCTTCAAAGAAAAGGTATTTTTCACCTCGGATATCAATCGTCCTACCCGAGCATCTTTATATCCCCAATTAAGAGAATTGCTGTAAATAGTGACAACCTGCCCCTCTCTTATACCAATTTGAAAATAATTATCATAATCTTGATTGTATATCCAGCAGTCATAGTAATAAGGGGTAGGGTCAATTCTAGCTGGCTGGCCCAGGACTTCCCTAACTCTTTCTGCTGTCACTCCTAATCTTAGCTCATCTTGCAAAAAGCTTAGCTGATGCCGGGAAAATTCATCACCAGCCTGAATTTCACCTCCTGGTGACAAAAGCAAAAGCCCTGCCATTATAAATATCAATAAATAACTAAACCTACCTTTAAACCTACCTACTTTTTTCCTATTTGTCATATTCATCACTCTTTTCTCTTATTAATTTCCCTTGTTTTCTTTATGTGCCCCGAGTCTTTATAAATTTCCCCTCCTCATAAGTTCTACAAACTCCCGAGCAATTTCTGGATCAAATTGTTTGCCGGCACAAAGTTCAATTTCTTTTAAAGCCTCTTCTTTGCTCTTACTTTTTTGATATGGTCTCCCGGTTACCATAACATCAAAGGCATCGACTAAGGAAATAATTCTGGCCAGGTAAGGGATTTCATCTCCCTGTAAACCTCTAGGATAACCAGAACCATCCCATTTTTCATGATGTGAAAGTATTTCTTCAGCAACAATGGCAAATTCACTGGTTGCCATAGCAATTTTATAACCTAGGGCTGGATGCTTCTTTATCATCTGCCATTCTTCTTTATATAATTTACCTGGTTTCTGCAAAACTTCACCAGGTATTGCTGTTTTACCGATATCATGTAAGGTTGCCAGTAGAGATAACCTATTCAATTCAGAATTATGGATCCCCAGCTTGCTGCCAATTATTTGGGCTAATTCTGTCATTCTTTTTGTATGAGCAAAAGTCTCATCACTTTTAGCAGCCAGGGCTCCTAGCAAACTCTTTACAATTCTATTGTTAGCACTTTTAGTTTCCAATAATTTGTCTTGATTCATCTCTTTATCAGCTTTTTCTAAAACTGAGTTTATGTCTTGAGTTGCCTCAGTTTTTGTTGCCAATCCCAGGCCAATAGAAACTGGACAATTATCTTTTTCAGTCTGCTGACATTTATCTTTAATCCTATCCATTATATCATGACCTTCTGTATAGTCTGTATCAGGAAGAATAATTACAAACTCATCTCCGCCAAAACGACCTAAGACAGCCTTTTCAGGAGTAATTTCTTGTAGAATCTCTGCTGCTTTAATTAACACTTTATCTCCCTTGCTGTGCCCATAGCTATTATTAATAATTTTTAACCCATTTAAATCACCCATAATTATACTTATCGGAAGAGGGTGCTTGCCAATATTTTTAAACTCCTCTTCTAAATATCGTCTATTATAAAGGTCAGTTAAAGAATCATGATAACTCATGTATTCAATCTCAGCCTGCTGCTCCTTGCGTTCAGATATGTCGCGTACAAAGGCCAGCATATATTGCTGACCATTCTCTGAAACTTTACCAGTATTGATCTCCACTGGAGTAGCAGTCCCATCCTTACTTATATGTTCAACTTCAAAATCAACAGATTCTCCAACATCACAACTCGCCCAGGTTTCTTTAATCTTATCTTCGTGATATATTTCTTTATCTGACTCCGGGTGGAGATCAAAAACCTGCATATTTAATAATTCATCCCGGGTATAGCCAATATTTTCAAGTGCCTTCTGATTGACATCTATAATATTGCCTTTAAGGTCATGCAGGTAAATCATATCATAGACACTATCAATAATTGTCCTATAGAATCTGTCAATAATTCTCTGTTTCTCAGCCATACTGCACCACCTTTTTTGATAATATTAGAAATATTGACAATTTATTATGGCTCTGGATTATATTAATTTTACCACATTAATATTCCCTCTTGCAAATAATAATTTTTTGTTCTTGATAGCAAATCTTATTGACATTATGACGCAGGTGTCATATAATAGGTGCAACTAGTGATAGAAAGTTAAAAATTTTTAGCATTTTTATGACAGCAATGTCATTTAAGGGGGGGTAGCTAGATTGCCTACAGAAACTTTTTTAAATTTAGACCAAAGTAAGCAGGAGAAAATAATCAAAGCCGGCATTGAAGAATTCTCAAGCAACTCCTTTGCTGATTCTAACATCAGTAACATCATCAAAAGAGCAGATATTCCCCGGGGTAGTTTTTATCAGTACTTTGCTGATCTGAAGGATTTTTATAAATATATTATTGGTTTTATTGCAAAAGAAAAAATCAAATTCTTTAATGAGTCCTTTACTGCTATGGACACCAAAAATACCCTTGAAATGATCAAAGCTTTATACAGACTGGGGATTGAATTTGCTTATGATAATCCCAAAATTGCGGCTATAGGAAATTATTTTGCCAGTGAAAGTGAGGATTTAAAGAATGAAGTGTACGAAAATTTTGCAGAAAAGTCCCATCAATTTTTTCTTAATATAATTAAATCTGGTAAGAATCAAGGTGATATTAAGTCAGAAATAGATAGTCAAACCTTGGCCAGAATTTTATATTTTATAAATTTGGGCATTGTAGATGAATTTTTAGCTAAGGTGGATTTGAATAATTTAGAGGCAGCTGACCTTAATGAATACTATGATTTCATTGATAAAATGCTATATATTTTTAAAGAGGGAATAAAGGGATGAAGTTGTCAATCACAGTTTAGGGGGAGGAAAGAACCATGTTTTCAATAAAGAATTTACAGTATAGATATCCAAATAATGAAGAAGATACTATTAAGGGGATCGATTTTGAAATTAAAACCGGTGAAATTTTTGGGCTCTTGGGGCCTAGTGGCGTTGGCAAAAGTACTACTCAGAAAATACTGACTAGACAGTTAGATAACTTTCGCGGAGAGATAAGGTATCAGGACAAGTCAATAACTGAATATGATAAAAATTTTTATCAGGATATCGGTGTTGGCTTTGAGATGCCAGTTCACTTCTCTAAACTAACCGCTGAAGAGAATCTTGATTTTTTCAAGAAACTCTACAGCTCCAGGGCCGATACAGATCAGATGCTTAAACGGCTGGGCTTATATTCTGATAAGGATAAAAAAGTAGGGGAGTTTTCTAAAGGTATGAAGGTTCGTTTAAATTTTATCAGAGCTTTACTAAATAATCCCAGGATGCTCTTTCTTGATGAACCGACCAATGGCCTGGACCCCAAAAACGCCAGGATAATTAAAAATATGATTGCTGAATTTAAAGCAGAGGGTGGAACTGTCCTTTTGACAACTCATTTGATGAATGATGTTGAGGAATTATGCGATCAGGTAGCCTTTATGGCCGACGGCAAAATAGTGGAGATTAATACACCTAAAAATTTAAAACTGGAATATGGTAGTCGCCAGCTGAAGGTTGAATATAGCGATAATGCTGAGGTTAAAGAAGCTAACTTTAAGCTGGATGATTTAGGAGAAAACCAAAAGTTTTTACAGGTTATCAAGAATAACAGGATACTAACGATGCATAGTCAAGAAATGACCCTGGATAACATCTTTATAAAAATTACAGGGGGTAGTTAAAATGACGGTTTTTTTAACCTTATTTTTAGGCGAATTGCAGAGAATGAAGAAGTATCATATCCTGACTGCCAGTATCCTGGTATCCTTTTTCTGGATAGGAATGCTCCACCTAATTGAAGTGCCAGATATTACTGCCTTCTTTATGATTCTAGTCTTTTTTGATATTGTCTCGATGGCTATTGTCATGATTGGAGTAACTATCTTCTTTGAAAAGCAGGAGGGAGTCTTGAAGTCCCTCTTTGTGGCACCAATTAATCGCCTGGAATTTATCAGCTCTAAAACTATCGCCAATTTGATTTCTAATCTAATTACCATTGCCATCGTCTATCTTTATGCTCTAATTGTCCAGGATATAAACATTAATGTTGTTGGCCTGTTACTGGCCATTATTTTAATTGGAACATTCCATTCTTTCGTTGGTTTTCTGATTGTATATAGATCAAAGGGTTTTACGGAAATGTTGATTGGGATGATGAAGTATTTTATTGTATTTATGATTCCAGTAGCCCTGGAGGAATTTGGTCTAATAACCGGGGATTTATTTTCAAACATTTTATTTTTATTGCCAACAAAGGCCTCTTCCACTTTGATTACTGCTACTACTGGCGGGCCAATTACTGGCGAAGTTATATTAGCTACTGTTTATCTTCTAATAGGAACCTTAGTTTTAGCCTATTTTGTCAATAAAGGCTTTCGTAAATTCGTCATTAGAGAAAGTGGTGTTTAAAATGATTAAAACATTTATTTTAAGCGAACTAAAAAAATGGTCCAGAGAACCTCTAACCAGGTTTATCCTGTTTTATCCTATCTTATTTGGTTTGATAGGTAGATTTCTTCTTCCTTATATAGAAGAAAATACTGGTTTTGTAGTCGAACTTTATGCCGATATAATTATCGCTATCTTTGCCCTGATAATGCCGATGATCTTTGGGGCGCTGATTGGCTTTTCCATACTTGATGACCGCGATGACAATGTATTGATGACAATCAAGGTAACACCTCTTGGTTTAGAAAGATTCTTTGCCTTCAGATTAGTGATGATTTTTTTCTTTGCTATTCTGGCCTCAATCTTTGTAATTCTCTTTGCAGATATTGGGGTTCTTAGCTTAAATGAAGTTATTGCTATTTCTATTGTCTCCGCTCTCTCTGCTCCTCTAACCGGTCTCTTTATTAATTCCTTTGCCAGCAACAAAATAGAAGGTTTTGCTATCATGAAGGGTTTTGGAATTTTGATTTTTGTTCCTCTGGCCTCTTTATTTGTTTTTGATTTTAAAGAGTTGTTTTTTGCCTTTGCCCCGGGTTTCTTTCCATCCAAGGCTGTCAGTGCTTTAGTCAGAGGCGATCAATTCATGTATTTAAGCTTTAATTCTTATTATATTTTGGGCTGGATATATGGGATAGGTATGAATATCGTGGCTTATAAATATTTTAGCAAGAAATTGTTATCATAGATCAATTTAGTTTTTAGCCCTTTAAGCCAACCCTCTCTTTATTAATAAGGCAGTTAAATCATCTTGAAGTGGTACATCTTTTTTGAAGTCTATAAATTCTTGATAAATTTTTTGCAATCTTGCTGCTGGCAATTCATTATTAGAGGAAGAGTTCAATTCAAGAAGTTTTTCATAGCCAAATAACTCTCCTGAACTATTTTTCTGTTCAGTCCAACCGTCAGTAAATAAGTGAAGTATATCTCCCTTTTTAAAATAACGAGAATATTCTTCATAATCAATAGGCTCACTTAAAGCTGTTATTGGAAATCCTTTGCAATTAATTATATCTATTTGGCCATATTTTTCAACTATAAAGGGAAAAACGTTCATACCGCCATTACTCAAAGTGATTTTTTCTTTTTTTAAATCATATACTCCAATGATGATTGAAATATAATAGTCTACAGGAAAATTTTCCCTAGTAAAGCGTTGATTTAAATATTTTAAAATTTTAGCCGGCTGCAAAAAATCATTTTTTCCTTGATTATGCATAATATAAGAATAAAAACTCTCCTTTAAGAAAATATTAAGCATTGCACTGCTTAAATCATGCCCACTTACATCTGATAAATAAAATAGCAGTTTATCTGATATTTTTTTTGCTTCATAAAAGTCACCTCCCAATCTTTCGGCAGGCTGATAGTGGGTTCCATAACTTATATTATCTAAAGCTGGCAAATTTTTTGGCAGAAACTGCTGATGGAGGTTATAGCATCTATCCATTTGAGCCTCTAATCTCTTAGTCAGATTAAGTTGTTTTATCTGATTCTCCACCAATTCTTTAAACTGTAACATCAATTCTTTCTCTCTTATGCTAAACTCTCTTGCCCTGGTATCTTCTACACATATAGTTCCAACTACTCTATCATCGGGCGATAAAATAGGATATCCTAAATAAGAAATCAACCCCATTTTTGCTCCTTCATATTTAGCAAACCTATCATCATCTAAGGCATTATTAATTTCCAGCATCTCAGAGTTTTTAACAACTTTTTCACAATAAACATCTTCTAAATCATAAGGATAATTTAATTTGAAGTATTCACCTGTGGATTTATTTTTCATAATAACTTCCAGTTCATCTCCATAGACACTATTAACCAGGGCTACTTCGGTATCTAACATTGAACTGAGAATGTTTGTAATCCTTTGCCAGCTTGCAGAAAATTCTTCTTCTATTTGTTTTAAGTAGTTAACAGACAATTATAATTCCCCCACAATTTATCATATTATTATCTCAATCAACTATGTTAAGCATATTTTACCATTAAAACTATTTTTTATCAAATGCAAAAATAAAATATTAAAATAGTAACTCAAATTACTATATTCAAAATATTAAAAGGATAAAATCAATTTAATCTTGAAGAACTAGCCAGTATTGGTGAAGTTTCTAGAGAAGATAGAATGATTGGAGATAATGAAGTTGAGGTTATTAAAGTTTCTGTTGAAGAGATTGAACATAAAAATATTGAAAGTGGTATTGTAGAACTTGCCAGTTTAGATGATTTGTTGAAGATATAGAAAGTGATTCTGTTAATTTTTAATATCTATTAGAGTCTGAGTGAACTTTTCTGGTTCTGCAAACATTGGAGTATGGGCAGAATCTTCAAAAACTATTATACCTTTTTCCGGAGCAGTAAGCAGTTCATAATATTCTCTAACCAGCTCATAGGGTGTATTATAATCATTGCGCCCAATCAGAAAATAAACTGGAATTTCCAGAGATGGGTAATCATTTAGCATATTATATTCCAGCATACCTGCTTCAGAATGGAGCGGTCCGCCACCTCTATTCATACCATTGATTAAACGGTAATAATCAAGCACTGTATATTCTGAAGCTCTCAATGCGATCAGGGCAAGTTCAGTAAGTGACAGATCATAATTACCACCATATTCAATTACTAAAGAGGCAAACTCTCTATACTGACTATGGTTGAATGGCGGCTGACCTATCTCCATTAGTTTTTCATAATCAGACTGATTTTCTGCTGCTGCAATTTCCTGAACCAGCCATTCCCAGGCAATTTCTGCCTGGCGCTTACTATCAACTACCTGGCTTACGCCTATATAAGCTTCAATTGATTCTGGGTTTTCTGCTGCTACTTCTAAGCCAAAATGGGTTCCCCAGGAATGTCCCAGTAGATATATACTGTCCTGATTAAATTTATTCCTAAGATAATTGATTAACTCAACTGCATCAGCTTTATATTGCTCAAAGCTCATGGTAGTTTCAGAAAAGCCGGAATGATTTGATTTTCCAGCTCCCCGCTGATCCCAGTGAACTACAATAAATTCTTCTTCCAGTTGACCATCAAATTCATGGGCAAAGGGCATCTGGGTTGAACCTGGACCACCATGGAGCCAGAGCAGGATGGGGTTATTAGTATCAGCCCCTCTAATAGAAATCCACTGATCCAGCCCGCCTAACTCTATTTTTTCTAACTCTGCGATACTTCCCTGGAGCTTCTGATCTCTATCATCAGTAAATTCAGCTGTTGACGGATTGATCCCAAGAAATAATAACCCGGAGGTTAGAGTTAATATAATTAAGACTATAAATATTTTAATAAGTTTTTTCATTTTCTACACCTGCTTTCCCTCTATCAGAGATAAAAGACTTAAAGATTAAAGTAACACTAAATACACCAAATCCAAGGCCTAATCTATTATATCTGACAGGTAATAAATTAGTTATTACTATCTCCCCTAAAAGCCACCATGTAATCATTATTACAATTGCAGATACTATTAATAAAATACTCTTTTTATGTCTGATTGCCTTAAGATTAATTTCTTTTTCTTTTAAGATAAGGCCTTTAACAAGTCTGGCTAAAATAATTAATGCCGTTAATATCACAACAACTAATAATAAATTTAGAACTGAAACTATACTGGAAAATAGACCTGCCATTCCTGGTTGAGGAAGGTCTTTTAACTCTGACCAGGAATTTAAGATTTCAAAAATAAACGGCCAGCTGGCTTTGCTATTGGTTAGAACTACTATGCCTTCACCTCTCTCCGGGAAAATATAATATTTGCCTAAAGAGCCTGTACCTTCACCGCCATGGAAGACTGCCTTTTCACCATTATGAAATTCTATAAAATGGCCCAGAGCTGAAATATCTGCACCCAGACGATAAAAACCTGCTGGTTCAAGATCTGACATATATAGTTCTGGATTGCTTCCCTCTGCAATCAGTTGAGCCAGGTCTTCTGACCAGTTCAGCTTTATAGAGACCATGCTCGCCTGCAAGTACTTCTTCCAGTGGATGGGATTCTGCCCCTGGATGGAGATAATCAGAGCCGCCAGTAATGCCAGAACTGTGATTCAATAATTTCCTGAACGTTACATCTTCATGATTATAGCTGGAATCTGGAAACTGCCAGCTAGTAAGATATTGTGCCACTGGCTCATCTAGATAAATCTTTCCAGTCTCTACCATTTCCATAATAAGCCTGGCAGTCATTGATTTTGTGATAGATTCTGCTCTGAAAAGAGTCTGGTCGGTTACAGGACTTTTCTCTTTAAGGTCTGCATAACCATAATTGCCGGTCCAGACTACCTGATTATCGCTGATCAGGGATACTGCTGCCCCTGGGATATTGTAAAAATCGATAAGTTCTATAATCTTGTCATTAAGTTTATCAACATCATTATTACTTTCTGCTATTCCAGGTCTGAGAGCAAAAGTCGAAAAGACTAAAAATGTAATCAAAGTGATTATTGTTAATTTTTTTGCTTTCATTTCTTCTCTTCCTCACTTAATATCTTTATCCAGCTAATCTTCCTGTCATATTTAAAAATACTTGATTAACTTTAATTATATTTCCTTCCTGATCTAATAAAAGCATGCCTGCTGGTGATTTGTAAAAAAGTTTTTGATATTGTTGAGCTTGAATATCAAGATTATTCCTGTTTATTATTATGTTTCTTGATGACATCTACTTTTCCTCCAGTTAAATTATCAAATCTTTAGTTGTGATATATTTATATTAAAGTGGTTCATAAAAAATATCACTCAACAAATGTTGGGTCTTTTGTTGGTTTTTTAAAATTAAAATTCTTGAATTTGTTTCAAACTATCTTTTTTGAGCACCTGGAATGTACAGATTGACATAAAAACAATTATTCCACTAATAAATGGAAAATATAAATTAACATCAAATATTATTCCGCCCCAGATCGGGCCAAATATTCTTCCTAAACTCATATAGGATTCGACAATTCCCATTGCTTTACCCTGTTCTTCCTGGTTTGCGCTTTTTGAAACAATTGAGATAGCAGTAGGTTTAATGAAAGAGTTAAATAAGATAAATATACTCATGGTGATAAATAAGCTTATATAATTACTTGCTAAAATTATTAATAAAAACCCAATAGCTGAACCAAAAAACGATATTTTAATTAAATTATAATCTCCTAATTTTTTAGTTAATGGACCTACCAATACTCCCTGAGATAATGTATACATAAAGGCCATACCCATTAGAAGTGTACCAACCTCTTCTGGACCATAACCAAATTTTTCTAAAGTATATAACCCATAGATACTTGAAAAAATTTGTTGACCAAAAATTGCTAGAAAAGCTGAAAATAAGCCAAATCCAACTGGAGAGAATAAAGATTCAATAATACTTTTAAAATCAAATATTTTAAACTCTATATCGTCTGTTCTAGCTTCTTTGGTTAGTGATTCAGGCAGGTGCAAATGCCAGTTGAGTTATCCCAAAACTCCCTATTAATAAACCTAACTGTCTACCACTTCCACCTAATTTATCAACTAAAAAAGGCAATACTGGCATAGTAATACCATAACCTAAATATACAACTATTAAACTTAAAATTAAAATAATCAAATTTTTCTTTTTCATAAATATCAACTCCATTAATTTTAAAACCGACCGTCGGTATGATATGCTTAAATTTTTTTATTCTTCAAGTACTTTTACAGTACCTCTTTCACCATTGAGCTTTACTAATTGTCCATCTTTAAGTTTAGATGTAGCCTCTTTAATTCCTGTAACTGCTGGAATACCATATTCCCTTGCTACAACAGAACCATGAGAAATGGGACCACCTGTTTCCATTATCAAACCACCAATACTTAAAAATAATGGGGTCCAGGCAGGATTTGTTGCCTTAGTAACCAATATATCTCCTTTATTTAGCTTTTCTATATTTCCAGGGTCAGAAATTATTTTTGCTTTTCCTTCGATAGTTCCAGCAGAAACTGGAATCCCTTTTAATATATTTTCGTCACCGGTTTCTTTCGGATAGTAGATGCTTTCTCCTGTAGAAGTTATTAATCTGGGAGCATTCATTTTCTGTTGTTGCTGATATTTCCTCTTGTTTTTTTCAACTTTACCTTTTAAATCATTCGTATTCTTAGCTTCAATATCTGCTAAATATAAATAGAAAATGTCTTCAGCAGCTTCAAGCTGACCTTTTTTATATAATTGCTGGCCAATATCTTTAAATTGACGCCTTAATAAATCCAGAGTTCTGGTTAATAAAAATTTTGACTGTTCTCTCAGTCCATACATTTTCCTATAGGCAGTTAATAAATTCCTAACTTTTTTAGCTTTCCTCTTGCCAGCTTTTTCAGAGATATTGTTAGTAATATTATCAATAGCCCTTTCTGCTTCTTTCTTTCCATTATAAAAGTTATCTATACTCTCCTGATACGACTGGTTATCAATATAAGATTGTATCAAATCTATAATATAACCAGGCTCTTCTTGCCAGTTGGCAACTCCTAAATCCACTTCAACTAACGATCTATGACCATATTTATTTAAAAAGACGACAATTTCAGGAGTGTTTATAGTTGGGCTTTCTCCTCTCTCATCCAATTTTTTTGCAATTTTAAGTAATCTCATTCCCATTTCAGTAGTTGGACTATAAGGAACAGCCCGCTCAACTTTATATAACTCAGAAAAATCATCATAATAATCTCCGATTAAATCTTTAACTTTATTTATATACCCGGCAGAAACAGCAATATAAGATAAAAGTGACCAGCTAGTTAAAAAGACTTCTTTGCTAGATTGGTTTATAAAGTTCAATTTTTCATTTATAGTATTTAAATCTTTTGCTTTAGTTTTAAGTTTTTCAATAAAATCATCACCATAGTCCAGAGCTTTTTCTCTGCCTCTATCTGGAGAAATCTTGCCTATTAGCACTTTAGGTACCATTGATAGGCCGTACTTAATAACCCAGGGGTGAAAACTTTTAAAAACCAATAAGATCAGCTTAAAAATAGACTTCTTATTTTTAGCAAACTTTTCTTGATTATCAAAATAAACCTGCTCTAAGGCCTCAGCTGTCAGGGGATCCTGATCATTTGAACTCTCAATAAAATTATCTCGAATTCCTGAGTTCCTCATCAAGCCAGTTATATCCATAAAAACTCTACCACCAAGCATTTTATACCACCAGCAATCTTCTACCCCCTGATATTTTCTATTAATTAAGGGAGATGAACCACACATTATATTCTTAAAAATATCTCCCCCTAAAGGAGTAAATGGTTCCTGCATTCCCTGGGATTGCAGATTAAAGTTAAGATATAATCTAAAATCCTCACTGTCATCTTCAGGTAAAGGATATAAAGTTGTAACTGGTCTACTCTGTACCAGATAAGTTTTATTATCTTCTATAGCCCACTCAACATCCTGTGGTTCATTAAAATATTCTTCAACTTTTTTACTGAGTTTAAAAAGTTCATTAATATTTTCATCTGAAAGTGAGCTAATCTGTCTTTTGTTTTCAGCCACTTTCTCAAATTCTATGCCAGAACCAGCTTTAACTGCCATTATCTCTTTATCAGCAATTTCCTTTTCTATCAAATTACGATCTTCTTTAGATATAACCCACTGGTCTGGTGTTACTTTTCCACTTACAATTGCCTCTCCCTGACCCCAGGAAGAGTTAATTAATACCTGATCTCTTCTCCCATTTAATGGATTAGCTGTAAACATAACTCCGGAAACCTGAGAGTTTACTAAACTCTGGATCACAACAGCATGAGCAATAGCTAAATTATTTATATTATTATCCAGCCTGTAGCTGATAGCCCTTTCATTCCAGAGAGATGCCCAGCACTCCTTTATTTTATTTAATAAGTCATCAAATTCAGCTATATTTAAAAAAGTGTCATACTGACCGGCAAAAGAACTGCCTGGAAGATCTTCAACCGTTGCTGAAGAACGAACAGCTAAAGTATTACCACCTTCAATATAAAGTTCATCATAAATTTCTTTAATTTTTACTTTTAAGTTATCAGGAATATTCCCTTCTAAAAACAGATTTTTAAGCTTCATTGATACTTTATTTATTTTCAATTTGTTCTCCTCTAAATCATTTAGCAAACTTGTTATTTTGCTATCTAAATCATTATTCTTTAAAAAGTATTTATACCCGGTGGTCATTATTACATAGCCAGCTGGTACCGGCAAACCACTTTTAATCATTTCACCTAAATTTGCCGCTTTACCACCAACCAATTTCATATTTTCTCTATTAGCATCACTTAAAGAACTTAAATATTTATTATTAAGCATCAATTTAACCTCCAAAAATTTTAATGGGCTTAATTATTAATATATGCCCTTTTAAATCTTTTTATATAAGGATCTCTATATTTAATTTTCCCTTTCTTTACTTCCAATATCTTACTAAAAACTTCTTCATAAAATAATGTCTTTTCTTCAATTTTTTTGATTAATTCATCAAACTCTACCTCCCCTTTCTTATATTCAGCTGCCATTACTTTTATCGAACTATTTAAAGAGCGATTGATATATATTAACAGTTCTGCTAATTCACGAGGGTTTGAGGTGTTCATATATTCCTTTTCTATACCCTCTTCAATTATTTTCTGAAATGAATTAACTGCCTCATTCTTAACTTTATTGAATAAACTCTTCTGTAATTTCACATTCTTTTCATCATCAAAAACAAGATTTAGTTCCTGGTATTTTTCCTGATGTTTTGATTTAAATTCAGATATTTGAATGGTTGCTTCATTTAATTTTTCAATCGGGTTCAAATCCTGCTTGGAAGCTATATCATCAATAATTCTAATAGCTTTCCTGGAAAAGTTTATTGCTATCATTTCCAGCAAATCCTCTTTAGAGTCAAAGTAATGATAAAAACCTCCTTTAGATATCTCAAGAGCATCAATAATATCTCTGATTGTAGTTTTTTCATATCCCTTTTCCATAAAGAGTTTCAAGCTAACATCTAAAATATCCTGTTTTAAATCATTTTTTGCCATCACAAAATCCCCCACTTTAAATTAATGTATTTTTGCCATCACAATTTCATTACAGTAACTACCATCAGACAAAACCTTTTTCTTCCTCAATATACCCTCTTTCTGAAAATCATATTTTTCATAAAGCCCTCTTGCTCTGGTATTATTTTCAGCAACTCTAAGAGAAATTCTTACAATACCATTTTTTTTAGCCCAATTCATTAAAGTTTCTATTAATAGACTACCAATTCCCATACCCCAGTATTCCTCTAAAACTGACATTCCAAACTCTCCCTGATGGGAGTATCTTCTGAGCTGACTGCCTGTGAATCCAAGATTACCTGCTATTTTATTATCAACTTTTGCCACAATGAAAAGATTATTTTCTGCTGTTTTCATATTTTCCAAAAACTCTTTTTCTTCCTTAACAGTCATATTAATTTCATCCTGTTCTCTTAAGAGAAAATCTGTCTCACCTGATACCTTTTTCATAAAACCTAAAAGCTCTTCAGCATCTTCTTTAACAGAATTTGTAATTAAAATTTCTTTTCCTTTTCTTTGATAAGTCTTGCTTTTAATCTTACCCATTTTTTATTTCCTCCTTAACAAACCAACGGTTGGTTTGTTAGTTGTAATTTATCATATAAAAATATGCCTGTCAAGTCCTGATTTCTGATCGCTATCAAATAATATACTGCTAATAATAAATTAAATCCAGATCCGGCTTCTCAATGCAGTAATAAAAGACCCAGATACTTATATGCTGAAAAATAACAAGTATTAAAGCTGGATATGACCTATAAAATAAAGCTATTGCCCATAATAGCAAGAAGGCAAACTTATACATGGCATTATCTGTGTATTTAAAAATACCCTCTTTAACCAAACCCATTTCCCGATATTTAACTCTAAAATGATCTCCACCTAATGCCCTGATTAATCCAAAGTATCTCAATACTGACCAGAGTGTATAAAGTGCCGGAATTAAAAGTGAAATAGCCAGTAGTCTGGTAAATAATATATTGAGATTCAATGAGTTCTGGCTGGCCCTGGAAACTGCCATCACAGTAAATGGGCGAGCAGCTAAAAAGGGAAAGAAAATAATCCCCCAGATTATCAGGTCCAACCGGCCAAAAATCCTGGTAAATAAAGCTTTGCCAAGCTGTAATCTGAAAACCAGAGATACTATTAGCTGGTGGAGACAAAAAACTAAAATACCGAGGATAAGCCAGGCTCTATCAGTTTGACCTGCCCAATTCCCACTACTTAGAGCTGACTCTGTGAATAACCAGATTAAAATAGCAAATATTATTAGAGACAACAAGTGAATAAACTGTCTTTTTAAGATAAAACTCAATGATGAAGCCTCTTTGACAATAATCTCATCATAATCCATGAAAATCACCTGACAATCCAGTTAATGTTCTATTCAAGTACATCTTAATCTACCTCCTCAACTCAATAATATTATATAATTTCTAATACTAAATGTAACTACCCATTAGTGTGGTTTTAAATAGCTCTCAGTTACTACAATAAGTTTAATTTGACAATTCTCATAGTAATTAATATAATAGCAATATAACTAGTAGGGGGTAAGGGTATATTCCGGACTTATTACATTCTACTTTTGAGGGGTGGAGATATTGCAAACTTATATAAATGGTTAGTGGTTGTTTTTCTGGTTAATCATATTTCATGGTTGAGAATTATTAACATGAATTATGTGGCAACGGAAACATTAAGTGGTATGTCTGGAATTAGGCTTAGTAATTTCAATACCTGTAACTGCCTTTACATCCAGTCTATTTTTGAACAGAGATTAATTTAAAAATGTCAAGCCAGAGATTATCTATATCCTTTATTTCCAAACCAGCTCTCTCTATATTTTCTTCCGTGTAGCGATCAATATTGGCACCCCAGATATTTTTGGGAATGAAATTTAACAATTCCATTAGTTGACCGAGCAAAAATTTCTGGCTTTTTACATGTTCCAGCATATATATTTTGCCATCAGATTTTAAGACTCTTTTTAATTCCTTTAATCCCAATACAGGGTCTGGAACTGAACAAAATACGCAACTTGTGACAATTAAGTCAAAATAATTATTCTGAAAATCAAGCTCCTGAATATCCATTTCTTCAAAATTTATCTTAAGATCATAGTTTTTTGCTCTCTCTTTTGCCCTGGTAAGCATCTTAGGACTAAAATCTATTGCCGTATAATCTAATCCCTTGGGATAATGGGGAATATTTTTCCCAGTTCCTACCCCAGCCTCTAAAAGCCTGTCTCCATCTACAGTATTGGTCTTTACTTTATTCCATAGTTTCTCCCGCCAATTATTAAAGGCCAGTTTTTCCATAAAAAACTCAAATTTATCATATACCGGAGCTATTCTGTTATATCTCTTTTTAGTTTTATGATTTTTAGACATTCTATCACCTCATTTTATAAAATTAAGATAAATTCATATTCTCTTTACATTTAAATTATATCCTATTATTAAAGTTGAGTAAATTTATATATAATATAAGCATTTATTAACTGGAGGTAAGAAATTATGTTATTTAATATTGCTTTAGCCCAGAGAGGCATCTTTAATGGAAGATATGGGCATCACCCTTTTGGTTTTGGAGGTGGAATTTTAATGATGATTTTCTGGATTGTGATTATTATTGGAGTCATCTGGCTAATTAAAGAAGTGTTTACGGATAAAAAAAATGACCGTTATTACTACAGGGAACAGGATAACAGATACCAACTGGATTCAAACCCTGATAATGAAAGACCTCAAGAGATAGCCAGAAAAAGACTGGCAAACGGTGAAATAACCAGAGAAGAATATGAGGAAATTATTGAAACTTTAAGGAAAGATTAAGCTATACATGAAAACAGCCTGGCTAGTACTGGCCAGGCATTTTTATTTTATATACTATAAACTGTTTTCATTATAACTTTTCTCATCAATATAATTTTTATCTTCAGGTTCTTTTTCCTCGTCCTGATTATTAAAACCTTTAAATAATCCAAACATCATTAAAACATGAATTAGCGGACAGATTAATAATAATGGCCAATATGAAAAATTACCTGTGCTTCCTCGACCAACAAAAAACCATAAAGCGCCCATCATAATAATACAACCAACCAGCATTAAACCCATATGATGATGACCTGAACTACATTGTTTATTATCATTATCTCCCATTAACGAATCCTCCTTAATTTTAAAAATTGAAGTTTTTAGTTTCATTTTTTATCGTAACTATTTTTGGTTGAAAACTATTATTTTCTTTATAATAATTATCTATTTTCCTTATTAGATACCAGGAAAACCCGAAAAAAACAAAGGAACCGAGCATACCAAATAGCTCCTGGCCGACTAAACCAAGTAAATTACCCAGGTAATTAAAAGCTAAATAACCTATAAAGATACCGATTATTGGAATTAAATAGACCAGCATAGAAGCCAGCCTCACATTACTATCATCCATCTCTACTATTACCAGATCACCTTTTTTGGCATTAACAGGATTATTAACTTCCAGTTTGATCTGGTCAGTATCATGACTACTATCTGCCAGGCCACAGTTCTTCTCGCATTTATCGCAGGCAGAATGTCGGGTTATAATTATTTCTGCCTTATTATTATAACTTTTTGCAACTCTGGCTTCTTCTTTCATAATTACACCTCAAATTTAAAAATTAGTGAC
>LFFM01000983.1_pt1 | contig 20278 bp, 19 predicted proteins | sample 643131 | NCBI WGS metagenome assembly LFFM01 (sample SAMN03777445, study PRJNA286221) | soda lake metagenome | biome: soda lake; feature: Kulunda steppe; material: water; isolation source: sample Tc-Br brine of Tanatar trona crystallizer | place: Russia: Kulunda steppe | collected 2011-07
TCGGTCGTTCTCGTTCGCGTGTGTGTGTGTTCACTCATGCTACGTGGCGGGGGCTGCCAGGTAGGGAATTACCCCGAAAAGACCCGGTCAGTTGTCGTACATTAAACACGGGCGAAAGGTATTTAAACACTTTGGTGTTTTCGTCGGGAGGGCTCCCCGCCCCTCAGGTCGGTTCGCTCCCGCGCTCTTGGCCGTCCGCTGTCGATCGCTCCCGTTTCGACCCTTATCCGATCGACGTCACGTCCCGACCTCGAAGCGTGCTCCGCCGTCCGTCCCCTCGGTGACGCGGATCGTCCAGCCGTGGGCGTCGACGATCTCCTTGACGATCGCCAGCCCGAACCCCGTTCCCCCTTCGTTCGTCGTAAAGCCCGAGCCGAACACGTCCTCGCGGAGCTCCTCGGGGATCCCCGGCCCGTCGTCCTCGACGTAGAACCCGTCCTCGAGTGAGCCAACCGTGACAGTCACCGTCGGCGAGCCGTGCTCGAGACTGTTTCTGAACAGGTTCTCGAAGAGCTGTCGGAGCCGATCCGGATCGGCCTCGATCTCGGAACCCTCCGCCACGGCCAGCGTCGCCTCCGCCGAGTCGATCATCTCCCAGCTGCTTTCGGCGATCTCGCGTACGTCGACCGGCCGGGTCTCGTCGATCGGCTGGCCCTGTCGGGCGAGCTGGAGGACGTCCTCGATCAGTTCGTTCATCCGGTCGAGCGCCCGCTCGACGGCTTCGAGATCGCGGCTGTCGCGTTCCTCGCGGGCGAGTTCGAGGTTGCCCTTGGCGACGGTCAGGGGGTTTCTGAGGTCGTGTGAAACCATGCTCGCGAACGTCTCGAGGCGGTCGTTTTGCCGTTCGAGTTCCTGTCTGTACATCTCGCTTTCGGTGACATCGGTGAACGTCAACACGCGTCCGATCTCGGCTTCGCCGGCGGTAAAGGGGTTCGACGAGATCCGGTAGTACCGCGTTTCGCCTCCCCGTCCCCGTTGGATGACGGGATGCTCCCGGGCGGATATTTTGGCGATTTCCGGTAGCACCGTCCGTAACTGCGATCCGATCACGTCCTGCCCTTCGAGCCGTGGGAACAGCTCTCGGGCGCTTTTGTTCGCCTCCCTGATCGTGTCATCGTCGTCGAGAATCACGACGGGGTCTTCCCCTTCCCCCGCGACCTGCAACGTCCGGAACTGATCGATGTAGACGAACATGACGCCGGCGGCGAAGGCGGCGACGCCGAGCGACGAGTACGTGAGTTCGAGCACGAGCGGACTCACGTGTCCGACGACGTCGAGCCCGACGGGTAGGGCGGTGATCGCGACCAGTCCCGCGAGCGGTCTGACGTCGTAATCCGTCTTGTAAAAGAGCTCGAACAGCATGAAGAAGCCGACGGTGGCCAACGCGTAGACAAAGCCCATGATGATCCAGTGTAGCGGCCGGTGGACGATCTGGAGGTGCGGAAACGGTATTTCGACCGGGTCGACGACGTAGTACAGCTGATGATACCGGTTCGTGAGCTTGATCGAGACGACACCGAGATACGTTCCGACGGCGACGAACCGGATCCGTCGATCCCGGTGGAGCGACCGACCCGTGTAGGCCGAACAGAAGTACAGCCACGGCCCGACAGCGCCGAACCCGATCAAAAGCCCGACCACGTAGAACCCGTGTTGGAGCCACTCGGTCGGCGCGGCGAGATAGCCGAAGTGGCTCGCCGACCACCCGCCGCTGATCACCAACAGCGCCGCCAGACCGACACGGGTGTCGCGGTCTTCGACCTGCGTGACCCTGCGAAGACTGGCGAAACAGAGCAGCGCCGCGACGACGAACAACAGCAGGTACGCGACGTACAGCGCGCTTCCCACGGTGCTCATGTTCGTCCCCGAACGGCAGCCTGGCCGTCAGACGGGCGGTTCCACATCTGTAGTCACCGACGGTAGTCGCCGCCCGGGTATAGTTTCCCGTGTTTCACCGCCGTCCGTCCGCCGGGTATCGGACACAACGGATTTGTCCGACCGCCGCGAACCGACCCTTCATGACCGATACGCTGGTACTCGTCGCGGCCGTTGCGTTCGCCGTCCTCGTCGCTTTGGGATCGTTCGTCCGTCGGCGGAGGGGGTCCCCGAACACCGACGCACAGCGCGAACGCGACCGCGCTCACAGGAACGCACAGAAACGCCCGCCCGAGGAGGCCGCGGAGAAGGGAGAGACCTACGAACTCGTCGTCAAGGAGACCCAATACGACCGCGTTCCACCTGAGGTTCGGGGAACGATAAACGGCCTCCAGACGTTCGTCCGCGAGATCCCCGATCCCGGGTGTCGGAGCGCGCTCGACACCGGCGAGACGATACGCGTCCAGGTCACCGACTACGGTACCAAGGGGACGACGGCTCAGGCGCGGTTCCTCGAGCGGGCCTGAGACCGCCGTGAACGCTCACCGAACGCCTGATCCGGGACCACGCACCCCCCAGAACTATAACGATCTATTTCGATACCGCTATCGATGGGAGACATCGACCTCGCTGACGACGTCGCGGTGGTCACCGGCGGTGCGAGCGGCATCGGCCGGAGAATCAGTCTGACGCTCGCCGAAAAGGGGGCCGATATCGTCGTTGCCGACCTCCAAGCCGAGCCACGGGAGGGCGGCGATCCGACCCACGAACTGGTCGGTTCGGAGTTCGACGGGACCGGACGGTACGTCGAGTGCGACGTCACGGACCCGTCGGATCTGGAGGCGGCGGTCGACGCCGCCGAAGCGATCGGTGGGATCACCATCATGGTCAACAACGCGGGCATCTCGCGCTCGCGCGACTTCCTCGATATAACCGAAACGCAGTACGAGCGGATGATGGAAATAAACGCGAAGGGGACGTTCTTCGGGGCCCAAGCCGCCGCCGACCGGATGATCGAAGCCGATCGGGAAGGCTCGATCGTCAACATCGCGAGCATATCCGGTGTGACTGGACGGGCGACCGGCGTCCACTACTGCGCGTCGAAAGGGGCCGTCCGAGTGATGACGTACGCCATGGCGGCCGCGCTCGGCCCACACGACATCCGTGCGAACGCGGTCTGTCCCGGACTGGTCGAATCGTCGATGACCAGAGAGGATCTGGAGATGTTCGGCGACGAACGGGGAGCGATCGACACCTACGAGCGGACCGCGCCGTTGCAGCGAGTCGGTCAGCCGCGGGATATCGCCGACGCGGTCCTGTATCTGGCGAGTTCGCTCTCGGGGTTCGTCACCGGGGAATCGGTCATCGTCGACGGCGGCGCCACGAACACCTGGAGCGGCGTGGCCGAAGAGTGATCTCGACGGGAGCCTGTTTTTGATAGATCGCGTCCGAGCGACGCTCCGGACCCGTGTTCTTTTGCCCGTGCCGGATAGGAACCACGTATGAACCTCGATTTCGACGGTTTTACCCTCGCCGCATCGAGCGCGACGCTCGCGGACGCCTCGGCCGCCCGCTCCGACGCCGACTGTGTCGAGTTCCGGATGGATCTCGCCGCCGACCCGCTCGCCACCCTCGAGACGTACGACGGTGAACTCCCGCTTCTCGTGACGAACCGGGCCGACTGGGAGGGCGGCGAGGCCGTAGACGACGATCGATTGGAGGCGCTCGAGCGCGCGATCGAGTACGACGCCGTCGGCGCGGTCGACATCGAACTCGCGGCCCTCTCCGGCGAAAAGGGGGACGGCGAAGTCGCACGCGAACTCGCAGACCGGGCGAGCGAATCCGGCGTCTCCGTCGTCGTCTCGACGCACGACTTCGAGCGGACGCCCCCCGACGGGGAGATGAAACGGCTGCTTCGGCGAGCCTGTGAGTACGGTGACGTCGGGAAACTCGCGGTCACCGCGGCCGATCGGAGCGATTCGCTTTCGCTTCTCTCCGCGACACACGAACTCACAGGCGAGGGGTTTTCGGTCGCGACGATGGCGATGGGCGCGGCCGGAAGCCACACCCGGGCGGTCGCGCCCGTCTACGGTTCGAAGATCGGATACGCGCCGGTCGACCCGGAGCGGGCGACGGCCCCCGGCCAGTACGACCTCCGGACGCTCCGTCGGCTGATCGATGATCTGCTCACTTTTCGATGATCGACTCCTCGACGGCCTCGCCGAAGTGCCGGGCGACGTCCTCGTAGTAGACGAACATCTCGTCGCCGGTCTCCAGTTCCGTGACGGATTTCCGTCCGTCGCCGGTGGCGACCTTGATCGTCTCGGCGTTCTGCAACAGCGTCTCGATCCGGTCGCCGTTCTCCAGTTCGGCCTCGACGCGGAACATCGGGCGTTTCTCGATCTTCGCGCGGCCGACGATCGCCTCCCGGGTGTTGCCCTCCGTGTCGACGATCTGTACCTCGTCGCCGGATTTCAGCTCCGCGAGGTACTTCGTCCCGCCGTCCGGCGTCCTGACGTAGGCGTGGACGGCGCCCGCGTTGACCCGGAACGGTCGGGAGGCGACGTACGGCGAGTCCGCCGTCTCCGCGTGGACGAAAAACAGCCCTCGACTCATCGAACCGACCAGCATTCCCTCGTCGTGGTCGAGCATCGAGGCGGTATCGACACAGACGCGATCGGCCGAGCCGGCCTCCTCGATCTCCGTCACCGTCGCCCGCTGGAGATCGAGCCGTTCGCGCTCGGTCGCGTCCCTCGCCTCGACGGTTCCCCTGATCTCGTCGGGATCGTCGGTGTCCAAGAGAACGGCGTCGGCACCGATCTCGAGCGTCTCGAAGGCGGTTCTCGCCTCGTCGGCGGATCGGACCCCCGCGACGAGGTCGGTCTCCTCGCCGATGCGGGCGATGAGGTTCTCGAGGGGGATGATCTGCCAGTCGTCGCCGATGACGATCGTGTACTCGGCGTCCCCGGCGGCCGTCTCGGCGAAGGATTCGTAGTCGGGCCCGAGGATCCGGACGTACGCGCCGCCGGGACCATCGTTTCGGCGAAGCGTCGTCAGATCGGCCGACCCCGAAAGATCCGACGGGAGATCGACGGTCCCGTCGCCCTCGCCGTTCTTGCCGACGACGATCGCGTCGGGTTCGGCCGTCTCGTCGGGTTCGGCGTCCATCACGTGGACGTCGTCGCCCGCGAAGGCGGCGACGTTGACCCGACCGAGCTCGCGGACGCGACCGACGTCGCGCCGATCGACCAACACCCAGTCGACGCCGGCCTCGAGCCCGGCGGTGATGCGCCGCTTTCTCGCCTCCCAGTCGCCGACCTCGTCGTCGGCTTTGAGCCACACGGTGCGTGTCATACGTCTCCGGTGACGCGGGCGGCTATTGAACGTGGCGGGAGCGTTTCGACCGCACGGCATCGGAGATGGCGCCACGCTCGATGAGTGATCCTACTATTCCGATCCGGCCCACGTGGGCATCGCCCGTTCCCCGGACGGGTAAAACGGTGTGCTTAACGGGATCCGATCCCAGGTAGACCCTCTCAAACTCGTGTCCGTCTCGCTCTAAGCCATCAATAACTAACCGTGCCGTATCCGATTCGATGACCAATGTATACGGCTGTTCTACCCCGTCGCCCCAGTGGATACTGGGGTACCGCTCTCGCGTCTTCCGACGGTAGGTCGTGGACGATCGCTAAAACCGGTGTGGCCCGCTCGGCGGGCGATCGGCGATCGGAGATTCAATGAACCGGTCTCGGATCGTACCGCTCGGAATCGCGCTTCTGTGTATCGCGTCTCTCGCCGTCGTCGGGACCGCGCTCGATTCGTCCGTGACGACCGATCCGGCCGACGAGATCGACCTGAACTACGATCGATTGCCGATCGGAACGAGCGATGCGGCCGCCATCCGAGACGAGATAGATCGCGGGGACGACGGGGAGGCGGAGGAGCTAGATCGCGAGGAAGACGGGGAGACGGAGGAGCTAGATCGTGGGGAAGACGAGGGGACGGCGACCGCCCAACAGTCCCAACGGGCGTCGTTGACGGGAACGGGGACGTCGCCGCCGACACTCCTCAGTCGGTTTCTGGCCCTTCTCGGAGCCGTCGTCCGGGTGCTGCTCCTGTTCGGGGCGATCGCCGCAGTGGCCGCCTTCGTGTATCACTACCGCGAGCGACTTCTGGCGCTTTTCGGGACGGTCGAGACGTCCGATGGGAGGGCGTCCGAGCCGACCGCGGCCGCCGCTTGGCCCGAAACGGAGCCGTCGACCCCGGTCGATCGGGCCTGGTTGTGGATGGTCCGCCGCGCCGAGACGGAGAGCCCGGCGACGAAGACGTCCGCCGAGTGCGCGACGATCGCCCGCGAAGCGGGGATCGATCCCGCGGCTATCGACGCCATCACCGACGCCTTCGAGCGCGTCCACTACGGCGGCGTCCCCGTAGAGCGCGAGGCCGATCGCGCTCGGAAGGCACTCGAACGGTTACGAAGCGACGAAAGACGGCGATCCGACGGCGGTCGGAAACGCCACCACGGGGACGAAGACTGATGTCTGTGCGATCCTCTCTCGCTCGGTTCACACGCGGTCTGCTCTTGGTGGCCGGTATCTCCGTGTTCGCTCTCGGGTTGCTCGTCGCGTTCGTTCCGGGGGCGGAAGAGTCTCTCCCGATGGAGGCGCTGATAGCGGTCCTCGGTAGCGACTACCTCGTCGTCGCCGTCCTCGGGCTCGTCTCTATCCTGTTCGCGCTGTTGGCGGCGCTTTTCCGGCGTCTGACGGGTATCGAGGAGGTGACGACGCCGGTCGTCGAGCGGGTGCAGTCGGCGTCCGCTCCGGGAGCGTCGATCGATCGGTCGAACAGCCGGTTTTTCGGCATCTGGATCCCCGAGTCCGCCCGGAACCGCCTCCGCGAGGCGGCGATACAGTCACTCATGCGCTCCGAGCGCTGTCCGCGGGCGGCCGCCGAACGACGCGTCGAGGAAGGGGCGTGGACTGACGACACTGTCGTCGCCCGGCTGCTGGAAGGTGCCGATCCCGATGGCGCGTTCGGAGGGGCGTTCGGTCCGAGATCCCGAGTCAGACGAACTGTCGAGGCTATCGATGCCATCGACTCCGATGGGGGTCGTGGAACGGTCTCGCCAGGACACAACGGCGACGGGGTTCAGCGGAATAATCGTCAGAACCGTGACACCACCGACACGCACGGGCCCGATTCGGACGATCGGCGAACCGAAAGCGGGCACGGAACCGCCACGGTCAGAGGGGACTGATGCTGTCGAGTTCGACTCCGAAACCCGACGGGGACGCCACCGACCGAGGCCGGACTGTGACCGTTCGACGAACGAACCGCTGGCGGGGCGTCGTCGCCGTCGTTCTCCTCGCCTTGGCCATCGGCCTGTTGGCGAACCGTCCCTCGCTACTCATGTTGGCTGCGGTGGCCGTCGCCTTCGCCGCCTACCCACAGCTCACCGATCCGCCGGACCCGGCGTTGGAAATCGACCGGCGGGTCGATCCCGAGTCACCGAGCTCCGGCGATCTCGTCGAGGTGACGACGACGGTCCGCAACGCCGGTGACGGGACGTTGTACGACCTCCGGCTCGTCGACGGCGTTCCGCCGATGCTCTCGGTCGAAGGCGGCTCCCCCCGGCGAGGGACGGCGCTGCGTCCCGGCGGGGAGACGACGATCGAGTACTCGATGCGAACGGGACGCGGGACCCATCGGTTCCGCCCGACGATGGTCCTCGCACGGGACGCCAGCGGCGCGATCGAAACGGAGACGACCGTCGTCGAGGAGACGGCGATCGAGTGCGACGGTCGGGTGCCCGAGGTACCGTTACGGTCCCTGACCCGTCACCGACCCGGCCAGCTTGCCACCGATGACGGCGGCAGCGGTCTCGAGTTTCACGGCCTCAAGGAGTACGAACGCGGCGACCCCACGAGCCGAATCGACTGGCGGCGGTACGCCAGGACGGGCGAGCTCGTCTCCACGGAGTTCCGGGTCGAACAGCTGGCCGACGTCGTTCTCTGTATCGACGCCCGCGAGGTCGCCTACCGCGCCAGCTCCGAAGACGCCCCCCACGCAGTGGCCCACGCGACCGACGTGGCCGAACGGATCGCCGACACGCTCTTCGAGGCCGATCATCGCGTCGGGCTGGCGGCCTTCGGCCGTGAGCTATGCTGGCTTCCGCCGGGGACCGGTCGCGATCACCTGGACCGTTTCCGTCGACTTCTGGCGACCGATCGGGGTCTCTCTTTGGTCCCGCCTCAGGGGACGGAACCGGCCATCGTCACTGGGGGTGTCTCGATCGACGAGACCGAAAACGACGGCGAGGCCCCCGAGCGAACCGGGTTGGACCGACAGCTCTCGACGATCCTGACGCAGCTTCACGGCCGGACGCAGGCGTTCCTTCTGACACCGCTTTGTGACGACGAGGCCGCTCGGATCGCCCAGCGCCTCGAGAGCAACGGCTGTGCCGTGACGGTCGTCAGCCCCGATGTGACGACCGACGCGACGGTCGGTGGCCGCCTCGCCGAAATCGAACGACGGAACCGACTGCGGTCGCTTCACAGCGCCGGCATCCCCGTCGTCGACTGGAACCCCGATGAGCGACTCGGGACGGCACTGTCGGACCTCCGGCGGTGGGCCCTGTGACGACGAACGCGGCGGCGCTCGTTCGCCATCCCGCCCGAGCGAGCAGCGGGCTGGCTGTCGCTGCCGGTGTCCTCGCGGTCTCACTCGTCGCCGATACGGTCCTCCAGAGACGGATACTCGCCGTCGCCGTCGTCGGCGTTCTCGTTTTCGCTCTCGGTGGACTCGCGTGGCGACGTGGACGAATCGGGTTCGGCGTCGCCGTCGCGCTCTGCGGGACGGTCCTCGTCGTCTCCGCGCTCGGTCTCTCCGTCACGCGACCGGCCTCTTTTACCCATCGGCTCGAACTCGCCCCCGGAGTGATCGGCCTGTGGCTTCTCACCGCTGCCGTCGTTCCCGTCCGCCTCGGCCGCGAGCGAACGCTCGTAGACGCCGGGACCGGTCTGTTGTTCCTCGCGGTCTTGATCAGCGGTGTCGTCCAGGGCTCCTCCTTCGGTTCGCTTCTCGTCGCCGGTGTCCTGACGATACTGGCGTGGGACGCCGCGGAGAACGCCGTCTCGATCGGCACTCAACTCGGCGTCCACGCGCCGACCGCCCGCGGCGAACTCGTCCACGCCGCCGCGAGCAGCGCCGTCGCGATCGGCGCCATCGCCCTCGTCCTCCTCGTCCGCGAACTCGGGATCGACGAACTCCCCTTCAGTGCCCTCGTTGCACTGCTCGTCGCCGGCGTCGCGATAGCGTTGGCCCACCATCGCTAACGGGCCGAAAGCGGGCGGGCTTTCGTCCCCTGTGAGAGATCCCGCGGCTTCGTATATGGGTGACTGTCAGGTGAGCTGCGGGACCCGCACCGTGTCCAGGATCCGATCGATTATCCCTTCGGGATCGATCCGGTCGACGCGGGCGTCCGACGACAGGACGAGCCGGTGTGAGAGAACCTTCGGCGCCATCGCCTTGACGTCGTCCGGCGTCGCGTACGACCGACCCTGGACGACCGCTCTCGTTCGGACGGCTTCGAAGAACTGCTGGACGCCGCGCGGCGACACTCCGGCATCGACGCGCTGATTCTGACGCGTCTCCCGGGCGATCTCCACGAGATATCGTCGCACTTCCGCCTCGACGTTGACCCGTTCCGGAGCAGCTCGGAGTTGATCGACCGTCTCGGGCGTACAGACCTGTTCGACCGACGGCGACTGCGTCCGTCGATCGGCACGGCGATCGATTAGCTGTAGTTCCCCCTCGAGGTCGGGATATCCGAGACTCGTTTTGATCATGAACCGGTCTTTCTGTGCGACGGGAAGCTCGAACGTCCCATCCATCTCGACGGGGTTTTGCGTCGCGATGACGACGAACGGTTCCGGGAGTCCGTGGGTGTCCCCGTCGACCGTGACCTGTCCCTCGCCCATCGCCTCCAGCAGGGCGGCCTGCGTTTTCGGCGGCGCGCGGTTGATCTCGTCGGCCAGCACGATGTTTCCGAAGACGGGGCCCGGTTGGAACTCGAACTCGCGTCTCTTCTCGTCGAAGACGTTCGCTCCCGTCACGTCAGAGGGCAACAGATCGGGCGTGAACTGGATGCGAGAAAAGGACAACCCCACCGCGCCCGCTATCGAACGAGCGGTCAGCGTCTTTCCCGTCCCCGGAACGTCCTCGAGGAGGACGTGGCCGTCGGTCAACAGCCCGACCAGTACCGACCGCAACACCTCGCGGTCGGAGACGACTGCACGTTCGACCTCGTCGAGGATCGCATCACAGTTCGCACGGACAGTGGCCGGTTGCATGGTGACTACCCGCGGCTGTTCGACTTTATTATACTGTAGCTACCGACCGGTAGCTGCGAAGGAACACGGTAACGGAGCGAAACGCCCCGCACGACCGATCGGTAAAACCGATCCGACTTCTACCGTACAGCCCCGGCGCAGTCGCCCCTTCGGATTTATAACCTTCGGTCCGAACTGGCCGCTATGGAGCTTCAGGTCGATGCGGACCGGTTCGAACGGACCTTCGAGGAGTACTCGTTCACCCGAACGGAGGACTGTCTCGCCGGTGCGGACGTGTTCGCGAACGCGACGTACTCGTTAGCGATGGATCCGTGATCCCCTCGACGGGGGAGACGCAACGCTCTCGAACGTTAATAAACGGAATAATTCTCGGAACCGCTCGATGCGATTTCGGTGTGTCGCTACGAAACGAGCCGATCTCGAGTCAGTTAGTTGCGGACGACGTTCGTCGCGCGGGGGCCCTTGGGGGCGTCCTCGATCTCGAATTCGATCTCCGTCCCTTCCGTCAGATCCTCTCCGCCAACGTCCTCCATGTGAAAGAACACGTCCTCGTCGGAATCCTCAGTCGAAATGAAACCGTAGCCGCCAGTGTCGTTGAAGAAGTCAACTTTACCGTTTGACATTGCAAATAAACGTACAGCCGAGCCGCGTATAACCCTTGCGAGGGTCGCGGTACCACGCGGCGACGGCGATCGAACACGGTCCTCGACCGCCCGGACGGCCTTCGTCCCCCCGTTCGAGAGCCGTACACTAATATGGATGGCGACAAATCGTTGAACAGAATGGGGGGCTTGAGAGAGCTTCGATGATGCGGGCACTGTTCGCAGCCTGTTGTCTGGTGGGAATCGTGTTGGGTGGCGCGCTCGCCCCCGCGGTCGGAATCCAGACGCCCGTCCCGGATATCGGCGTCGACGGCGATGGGGAGGACGATCTCGGAAGCGGACTGGAGATCGACGACGACGAAGCCGGGGACGGTGAGGACGACGGGACGGATCCGGGGGACAGTGACGAAAACGGCGACGACGGGCCGCCCGGGGAAAACTCCGGGACGGACAGCTACGGTGGCGTCTCAGCCGGCGGGTATCCCGAGGAAACAACCGTCGGCGGCGAACTCGAGCTGTCGGATCACCCGGAGCTGTTGATCCGCGCCCCCGAACAGTCCCGATGGCGGCTCGGATCTTACTCGACGTACACCGGCTCCGGTTTCCAGCGTGCGGAACGAGACCGCGAGGTGTTCACCGAGCCGTTACCGACCGCCGACGATGACCGCCCGTCACCGCAGTACGATATCGAGGTCGCACCACAGCGGCCGATGAACACGCTGGCAACGGTGTGGCGCCCCGCGTTCGGTGATGTCCCAAACCGTGAGGTGTATGCCGATGACGGGCGGGCGTTGACCGTCGACGAGCCGATCGGAGAGGGCGAGACGTACGTGACGGTCACCTACGGCCCACCGTCCCGTGCCGAGGCGGCCGAACGAAGCGGCCGAGGTCCGTATCCTTCGGAGATCGAGCGCCGATACACCCAACTGCCCGACGACACGCCACAGCGGTTGGCCGAAAAAACCGAATCGGTCGCCGACGACGCCGACGCCGAAACGCCCTTCGAGACGGCCCAGGCCGTCGATGCGTGGCTCAAGACGAACAAGGAGTACTCGCTGGAGGCGAGCCACGATCGGAGCAACGACGTCGCCGACGAGTTCGTCTTCGAGATGGAGGCAGGTTACTGTCAGTACTTCGCGACGGCGATGACGGCGATGCTTCGGACACAGGGCGTTCCGGCTCGGTACGTCACCGGGTACGGCGGCGGCGAGCGGGTCGGCGACGGCGAGTACCTCGTCCGCGGAAAGCACGCCCACGCGTGGGTCGAAGTGTACATCGCCGACGTCGGGTGGGTGACGTTCGATCCGACCGCGGCCGGCGGCCGTCTCGACGCCGACCGCGACGAGACGCCGGCCGACGAACTCGGTGAGGTACCCGAGGAGGACGAAGACGAGCGAGAGGATGACGAACGGGACGTGACCGATTCGGTGAACGTCGATCTGACGCCGGACCCCGTTCCGGGTCGGGAGGTAACGGTGACCGTCACACACGAGGAGACGCCGATCTCCGACGCGACGGTCCGTTTCAACGGGGATCCGGTCGGTGAGACTGACGGATCGGGCAACGTCACCGCCGAAGTGCCGTACAGTCGCTCGCTCGAGATCGAGGTCCTGACCGACGGCGACCGGTCCCAACCCGACACCGGGGGTGCTTCGGACTCGCAGTCGTTGGCGGATTCGGTAACGAGGCTCGATAGCGGCTCACGGATCGAAGCGTCCGATACCGCACGAGTGGGGCTATCAGCCGACCGAACGACGCGACTCGCCGATCGGAACGCGACGTTCTCTTTCGACGTCCCGACCGAGATCGAGATCGAACTCGCCGACGAGCCGATCGCCGGATCGACCGTCGACATCGAGGCGACGATCGACGACGAACCGGTCCGCGACGGCGAGGTGTCGCTGGACAACGAGACGGTCGCCCGGACCGACGACGACGGCGCCGCGACCGTCGAACTCCCGGACGCGGAGACCGCACACCTCGCCGTGGAACGGGACGAAGCCCGCGGCAACCGGACCCTGAACCTGACACAGGCGACGGCGGACGTTGCCACCGACGAACCATCGCCGTTGGATCTCGCGGTCGAACCGTCCCTTTTGGTCGCGATGCCCGGTACGACGGCGACGCTCAACGTCACACACGAGGGCTCACCGGTACCGAACGCGACGGTCGCCGTCGACGGAGCGGTCGTCGGTGAGACCGCGACAGACGGGACGCTCGACGTCTCGCTGCCGATCTCCGACTCGACGACACTCGCCGCGACGGCGACGGTCGGGGGTGAGCGATCGACCGCGACGACGACACTCAGCGGAATGTATCAGCGTCTCGCCGCGGCCCTCGCGGCTGTCTCCGTCGCCCTCGCCGCCGTTTTCGTGTTCGCCTCTCGTCGTGGTCTCACTCCACGAACAGTCGCCCGGACGGCCGGACGGCTCGTGACCGGAGTCGGTCGAGTGCTCGTCGCGAGCGTCGTCGCGCTCGGGCGAACGCTCGAATCGGCCGTCGGGACGGCCGTCCGGTTGGCCAACCGAACGGTCCGGCTCCTCGGAAACGGGATCAACGGCGCGATCGAACTCGCCGTCGCGATAGGCGCTGCCACCGCCGCTTTCGGGCGGCGATCCGCGGCAGCGATCCGGTCGGTGCCGGCCCGTCTCCATCCGCTCGCGATCCTCGCGTTCCTGAAGCGGCTCCGTCGATCCGCCGCCGAATCGGTGACAGTCGGACGGGGAGCACAGCCCGGTTCGGAGGCCGACGCGGCCACGGAAAACGAGCGGGTAACCGTTCGGGAGGCCTGGAACGAACTCAGAGGTCACGTTACGCTGCGGTCGTGGCGGACCTCGACGCCCGGAGAGGTCGCCCGGTGGGCGGTGAAAAACGACGGGTTGCCCGCCGACGCCGTCCACACGTTGCGCGATGCGTTTCGCGACGTCGAGTACGGCGATCGATCGTCCGAGCAGTTCGTTCCGGACGTCGAGAACGCGCTCGAGACGATCCGGACGAGCCAACGCGACGACGGGGAGGTGGGTGAACCGTGAGCCGGGTTCTCGAAGCCCTCCTCGGAACGATCGGCCTGGCCGCGGTCGGGTTTGCGATCCTCGCTATCACCGCCCCCGGCGAACTCGAGTCGATCGTCCCGGTCCGAGCGCTCGCCGAAACGACGCCGATAGCCGACGGCGCGGCCCGGGCGATCGGGTTCGCGATCGGCGGCGCGATCTGTGCCGTCTGGGTCGCCTGGAGTGCCGGGACGGACCGCTCGAAACAGCTCCCGGACGGATCGCTTTCGCCGGCGGATATCGAGTTCGAGACGCTCCGTGAGACTCCTCCCGAGCACACGAACGCGGCGGCCGTCGTCGGGGGGGAGTTCGACGAGAGCGTCGCGACCGCGGCCAACGACGCGACCAACGGCGACGAGAGCGATCCGATCCGAGGGGACGTCCGTTCGCTCGCCGTCACCGTCGTCTCTCACAGCGAGGGGTGTTCGGCGTCCGAGGCCGAGTCGATCGTCGAGGCCGGCGAGTGGACTGACGACGCCGTCGCCGCCGCCTACGTCGCCGACGACGAGGCGGCGCTCTCGATCCGCTATCGAGTTCTCGCGTGGCTCCGACCGTCCCGAACGAAACGCGACCGGGTGAGACGGGCGATCCGGGCGATCGATCGATGCGAACGGGGGATCGACTGATGCGATACCGCGACGTCCCCCGGTTCGATGCCGCCGCGATCGCGGCCATCGCACTCGTCACGACCGGGGCGATACTCGGCAACGGAACCCTGTTCGTCGCCGCCGCCGTCCCCGCGACGTATCTCGCCGTCGGCGCCCTCACTCGACCGCCGTCGGTCTCCTCGCTCTCCGTCGAGCGGACGTTCCAACCGGAACTCCCCGCGCCCGCCGAACGAACGACAGTGACGCTTACGGTGCGGAACGACGGCGACCGAACGATGCCGGACGTCCGCGTCGTCGATCGGCTTCCCGACGCCGTCCCGATGTCCGACGGATCGCCGCGGGGCGGGCTGTCGCTTCGCCCCGGCGAGGAGGGGACGATCACGTATGAGGTCGTCCCGAGCCAGGGCGAATACGCGTTCGATCCGCCGCTCGTCCGGCTTCGGCCGCTTTCGGCCGTCGGAACGGTAACGGGGGAGCCGTCAGTCGAAGGCGAGACGACGCTACGCTGTCGTCGCGGGGTCAAAGACGTTCCGCGGAGACAGGGATCGCTACGACGCGTCGGCACGCAACCCACGGACTCGCCCGGGCCGGGCATCGAGTTCCACTCGACCCGCGAGTATCGCTCCGGCGACGACATCAGCCGGGTCGATTGGAGAACGCTGGCGAAGACCGGCGAACTGTCGACGATCAATTTCCGGGAGACGCGGGCGACGAAAACCGTCGTGGTCGTCGACGGATATCCGAGCGCCAGACAGTCGCGCGATGCCGGCTATCCGACCGGCGCGGAACTGGCGGCCTACGCCGCCGACCGGGCGTGTGTCAGGCTCTTCGACGCGGGCAATCAGGTGGGGCTCATCGCCCTCGGTATCGATAAGTCCACGGTCGACGTGACGCTCCCGAGCGATCGGTCCGACTACCCGTGGGTACCGATCGGGAACGACCCGGCGACGCGGACCCGTGTCGATGCCGTTCTGGATGCCGTCGTCGAAGCCGGACAGGCCTCCTCGGGAACGCCTCGATCGGTAGCTGACGGCGGTCTCCGGACACGCGGTTCAACGACGATCAGAGGGCGGTTGCCGCCGACGGCCGATGTCGTTGTCACGACACCGCTTCTCGATGACGACCCGATCGAACTGATCGAATCGCTCGCCGCGGACCGCTCGATCGTCGTCATCAGTCCGGACGTGACCCGCGAGGGGTCACCGGGGCGTGAGTTCGCGAGCATCGAACGGCGACTCCGGATCGGACGGCTCCGGACCGTCGGTGCGACGGTGGTCGACTGGGAGACGACGACGCCGCTTTCGTCGGCGCTGGAGGCGACGCGATGAGCTTCGACGACCGCCGGCTCGGCGAGTCGAACTGGCGACCGCGGTGGATCTCGACGGCGGCCGCTGCCGTGTTCGCCCTCGCCGTTACGATCGGACTCGCCGCCGGTATCGACGCCACAGAGCCCGCCGCAGTCGGTCTCGTTTCGGGGCTCTGTCTCGGGGCCGCCGTCTGGTCGATAGCCGTGACCGAACGCCGGGTCGCGACGATACTCGCGGGGATCCTCGCGACCCTCTCCGGGCTGGCCGTCCTCGGAGCCGTCCTCGTCGCCGCCGTCGTTCAGGTCGGGTGGCCGCCGACGCCGCCGTTCGAGTTCCTCGCCCTCGCCCCGTTCGTCCTCGCTCTCGCGGGTTTTTTGAGTGGCTTCGGCGCACCGACGGCGGTCTGGGGGATCACTCCCTCCGGCGAGGCGGGGACGGCCGTATTACGGCTGCTCGTCGTCGTCTCCGTTCCCGCCGTTGCGCTCGTTGCCGTCTTCTTCGCGCCCCCGATCGATCCGGCGATCGACGCGATCCGGTCTGGGCTCGACCTCGCCTTGGCCCGCGGACCGGCGAGCGAACCGATCCTCGTGGACGGGATCCCGATCCCGCGGTTCGGCGGGCTCTTCGCTCTCACCGCCATCGCCGCCCTCACTCTGGAGATCGCTCTCGGTCGGCTCCCGCTCGCCGAACTCGCGGGAGATCACAGCCGTGGGACGATCGACGACGCCGTCGGTCGACTCCGTGGGTGGCTCCGGATCGTCGCCGCGTTCGCGACGGTGTTCGCCATCGCGGGCGTGGTCGCACAGCCGGTGACCCCGGAGCTGTACGCCCGCGTTCCGTCCGATTTCGTGGCCGTCGGTATCGAGCTCACGCTCTCGACGACGATCCGGTGGGCGCTCCTCTCGGTCGCCGTCGTGAGCCTCCCGGCGATCGTCGTTTCTCGCCTCGTTCGTGCTGTCGCTTCCGAGCAGTTCCGCCCGAACACTCGCCTGTTGGTCCCGCTCGCCGTCGGTGGGCTGTTCGTCGCTGCCGCCGTCGGAACCCACGCCAGCGTCGAGGCGATCGCGCTCGACCGGGCGGGCTCCGCCGAAGGCCGCGAGTTGCTCCGAACCGTCTTCACCGAGATCGGCTCGCTCGCGATAACGCTCGGAGTCGTCGTTCTCGGATTATCGGTTTCGATGGCGCTTTTGCTGTTCGTTCGACTCGCCGGCGCCTTTCGGTTTCTCGGCGCGACGATGGGCGTTCAGAGCCTCAGTGCGGGCGTGTTGATCGCCGCCGTCGGGGCCGCTATCGCGGAGGTCTCGGCCCCGTTCGTTATCGCCGGAGTCGCGGCGAGTCTCTTCGTGTGGGACGTCGGCGAATTCGCCGACACACTCGCCCGCGAGATCGGTCGTCGGGGCGACGCGCTGGGAAGCGAGCTGGTCCACTTCGTCGGTGCGGCCGTCCTCGCGATCGGATCTGTCGGCGTCGCGATCGCGGCAACGCGGGCGACGGAGTTCATCCCGTCAGCGTCGCCCGCCCTCTCGCTTCTCACAACCGTCGCGGTGGTCGTCGGGACGCTGTTTTCGTTTCTCGTCGCTCGATGAAGCGGCGGCCGTCGCGTGGTGTGTGTCCGCGACTCAATCGGCGGCCGCCACGGCCGGGACCTCCGTCCGATCGATCACGTCATCGACGATATCGACGCTTTCGACGCCACGAACTGTCGATTCCGACGTCAATACGAGTCGGTGGACGAACGTCTGTCTGACGACCGCCTTTATGTCGTCCGGAACGACGTACTCGCGGCCCTCGATGACGGCCCGGGACCGGCTCGCTTCGAAGAGCCGTTGCACGCCGCGGGGCGAGACGCCGACCTCGACGCGGTCGTCGTTTCGGGTCTCCCTGGCCAACTCGATGATGTAATCGCGGAGCTTTCCGTCGACCGAAACGGTCTCGGGAACGGCCTGCAGTTCGGTGACCCGGTCCCCCTCGATGACGGCTTTCGGATCCGGCGTCCGGTTCGTCCGGTCGGCCCGCCGATCGATGAGTTCGCGGGAGCCGTCCGGATCGGGGTATCCCAACTCCGTTTTCAGAATGAAACGGTCCCGCTGGGCCTCCGGTAGCGCGAACGTCCCCTCCTGCTCGACGGGGTTCTGCGTCGCGATGACGAAGAACGGTTCCGGGAGCTGATAGGTCGTGCCGTCGGCCGAGACCTGGCTCTCGGACATCGCTTCCAGCAGGGCGGCCTGCGTTTTCGGCGGCGCGCGGTTGATCTCGTCGGCCAACACGACGTTGGAGAACACCGGTCCCTCGGCGAACTCGAAGGTCCCCTCGTCCTCCCGATAGATATGCGACCCGGTGATATCGCCCGGCAACAGATCCGGGGTGAACTGGATGCGTTTAAAAGACAGCCCGAGCGCCGTCGCGAAGCTCTGTGCGGTCAACGTCTTCCCGGTCCCCGGCACGTCCTCCAGCAGAACGTGTCCCCGCGATAGAACCCCGGTCAACACCGTTTCCAGCACCCGACGGTCCGCGACGACGACGTCTTCGACCGCCGCGATCACCTCGTCGCACACCGTCGCGGCTTCAGCTACGTCCATACCGCCTCTGTGTCCGGCACCCTCTCAAGCCTTGTGGCGTACGCTGTCGGTCCTGAACGGTCTTCGGCCGTCAATCGTCGGCGAGACCGGCGCGCTCGATGGCCGTCTCGGCGCTTTCGTCCTCGTGGACGACGAGCGAGACGGCCCGCGCCATCCGCTCGGGGTCGTCGTGCTGGAAGATCGTCCGCCCCATCGAGACGCCGGCGCCGCCGGCGTCCATCGCACCGCGGACCGCCCGGAGCGATTCGAGGTCGCCGTCGGGCGAACCGCCGGCGATGAGGACCGGACAGCTCGTCGACTCACAGACGTGTTCGAAGCTCTCGGCGTCGCCGCTGTAGCCGGTCTTGATCAGGTCCGCGCCCAGCTCCTCGCCGAGGCGAACCGCGTGGCCGAGCGCCTCGGGGTCGTCCCCCTCGACGTCCGGGCCGCGGGCGTACGCCATCGCGAGCACGGGTAGCCCGTACTCGGCGGCTTCGTCGGTCAGCCGACCGAGGTCCTCGATCTGTTCCCGTTCGTGTTCCGAGCCGACGTTGATATGAAACGAGACGGCGTCGGCCCCGGCTCGCAGCGCGGCCTCGACCGATCCGGTCGTCCGCTTGTCGTTTTCGTCCGGGCCGATGACCGTCGAGCCGTTGAGGTGAGCGATGTATCCGGCCCCGTTTTTGTTGCCGTGTACCCGCCGAGCGACCCCCTTCTGTGTCAACACGGAGTCCGCACCGCCCCGGGTGACGGCGTCGATCGTCGATTCGATGTCCTTGAGGCCCGTCACGGCCCCGAGTGTGAGGCCGTGATCCATCGGAACGACGACGTAGCGCCCGTCCGTTCCGATCCGTCGCAGCCGCGCGGTGATCCCTGGTGTCATGGTGTCTGTGAGTGTGCGAGTGTCCCTCATGTTCCTTCCGGTTGCGGACGACGCTTCGCCCCCGCGAGCGCTCCCTCTTTTAGCTCCCTCGCGAGCGATTCGAGTTTCGTTGCGGTCGCTTCGGTCGACTCGCCGGTCTCGTGTCCCTCCGCGACGATATCGACCAGCGCGGAGCCGACGATGACGCCGTCGGCGCCCGCGGCGACGACCGCCTCGGCGTGTTCGCCCGTCGAGATACCGAACCCGACCGCCTTCGGAACGTCGTAACCCTCGAGCCTCTCGAGTGTCTCCTCGGTCTGTCCGGAGAGGTCCGACCGTGCCCCCGTCACGCCGAGACGCGCCTGCACGTAGACGTACCCCGAAACCCGCTCCATCATCCGTTCGAGCCGGTCGCCGACCGTCGTCGGCGCGATGATGAATATCAGATCGAGCCCGAACTCGTCACAGTGCCCCCGGAGCAGGTCGGCCTCCTCGGCGGGCAGATCCGGGACGACGAACCCCTCGATCCCGGCCTCTGCGGCGCGTTCGACGAACGGTCGAACCGGCTCGGAGCCCGCCGGGCCGAACTGGTAGATCAGGTTGTAATACGTCATACAGACCAACGGCACGTCGACGTCGAGGGCCTCGACGAACTCGAAGTACCGCTCGGGCGTCATCCCGCCCTCCAGGGAGCGAACGATCGCCTGCTGGATCGTCGGCCCCTCGGCGATCGGTTCCGAAAAGGGCATCCCGAGTTCGATCACGTCCGCGCCGCCGCGGGCCAGCGCCTCGACGTACTCGAGTGAGGACTCGAAGTCCGGGTCGCCGGCGGCGAGATACGGGACGAACGCCGGCTCCTCGAAGGCGTCCTCGAGGGACGAGAACTCCCTCCGGTCGTCCTCGCTGCTCGCGGTTCCGCCGTCACCGCTCGCCCGTTTCGATGGCTCGCTTCGCTCGCCATCGCCAGTCATCACTCGAACACCTCTAACGCCGGCGCGTTCTCGAGGTCCCGCTTTTCGGTCTCCTCGATCACGGCCTCGAGATCCTTATCGCCACGCCCGGAGA
>LFFM01000984.1_pt1 | contig 20269 bp, 19 predicted proteins | sample 643131 | NCBI WGS metagenome assembly LFFM01 (sample SAMN03777445, study PRJNA286221) | soda lake metagenome | biome: soda lake; feature: Kulunda steppe; material: water; isolation source: sample Tc-Br brine of Tanatar trona crystallizer | place: Russia: Kulunda steppe | collected 2011-07
CGCTCTATCGTCGATTCGGACTTGGTGTCGTAAATGTGATGTCGAATATGAGTACGGGTTCGTTCAATCCCAAAAATTGGATTAGCGATACTCAGAGTGGTTTCCGCGCATATGATCGGCGTGTGATCGCTGATCTTGCTGATGTTGATCTTGGTGATGACATGGACGCTAGTCTCAATATCCTCTATGAAGTCCAAGATAACGACTACTCAATATCTGAACAGCCTACTGTGATTGATTACGATGTGGAAGATGGGCATAGCCAGAACCCTGTCGTCCACGGTCTTACACTCGTGAGTACAATCTTACATACGGTTGAACGGGACCATCCGATCAAGTTCCTCGGAGTCCCTGGCGTAATCGCAATTATGTTCGGATTGGTATTCAGTTACCTGACCATATTGAATATTGTCAATACGGGAACCTTCCCACTAGGTCTGGGTATGACAGCTACATTTTTTGTATTAGTTGGCATATTCTCTAGCTTCACATCTATAATCCTCCACTCGGTAACTGAATTAGAAACTTGATTTGCCCTTGTCAAATGTGTCCATCCTTGATCGAAAAGTACTGAATGGACCGGATCATTTCGACACCTGAGCGCTTTCTACGACTTCAGGATCATAGGCGACATCCTCGTACGAGATGATGGGTCTCAGTCTCCGGGAAATCTTTCTTCAGCCAAAAGAGGCCATAGGCCATGTCCGTCTCGTCGTATATCGGGTTTTGTTTGGTCTCGTTTCCGAGTTCTTCGATTTAGCCGGACTGGTAGCCGGTTACGACGATATGATCGGTGATGCTGACATTGTCAAGCGTATTCAATTTGTGCTCAAGCACGACTTACTGTTGCAGTTGAGGATTCCACGTCCAGAGGCACGTTGTAGCGATGACCCGTGGAGAAGTCTTCGACGATCGAATAACTTTCGTCGCCGGTGCGTGCGAAGAGGGGCACAAGATCACTACCGATAAATCGGAACCCGGTCACTCAGATAGGTCTGCATCCGGCCACAGGAATGACGACCGCACGGTCAGATATTCGGGAGGAGTCCCGGTTTGGGGCTTCTTGATGGGTTGTGGACTCTAGTGGGTCGTCGGTGTGCAATTCAGTGTGGCGTTACTGATGTTGGTGTCTCGTGTGAAGCGAACGGCTAACTTCTTGAGGTAGAGGGCATTGCTACGGCCGCCCATAGTCTTTGGAGTACCTGCTCCAAGTCCTGGTTCACGCCTCTACGAGAGCACGGAAGACCGGCCGAAGCGCATGGTTGACATCGACGGGTTCCTCCCCTGACACACGGTTTCGAGCGCACGATTGAGGTCGGCACCGACGTGCACGTGGTCGTGATTGGATACGAGGACGCACAGATCGTCGACATCATTGGGGACGCATTGGTGACGTGCCTCAAGTACGTCCACTATCACGATCGAACCTGGCTGAGCCACACGGTGTTGCAGATCGATCCGCACGTTGACGACCAGTTTCTGGTCGTAAACGTTGACAGCATGTTCGACGGATCGCTGGCGCCGGTAATTAAGGGTGTACAGGGAATGCAAATCGACGGTGCGCTTGCCGTTGTGGAATAGTCCAACAGGGCAGCGACCTGAACGGGTGTTCGAGGTTGAGTATGGCGAGGCTGTCCGCCTCGTCGAGAGGATACTGACCCAATATCGACGCTCGCGATGACTGGGTGTTACGTACTACTCGAGGATGTCTTCGAGGCGTGCAAACTGGTGCAGCCGTCCGTGGAAGGCGAGTACCAGCTGAGCGGGACCATCGTATTGTTCGTACACGTCGGTTACGTCTTTGATAAGGTGTAGGGAAGAGCGTTTACGTTAATTATCGTACGCTCTTGGCTAGAACATTGTTGGTGGCGAACTGTCGAGCAATTTTGTTGTAGCTCTGCACGGCGGCATGCTCACCGGGACGGGAGCGAGACAGCATAAAAGAAGAGATGAACCGAGCTCACTCAGTCCAGAGAGTCCTCACCAACAATCTGCTTCATAAGAGCGTTATCATAAGGGTGTGGCACGACTGGGGAGTTGGTGTAGGTGGGAGTGGTGTTACGGCTCGGATGACACTGTTTCGAAGTCATCAGGGAGGCAGGGTGAGTCCCGTGGGTCTCTGTCCGTGATTTGGGAACAGCCGGAAGTACTTTCGGAGACAGCTCCAGCCAACCCCGCGAGGAACTGTCGGCGATTTATTCTCCAAAAACAATTATCGAAGTATCATACCTTTTATAGGATTGCTGCACTGGTTGATTCACGGCCTGTATTGACCGCTCAGAGTGATCGGACTACATTATGAACGAGACAGGCGATGGTGAGTTCACGGAACTGTTTCCACCAGCGTCTTGAGCGGACGAACGCACCATACTTCCGCTTGAACGTTGAGTTGACAGTTTCGGATTGACTCCGTTGGCCGTAGAGTTCAGTGTCTAAGCGTGCGTTCCATGCCTTGTGGAGCGATATAAACTCACGATGCTTGATCAGTGGGCGAACTCCGCATTGACGGGCAAGTCGCCTGATTCTCTGGTCGTCGTAGCCTTTTTCACCGAGAAGGATGTCGATTTTCTCGGGATTGCGTCTGATCACCGACGGAGCAATCTGGCTATCGTGTTTTCGTGTCGTCGTCACGTGTTGATCGACGATTGCGTTCATCTTCGTGTCGACTAGCAGTGTCACTTTGAGCTGCTGTATCGTGAGTTCGGCCTTTTTTCTGTACTGTTTCGAAGCGTGACTGCGGTCAAATCCTGACGCGTTAATCCCAACAACGCTGCTTGTCGGAAGTAGCGTTGCTGAGAGAGTCAGCAGTTAGCAGGTGTGGCAACGAGGAATTCCTTTCCACCGTCGTCGATCTCGTCAATTCCGTATCCAACACTGCTAAATACACTCACTAACTCGGCCTTATTGTTGTGCGGTTCGATCAATACGGTACAATCCGTGTTGTCTAATGTTCCGGTCATACCTTCCAGAACATCTTCTCCGAGGCCCTGTACGTCGATTTTTACAAAATCGGGTTCGGGAATACTCTCCCTTGATATGAGAGTGTCGATTGTGCGAACTTCAACAGGAATCGTTTCAACAATTTTCCATTACGCTGTTGGATCTGTTGTCGGTCAAAAGAACTGAGGACTGGGGGGACGGCGCGGTAGAACTTACTTCCACCATGAGAACTCCCGACCCCCTCCTCTCGAACATCAATCCTTGTTTTCGTTTCTGGGTTCGCATCAATATTCGACAGTAACTTTCCACGCGTCACTGGATCGGGTTCAAATGCCACCACCAGTGAGTCCGAAAATGATTTTGCAAGAGGTATTGCGTGATCGCCTACGTTCGCTCCAACGTCATAAATCACGTTACCATCCGAACATTTCGATTGGATATATTTGAGCGTAAAATCTGGTTCGTGGGGGAGCAGGTCGTAAGATTTGAACGTTTCTCCCACTGTCGATTTTGTTGTAGTGATCCCTTCGCGGGAGTAATTCATGTGGTTCAGCCGGTGATAGGCACGCGAAACCCGATTGCCCAAATTAAACGGGAGATGCCAACGCAACCAAACAGCTACATCCCAAATCCAAATTTGTCGAACCATTTTATATTTACATTCGAGCGAAGGGTCATAACATGTTTGGTGGATTTCTCGGTCGCGTTAAGTTAGTGAATGAGGCGGACGAGTTTTGAGTGTCTATGCCAAAATTCGACCGCTTCAGCGAAGTATCACGTGGATCGACTTGTCGTTAGTTGAGTGAGATCGGACTCCGCGCTGGGCGATTGATGTAGGGATCCGCTGTCACTTGGCCGGTATGTCACTGCGTGAGGTAAGTAAACATCTCGAAAGGTTTGGGATCGATCGGAGTCACGTCGCTATCCATAACTGAGTTCATAAAGCCGATTTACAGCCGATCTCGACGGTCTCCGAGGATCAACTCGCGGTTGACGAAAGCTACACTGGCGCTATAAGCTCGATAACGTTGAATTTCTCGTCGATGACGCGAACTATCTCAGACCAGTTCTTGCTGAAAACGGCTATCGATTTCAAGTTATTCAACATGGAAATCGAAATGCTATCGAACGTGTTTTTGGGAAATAGAACGACGAACATCATCGTTTGCGAATAGTTTCAGCAATGTCGCGCTAGAGACAGCTCAAAACTGGCTCGAAGCCGTCGCCGTCTACCACAATTCACGCCAAAGTTAACGCAACCGATTGTCTCATCGCAATCTAAAATACTGTATTTATTATAATCTAGAGAATAGAGAGCGAATATTCTCTCGAATGCCGGTGTGGAGTAAAGAGATACATAAATATAAAACACCGCCAATAAATACATATATGATCAAAGTGATTGATGAGTCTATTTTGTATACATATTTTAGTGTTAGAACGGCGACACCCATTAATATACTCGATATAGATATCCAACCAATTTCGGAATGATTTACACTCACTTCTAGTTCGGTAGACAAATAGTAATATATAATCAACGTATTTATGATAAATGATGTAGTTGTAGCTATAGCAGCACCGATTAATCCTAGTTTAATGATTAATCCAACATTCAATAAAATATTCAAGCCCAAACTGATAATTTTTGCTCTTGCTGCAAGATCAGGCCTATCAACTGCACTTAATGTTCTTGAATATATGATATAGTAACCGTGTGAAACTTTTTGTATTAACAATATTACCAAAACCTGATCTGCAATTGAGAACTCTTTTCCAAATATGTAAAGCAAGATTTCAAATGACAATATCGATCCTCCAACACTTGCAGGTATAACGAGGTATAGTGAAGTAGTTGTATACTTCTTCACCGTCTTCTCAATCTTCTTATATTCATTTTGAGAATGCCAATAACTAACTTGAGGGAACAGGACCGCCCCGATCGCACCAGTCGCTAATGTTACTACTTCAGAAACTCTCCATGCCACTTCATAGGCTCCAACTGACGTTTGGGTTAAAAAGAGCCCAATGATCAGAACATCGAGCCAGCTGTGTAACTTCCAATTTACTTCTGACACAACATTGTACTTTGCATAGTGAAAAAGCGATCGTGTATATTTTTTATTCGGGCTTGAAATAGAGGTGTTTATAAATAATACAGGCGGTATACTCATGACAGTTCTAGAAAAGCAGTAGGATATAAACAAAGATTCTATCCCCAATCCAAATTCTAAAAGTAATAGGGAAGATATAAACCACATGAATTGCTTGCCAAGCTCTAAATAGACAGTTAATTCAACATCTAGCTGCCCCCTGAGAATATATATTTGTGTGTGATATACCTCATGGACTACAAGACCATACATAACGAATAATGTGACTGAATACCCAATATAATTATCAATACTTGATGAATATACAGAAATTATTGCCAATAAGATCACGAGAAATATACATTTGATAAGTACAGATGTTCCAATGATCTTGTCTTCCGGCTGATTTTCACTCAACCTTTTTTCTAGAGCCCCACGTAAACCAAAATCTGAGACTAACGCAAATATTCCAATAGCGGCTTCAAATAAAAAATATACGCCGAGAAGTTCTGCACCAAGATATCTAGCAAAATAAACGGTAGCCAAAAATATCAATCCAGTATTTACCAATCTCACCAGAAACAATTTTAGTCCAATAGACCCGATATTCATAGTCGACCAATATACAATGTGGTGTCCCCATTATTATACACCTTCTCTGTTTCTTGGGCATGGATTATCGATTCGAATTTATGAGAATATTCATTGGGAGGGTATGCATCTCCCAAATATTGCCGATCGTATCCTGTTTTTATAAACATCTCATTATTGGATAATGTATCCCGTTCAAGTTCATCAGTCAAATGCAATATTGAATGAGTCTGATCAAGGTGCGAGGGATAGTCCACTCTTGTTGCACGATCATGTCCCATAATAAAGTGAGCAAATCTATGTTGCATAGATTGGAAGTGATATAAATGGCTTTCACTACTGTATTCAAACACCCATTCATAACCTTCAGTCTCAGATTCAGTAACCTCTGGGTTAACTTGCAATGTAATCATTGAAGGGTACAACGTGAATGCAGATATAAAAATTATAAATATAAATAATGTTTTAAAGTGATTTTTATGGATGTGCTTTGATATGCATACGCTCGAAGCCAGAATAAGACCTCCTGGTACAGCAGCAAGGGGAAATAACCGAACAATCCCTACGTTTATCACACTAAGTACACCATTAAGTACACCTACAGTCCCGATCATCCAGAACCAAACCAACGCGAACTTAATGTCATTATAGCGCTTATCATTTAGGATTAGATCGTTAATAACAATCAATGAGACAAAAACAGTAATACACCCTATAGCTATTAGTGAACCATATTTTAAAATGTGCCACTGTATGAGTACTTCCAAGCTAGTATAATGTTCAGTGAGAATTCTTGGTTCAATACCAATTTGTTGAACTCTATGTGACCTAGAGAAAAATTGTTCAGGATCTAGAATAAGACTGAATAGTCTACTAATAGTAAACCCAATAGTATTTTGTGCAACATATATTAGCCAGCCAACAATAACGATGTATGACAATAGGATTGTGTTGTGTGATTTCTCCACAATCTTACTGGCGCCATTATGATTGGAGTACCTACACAGTATATAATAAATAGACAATGTTAATAGAACCAATCCACCAGTCAAAGCATGTGTGAGGGTTATAAAAATAATAAAAATCAAAAGTAAGAAATTATTTCTAGAGCTATCGATTCTGTATACATACCAGAGGATCAACACACTTGCTAAAACACTAAAAAAATAAGGTTTGAAGAATATATACCCTCCAACATCATAATCAGCAGCTAAGGCTAATAAAAAGGGGTAAAAGATACATGTGGCTCTTGCGAATTCACCGCCAAACATAGATTTTGAAATCAAATAATAAAAAATTGTGAATAGTGTGTAGAATATGATTGGGATCATATATGTGGATTCTAAAATGTTAAGCCCAGATATAGCAGATATTTCAGTTGTTAAGATATGAGAATGAGGATAAATGAGATTTCCCGACAGGTTTCCTCTTGTGAGATCTCTTATATATCCGACATGTGTTAATGCATCTGTACCTTGGCCATAATAGTATGTGTTTGAGATAACCGGAAATAGGAACAAAGAAATAATAGAATAATATATGACCGATATTGAAATACTAGAGTACCTCTCCAACATAATTGTGTATGAAAACCAAAAGACTAATATTGATACCAAAATAATATATTGTAGGGGATAATCAAACTGGAATGATGTTATCCTTTCCTGAGTTGAAGACATATATATTGACAAATTTATTAAAGTGATAAATAGAATTGAAATAGTAGAAATAAATTTTTCTGTTTTCATCTTACTTCGTACACTTCCTGTTCAACATTGATGAGTCTAACGAAATATGTGTAATTCTATCGTAATTTAGGTTCACCTCTGCGACAGCCCTCTCAATCGAATATTGTCTAGATACTTGTTCATTGCCTTCTGATTTGATCAGGCTCTCATTGAAGGTCCAGCTCTTGAAGCCTTATCAGTCAGATCAAGGAACTGTTTCAGATAATATAGTCACTACGCTCTTCCGAAGCAGATTGTTGGTTGGGTAGAGCTGTCGCTGTGAAAGCGTAGCGGGCAAGGGTGACGCGAACGCGTCACCCGAACTCAATGTTCCCATTTGAATTGCTGAGTTCGGAGGCGAGCGCCGCGAACCTGCTCCAGCAGGTTCGCTGGCACGAGGGCCTCTGTTGCCCGCGGTGTGCCGGTCTGAATCGGTGATCAAACACGGCAGCTATCGAGAGTATCAACGGTACCTCTGTAAGGATTGCGACCACACGTTCAACGACAAGATCGGCACTGATCCTCGTGCACGCGAAGATAGTTTCGACAATCTCCTGTTCGCGTTCTACTCGTTCCTCCGGTTCAACACGAGTATCGGCCAGTTAGACGCTGAAATTGACGCTTCGTATCGCTCACTTCGCCGGCGCGTCGAGCAGTCCGACAGAAGGCCCGACGCGCCAGCGATCTCCCTCGTTGGGCCAGTCGAGATTGACGATTTCTACGTCTCTGCCGGGAAGAAAGGCCGCGAGCGCGACCGAGAGTCGCGCTCGCGTGGCCTCTCAAAACGCAGACGAGGGAGAGGATAAACCGCCGGTGTTCACGCTCGTTGATCGCGGCAGCGGTCAGCGATACGTCTTCCCGACGAAATCAGCCGACGAAGCGACGATGCGACTCCTTCACAACAACCACGACAAGGAGTTTCTGACCGTCTATACTGACGGATTTCGGGCCTACGGTCCACTCGACGATGACGAGAGCTATCACCGAGAAGCAGTTATCCACGGTGACGGCGAGTACGTTGAGGGAGACGCGCACGTGAACACCTGCGAGGGCCACCGTCGCGCCAGCGACGCGTGGCTCTCGCCGCATCGAGGCGTCTCAAAAAGACAAACTGACAGCGTATCTCAGACCGCTCCAGCTTCGGCGACGAATCCTCCGTAAACCGGGTCGAGAGGCACTGAAAGAGATTATCCAAGTAGTTCTCTGACTCACCAACAATCTACGTCACAAGAGCGAAGTCACTATCTGATAGCCTCATAGGAAGATTAGCGAATGGGTCGTTCTGTCGCTTCGAGTGGCCATCAGAGTATATCACACCGCTGTGAGATCGCCCGCTCTACTGAGACGTTCTCGCGGAAGAACACTCCATAGCGAGTTTTTCGAATGTTTAGTAGCTAGTCAAAAGTTGAATTTCTTATTACTTCCTACTGGTGGCCATGTTATATATGGAGGTTTTATTTTTCTCACTCCATGATTCGTCTTCATCTGGGACTTTCACCATATTAGAACTAACATTGTTATGAAGCGATTCAAATACATTTTTATCACTCTTAACTATTTTTTCTATATTTACAGGATCAACTTTTTTATCTGTAAATGATGAGTGCACGTGTGACATCTCTGAGATGAGGCTGTTCCACTCAAATTCGTTTATGCTTGATAGTGCTGACGAAAAAGTCTCTTGTGTCACCTCATCAGATTTAACGCCTTTTTCTGAACTAGTTATCAAAAAGCATACTTTTTTGATATTAGACCTATCTACCTTGTCACACTCGTATATATCTTCTATATCGATTTTCATTCTATTCGCCACAATTGCCTGGTTCACCAAATCTATGCCTTTATATATATTTGATTTTTTATCATTTACTGTCTTATTTATCGAGTTGTAGATTTTAGAGCGAATGACGGATGAATAACCCGCTTGCAAATTTGGGAATGTTTTGATATTATACGGCATTACATGAACTGTAGTCGGGAAACCGAGAACACTACCTGTGTCTGAAACTAGTACCCTGTCATCGGCTAGATAATTATAATCTCGTTCAATCATGGTTAGCATTGAATTGGTTTTTCCGGTATGCCTCCATGCAGGGAAAAGTATCGCTTCACCTCCTTTTGACACCGCGGATGAATGAATCATAGCATAATTCTCTGCAGCTGCATGCTCTCTGAGTTTACCCTCAATTATGGCTTTGAGATAAGTTGTGCTCATACCTTCCGTAGTCCTGATTTTGGTCCAATCTTCACTCACAATCATTCGATTCCCATATCTCTTCAATATGAGCTCACTATCACGTGTTATTCCGTAGTTTTCGGTAGATGCTCCTAGTCTACAGACACTTTTTGGCTCACCAGTAATCAAACCAACACTAACATTTGGGTTTTTCTCACTACATTCAAAATGAGAATATGTCTTTTTCAGGTTATCCAAGACTCCCTGGTCGTCTTTGATCTCTACAATAAACTCCGGAAACAACTCAAAATGAGTCATGACTACAACCTATATACAGGGCATTATAAATAGAACGTTCGCTCTTGTGGTGTAGATTGTTGGTGAGTCACAGCACAGTTTTGAGAATGATTTTGAGCGCTTCTTCACCCGGTTTGCGGAACAATTCACGGCGGAGCTGAAACGCTCGGAGATACGGTGTAATCTGTCTTTGGAGACGCCTCGATGCGGCGAGAGCCACGCGTCGCTGGCGCGACGGTGGCTCTCGCAGGTGTTCGCGTGAACGTCTCCATCAGCTTACTCACCGTCACCGTGGACAACGTATTCACGAGTGAATTCGTCGTCCTCCTCAAGCGGTTCGTACGCCCGAAAGCCGTCAGTATAGACAGTTAACGACTCCTGTTGGCGGCTGGCCAGCAGGAGTCAAATCCTCGATTCTGTTGCGGCTTTCGCCGGGATCACGTACCGTTCACCACTGCCACGATCTGCGAGAACAAAGACGGGGAATTTGTCCTCAGCGTATGTTCCACGTCCACACGTGGACAGGCCACGCGAGCGCGACGGCTGGTCGCGATCGCGGCCTTTGAGTCCAGCTTTCACGTAGAATTCGTCGATCTCAATCGGGTCTTCAATTTGTAGTCAAGGCGCGTCCAGCGCTCGCAGGAGGCGCTGGACGCGCCGGTAGATCGTCTTGTAAGAAACGTCAATCTCTACGTCTAACTGCCTGAGACTCGTATTGAAACGGATGTACGTGGAGACCGCGAGGAACCACTTTCTGAGCGCCACCGCAGAATGTTCAAACACTGTGCCTGTTTGATCGTTGAACGTGCGGTCGCAATCCTTACACAGATACCGCTGAAACACCCGATAGCTGCCGTACCGAATCACAGATTCGCTGGCCCGACGCTCTGAGACGAACGTCTTGATTGGGAACATCGTTCGTCGGGTGACGCGGCCGAGTCACCCTTGCCCGCTGTGACTCCCAGCTACTGCTGAGAACTCACCAACAATCCTCTACCCAAGATCGAACTCCTTTATAGAATCCAATGACTACGTGGGGAACACTGTTTGAGAGCCCGTTCGCGGTTGTAGACTGCGGCGATCAACACGAGTTCGTGGAACTTGCGGTACCAAGGATGAGGGAGGGCAGCGGGGCCGAATAGACGCTTGATGGTAGAAAAGGCAGTCTTGGCCATTCACCGTTGGCCGTATAATTCGCTGTCCAACTGGGCGTTGTGTATGTAATGGTAGTGCCCGAATAGCCGGTGGCGCAGTAAGGGTCGGTCGCTCTTTGAACGGAGGACGTCTCGGAGAGATTGGTCGTCATAGCCCTTGCTACCGGCGATAATTTCTATTTTCTCGGTTTACGAAGGGCGACTCGACGACCAGTATGGATGGCGTGAGCCAGTGTGTGAGCTGTAGATGTTGAGAACTGCACACAAGTCTGTATCGACCAGCAACGTCGTTTTGAGCATGCGTATGTGCCGATCCGAGCAGTGTTGGTAGTATCTTGATTCCGTTTCGCGATCAAAGAAGGTGGCATCGATGACTCCGTGCGACGTCGGATCGCAATGCTTCGCGGACTCTCGAAGATAGCCACGCTACACGGACCTGAACGGCCTCTCGAAAGACCGGAACAGCGTTGAAGGTGCGGGAAATGCCGTCCGCGACAGCTGTAACAGCCCACGGACTCGATCCATTTCAATCGCCCAAGCGACGATTTTGCGGTACGTCGCATACACGTGAACTTGCAAAAAGTGTAGTGTCACGTGCTTCCACCCGGGAAATCCGTTGTCAGTTGGATCGCTCACCGCCGTTGGACTGCCAGCACAGCACTTTTGACCCAGCGACACCGCCTGCTTGATGAACCGGAAGAGTAGTTTAGCCACATCCACTTCTTCCATCTGTTTCCAACTCCAGTACCTTGAACCAGAACTCAATTTTGGTTTTCATCGACATTCTTTAATAACGAAAGAGATTTCCAATTGACATGGAGTTAGTAGTCCTGGCTGCAGGAAGGGGAACCCGTCTAAGGCCACACACAGAGGAGACGCCCAAACCTCTTCTGAGTATTAAAAATGGAAATTCTTTCTTGGATTACCATATAAGAAATGCCGAGAAAATTGATTGTGTTGATAAAGTATCGATCGTAACCGGGTATGAATCTGAAAAGATAAAGTCTTACATTGAGGACATAGAATCAGATATTGAGTGTCAAGCCTTATTTAATCCGTTCTTCCAACATGGTCCTATTACCTCTATATGGAGAGGGTTAGTTTGTACTAAAGGAGAAGAAGTAGTATTGGTGAACGGAGATACGTACTTTTCCAGATCTGTCATAGAGGCGATTATAAATTCTGAAGCTTCAATTGCAGTTAGCCAATCAGAACCATACAGTGAGGACGCAATGAAAGTTAAAATGAACTCAAAAAACATATTGAAATCTACTGGAAAAGACTTCCATTCTGAGTACCTCTCCTCTGGCGCAATTTATCTACCAACAACTGCAATAGAGGAAGTTTCGTATATAATAGAAAGTATCATGAGAGATGAAAACATTTCTGACTATTATTGGCATGACGTCGTGGCAAAACTCTCAAGCGTAAGAAAGGTCCAATGCGTAACCGTTCCCATTTCTGATTGGTTTGAAGTTGATTCACCAGGAGAACTAAAGAAACTCCGAGATAAATTATGAAAGTGTTATTATGTGTTGATTGGTTGGTCCCATGGAATGGAACCAGTAAGGTCGTAGGACGTATTGCTAATCGCCTCTCGACTGCGGGATATACGATCTCTATAGCTACAAAAAAGTACGACAACTCTAATCATTGGGTGAGCGAAGATGTCGAAGTGTTTAAGCTCAAGTCTAAAAATCCCGTAGCGTTCATAAAAGAAGGGCCTGTGAATCTAAATGAGTATGATATAGTCCATAGCCATGATAATCTTGGCTTAAGATTTTTGAATTCAAGCACGCCTCATATAACAACAAGCCACAGTAATTGGCCTAGGTCTTGGTTTTTGAGTAAGAAGCACTTTGCGGCAGGAATAATTAAAGAGATGCCTCATGAATTCTTGCTTAGAAAGGCCGACAGAGTTGTATCTGTATCAGAGTATTCGCGCAAGCAGCTGGCTCGCCGTGGAACTAAGTCTAAGAGAATTTACAATGGAGTAGACATTCCCGGTGGTCTCCATGGTGATGAAAATAATATCTTGTTTGTTGGAACAATTGGGCCAAGAAAGGCAAAATACCTTCCTGAAATTTGGGAATCAGTTGTACAGAGGCGTGAAGATCTAAAATTGAAAGTGGTTGGGAAAGAAACGGATGAGAAGATAGTGTCAAAAATGAAGGAACTACCGCAATGTGAGGTAATCGGTAAGGTTGATCGTGTTGAACCACATTTCAAAAATGCAGGAGTATTACTGTTCCCATCTCGAGCTGAGGCGTGCCCACTTACTTTACTTGAAGCGCAGTCTTTTGGTTGTCAAGCAGTTGGTTTCGACATCTGTTCTAACAATGAATTAATAAAGGAAGGCGTCTCTGGGTTTACTGTCCCCCCTTACGAGTGTGATATATTTGCCGAGAAAATCAGTCAGGCATCCTATCAGGTCAAGCAGAATTCTGAGCAAGTTATTGAACATATTGAAAATAAATTTGGTATTGAGAATATGGTTGAAAGTTATGCGAAAGAGTACGAAAAATTAATATGAAAGAGCTAGATATCGCCTTTCAAGGTACCATTGCATATGGTGGAGTTGGTCGTTTCACTGCTGAGCTCACTAGGGCTCTAGCAAACAGAGGCCATAATGTGACAATATTTACCACGCCGATGTCTGCCATTGATTATGAATCTCACGACTGGTTTGAAAACCTCCCGAAAAATATTAATGTGGTAGAAAACAGAGGATTTTTGCAAAATTCAATCCGTGACCTGTGGAGTTTCTCTAATTATGACGTGATTCATCTAAATTATGCATCCCTTTCTTGGACTGCATTGCCAGCACATATATCCGGCGTTCCTACTGTTCTAACTGTTCATGGATCTCTTAAGATATCTTTTGAAAACCGAAGTTTGAAACGCAGGCTCAAATACCTATTTGAAAGGTCTTCACTCCGTCTATTATCAAATATATACTCCTTAACTACTGTTTCAGAATATAACAAAGATATAATCGCTGAAAGGTTAAACGTAGTTCCAGAATATGTGTATCATGGACCACCAAACTTCAACAAATCAAAATCTAATCGTATGAAAAAGGACTTAGACCTAGGATCTGATGGTATTAAGCTACTAACTGTTGGACGTTTCTATGAATCTAAAGACATTATGAGTGCGGTAAAAGCACTTGAAATTCTAAATGAGAATAGGTGTGAGGAAATTGAGTTAGACATCGTCGGTGGTGGAAAAGACAACCAAGGAGTGAGAAAATATATTCGCGAAAATAATTTGAAAAGCGTATATATCTATGAAGACATCTCTGATGACACGATGGGGGCAATTTTTAAATCAGCGGATGTATTCTTATTGCCATCATACTCTGAGACATTTGGAATTGTTTTGTTAGAAGCCATGCAGTACCATCTGCCGATTGTATGTGTCAATGAAGGATCTTCATCTGAGATTGTAGGCGATGCTGGTATTGTAGCAGAAGCACGGTCTCCAAAATCGATCGCCGATGCGGTCAATCGTATAATATCTTCCCCAGAAGTGTATCAAGAGCTTGTTGATCGCTCCCAAGACCGATTAAAACAGTTCAGCTGGAAAGATGCTGCTAAAAGATATGAAAAAATATATTCGTCTATTAATTAAGTTTTAGTTTGTCGATTGCTTGTTCTGGCTTTTTGTGTACTATTCCCCCATCATCTTCCCAATATGACCATTCTTCAATTGGTATTTTCCAATTGCCATACCTGTACTCTAGGTAGTCTTCCCAATTCTTTGGAAATCTTCCGCCAAATTCTTCATTATATTCTGTTGGCTCTATCAGGTGTGCTGGAAATCTCCAAGTTCCAATTGTGGCTAATTTACTGTAGGGAAATCTGTCAATATTCACGTCTGAAGGATATTTACGGGCAAAGATGTGAGTTATATAATTAAGGAATCTTTTTGGGACTATATCGGATACGATTGAAGACTCTCCAGATTCATTCACCATCGTGGATGTCGGGCACCAGATAGTATCATCCATCTTTCTGTAAATATTGACATCAATCGTCTTGCCACCCCCAATTATTGGGAAGTGCTTGCGCTTATATTCTGAACCGTTATAATATCTGTATTGCGTTGCATACTTTACGGGAAGAGAAGTAGTGTATTCATTTAGAGAATCCAAGTCTTCTTCAAATATTCCAATATCTATATCAGAATCATTGAGATCTAGTTCACCGTCCCTGCATGTCATCAGTAAAGAACCACTATCCAACCAGTACTCAATTCCTAATGACTCAAAATCAGCTAGGACTTCGGTTAGGTCACTCATCACAAGTAATATGAAATTGATGGTATTTTTGAATTTTGGTTTGGTTGTACGTGTCTGAATATTGTCGGCTAACCAGTAGGATATCACTGACCGCCTAGCAATCAAAAAGTAAAGCGGTTATAAGAGACATACCGAGATAAGTAAGTTCCTAATACACAATCAATAATTATGTGGTAATTTTGACGAGTGGTATATGAGAATTTGCTGATTCACAAGCACAGACCTGTAGACGATCTAGTTCAAAGAGCTTGATACAGCTATACTAGGAGAGCGAACGCATCACGAACCAAGTATTAGCTGTAATTGGACGCGCGAACAGGCAGAGCAAGGATAATCTGAAAAATAATCTCACTATTACCATCTCATAGCAGATATCCAAACATACTTACATCGACACCATCACTCAGTTATCATGAGAATCTTTGAATCAACCATCCTGATCACCGGCGGAGGCGGCCTCGTCGGAAGTGCTCTTGCAACGGAACTCATCGAGGAGGGCGCCGATGTCCGCGTGGTCGACGACTTTTCGAAGGGCGACCGGGACCGCATTCCAGACGGAGTCACCTTTGTCGAGACAGACCTCACGAACGCGGACGACGTCGCCGATGTCATTACCGCAGAGTTCGACATTGTATTCCACTTCGCCGCTTACACGGACACCAACTTCGACGACGATCGCAAACTGTTCAAAGAAAACACCGAGATGACTTACAATGTGCTCGAGCGGATGCACGAGGTCGGCATCGACAAGTTCGTTTTCACCTCCTCATCTACCGTCTACGGGGAGGCCCCACGACCAACCCCCGAAGATTACGCTCCGCTTGAGCCTATCTCAATCTACGGCTCCTCGAAACTCGCCGACGAGTCACTTGTCTCAACGTACGCGCACACATACGGCATCCAGTCGTGGGTGTTCCGCTTCGCGAACGTTGTGGGTCCGAACCAGCGCGGCACCGTTATCCCGGACTTCATCGAGAAACTCGTGGACGACCCAACCGAACTCACCATCCTTGGCAACGGTAGACAGGAGAAGTCGTACCTGCACGTCTCCGAGTGCGTCGACGCGATGCAGTACGTCGTCGAGAACGCCGGCGACGATCTGAACATCTACAACCTCGGCACGAAGACTACTACCTCCGTTACGGCGATCGCCGACGTGGTCACAGACGAGATGGGAGTCGACCCGGAGTACAGCTATACGGGCGGCGACCGTGGGTGGACCGGTGACGTTCCGAAAATGCGGCTCTCGATCGCGAAGCTCTCCGCGCTCGGCTGGCAACCAGAACTGTCAAGCCACGAGTCCGTCCGAAAGGCCACACGCCAGCTAGTCAGGGAGATCGCCGGCACAGAATAATCGGCCACCGTCCCATCGACATCAACAACTATCTGATGTCGAATGCAAACAGGACTCGACGATAGTGCCGGTAGATTATGGTCTCAATTTCCATACTGCCCCCCGAAATGAGCTAGCGATCTGTGTCTCAAACGCACTTCCCACCACAATACTAACGCCACCACCGCCTAATCCCCCTGACGAACGCCAATGGCTGCAGACACGGTTCGGCTCGAGCACCTCACGTGGACGAATATCGAATCTACTTATGCTACTAGCATCTGACTGGAAAAGTGGCGTGGATCCTCCTAGCCAAGGAACGTTGATATCCGTTTTCCTCACCGTTAACAGGTTTCCTGCACGTATCTTAGAACCAGAATATCCATATTTGTGGCTAAAATATCAGACACCGTTACTGCAGAGTAAGTCGCCGATCCGAGGTGCACCTACGTCGGTGACGATCGTTGCTGGACTCGGCACAGTCGGTTGCAATCGTTCGCTTCCCAGCAATAAAGAGATGCAGTTGAGTACACAGGAACCGATTGATGAAATCGAAGAACTACATGAGATCATCATAGTAGAATAATATTTTCGAAAGAGACATACGCCTTCTCAGCAAACCAATAGAGACATACGTTTTCTCAAGCGAATCAGATTATGTCGAGACACCAACTTTCTGGAGAATCTGTACTTGTAACTGGTGGGGCAGGCTTCATCGGCAGCCACATAGCCGATTCCGTAGGTGAGACGAACGACCTGATCGTCTTTGACGACTTCTCGACAGGGTCACACGACAACCTTCTCCCTGAAGCCACTGTCGTAGAGGCTGATATCACAGACACCGAGAGACTTGCTTCTATTGTCGAAGCGGTAGACATCGTGTTCCACGAAGCTGCGCAGGTGAGCGTTCAGCGTTCGATGGATAACCCTGTCGAGAGCCACGAGACGAACCTCGACCCAATCCTGACGATACTCGAGGCCGCCCGCGGAACAGACACTCGCGTCGTATTCGCGTCCAGCGCCGCCATCTACGGCGATCCGGAGTACACACCGGTCCACGAAGACCACCCCAAAGATCCCAACTCTCCTTACGGTCTAGAAAAGCTCTCTGCTGATCAGTATTGCCGCCTCTATCACGATCTATACGACGTCGAGACCGTCGCCCTCCGCTACTTCAACGTCTACGGTCCCCGTCAACAGGCCGGCGGCTACTCGGGCGTGATTTCGATCTTCCGTGATCAGGCACTGAATAACGAACCGATTACGGTCGAGGGGGACGGAAACCAGACCCGCGACTTCGTCCACGTCGACGACGTCGTCCAGGCGAACCTCCTCGCAGCAACACACGAAGATGCCCCCGGCAAGGCGTTCAATGTCGGCACCGGCACTGAGATCTCCATCCGTGACCTGGCGGAGGTCATCAAGGACATCACGGACTCGGACAGCGAAATTACCCATGTCAATCCCAGAGAGGGAGACATCGAAGGAAGCGTCGCCGACATTGCTCGCGCACGTGATGTACTCAACTTTGAACCGGATTACGATGTTTACGATGGGCTTGCAGCCTACCTTGGCGAGTAGCTCGTGGTGAGGAAGACGTATATTACGTGCCAGCTCTAGCGTTGGCCTGTTCGTTTTAATCGAGAAGTTGAAGTTCGTCCTTCTGGAGAATGCTTATCCTCGTCGCCGCACTCGAAGGCGGTTCAAAAATGGGCGTTACACCGATTGTTCGAGTACGTTACGTACAAGGCTGAATCAGAGTGAGTTGTGGTGAAGCAGATTAATCCGGCCTACACGAGCCAACGGTGCTCGAAGTGTGGGTTCTCCCAGAGAATAATCGCCCACACAACAACGGACAGGGTGAGTTCAGTTGTCTAAAGTTTGTGTACGATGTTCACGCGGATTACAACGCCGCGAACAATATCAGCTTGAAGTATCTCCGCGACCAGCAAAAATCTGGCCGTGGAGGCGCACCCGTAGGCGTGCGCTTGAACAGTGGAACATTGAACGTGAACGGCGAGTATTCGCCTACCCCTTTGTCGGGTTAGAACGGGAGTCCACGCTGAATGCCACAGCCTTCAGGCCGTGGTAGCTTACTGCCGAACACGCCAGCCCAAACAGCACCGGACAACTCACAGCAATCACAGATTATGACGCTGTCCTTGATACCGACGTGACGTTTCTTTGTCTACCAACACCGCAAAATTCAGACGGAAGTGTCGATCTGTCGATCATAAAGGCTGCCACCGAGCAACTCGGGAGTACTCTCGCCGCGGAAGATAGTTGGTACACCGTAGTCGTCAAAAGTAGTGTCGTCCCACGCGCCACAGAAGCGACAATCACACCCCTCATCGAGCGTGCAAGCGGTGGTACTGCTGGCACAACGTTCGGAATCGGCATAAACCCTGAATTCTTACGTGAGGGGACAGCCGTCCACGATTTCATCAATCCGGACAAGATTGTACTCCGCGCCGACGACGAGCGTGACTTTCCGATATGCATGCAGTGTTTGGACCGCTTATCGACCGGAGTGAGGCCCCAGTTGTCGAAACGGACACCCGCACCGCTGAGATGATTAAGTATGCCAATAATATCTTTCTGGCGTCCAAGATCAGCCTCATCAACGACATCGGAAACATCTGCAAAGAGTTCGGGATCGACGCCTACGAAGTCGCTGATGCGATTGCGCTCCATGCTCGTATTGGTGAACAGTTCCTCCGCTCAGACGTTGGCTGGGGCGGGAGTTGCTTCGAGAAAGATACCGCAGCGATCCGTGCAGCGGCCCGCGAACACGGGTATGAGCCAGCGATGATTGATTCGGCTGCTGCAGTCAATGACGGTCAGCCGGAGCGACTCCTCTCTCTCATGGATAGGATCTCAGACACAGCTTTGTCTAAGACTGTAACTCTACCCGTGTAGTTGGTTCGCACAACGGCTGGTTTACGCGTAAAACATCTGTTGGTGTTGACAACCTCTCGGATCCAATGTCATATTATGATGTATTGTCTTGGTCAGTCGCTACTAACTCTGTAGCATCGATCTCCCCATCAAGATATTGTTCACCTTCAGAGGTGATGATGTAGACTCCGTTACCGAGGTGCTCCAATAGATTGTATTCTGCTAATTTCCTTAATCGCTGAGAAATATGTGATTTCTGGACATGAATGTAGCTGTGTTCAGAGAGTGGGGTGGGAGATCCAGATCCTTCCTTGCGGATAACTTCTAAAATACGATCGTCCCAGATAGTCATCCAATCCGCACTTTTTCTCATGCAAACAGAATTTGCTTAACTATACTTTGTTTCATCGGATGTATATTCACTACAACTATATACAGTATATAACACATGGTTAGATTTATCACACAGCGTGTTTTAGTAGATAATACGGAACCCGAGTGATGAACCCTCGGCTAGTGAGAAAGTGTAGAAACCCCGGCCGCGGTGCTACAACACCCGGCCGGGACGGGTTCTGTGCCTGAACACAGAACCATGCTAATGCTGGCAACTACGGGGCTTAAGCCCTGCGAGACAATCGGCGAACAGAACACCCACAAACATGGCTGTCATCTCTGTGAGAACGCGGCAGACGGGTACGATGCCACTGTTGGCGGCCCGCTTTGTCGCTCGTGTGCGACTGCTTTCAGCGACTTCTAC
>LFFM01000985.1_pt1 | contig 20258 bp, 16 predicted proteins | sample 643131 | NCBI WGS metagenome assembly LFFM01 (sample SAMN03777445, study PRJNA286221) | soda lake metagenome | biome: soda lake; feature: Kulunda steppe; material: water; isolation source: sample Tc-Br brine of Tanatar trona crystallizer | place: Russia: Kulunda steppe | collected 2011-07
AAGATGAGTTAGAGGAAGATGAGTTAGAGGAAGATGAGTTAGAGGAAGATGAGTTAGAGGAAGATGAGTTAGAGGAAGATGAGTTAGAGGAAGATGAGTTAGAGGAAGATGAGTTAGAAGATGTTACAATTAATTTAAAAAGTTATGATATTAATCATAATCCCTTAGTGGCTAAAGCAGTAATTATGCAAGATGGTAGAATAGTAGCAAGTAGTAGGGATAGTCAAGTTGAATTTTCTGATTTAAAGCCAGGTGAATATACCATAAATATTAGTCGAAGTGAGTATCAAGCCTTTGAACAGAAGATAAACCTTAGTGATGATTTAAAGAAAGAGGTTACTTTAAAGCAAGGGCCAATTAAACATGAAATCATTAGCTCTGGTGATACGATTGATATTAAAGGGCTAAAAAATGATCAACAGGCAATATTAGCTTTAGCTCCACTGGATTTTAATAATGATCAAGAGCTTAATCAGTATGATTTATCTACTACTTATTATAATTACTCTGGCAGTAGGCAAGATAGAGAACTTAAAGAGAGTGATGATAACTCTTTTGAGCTCTTATATGAGTATGATGAAGCTGTTGAAGAATTAACGACAGATTTAATTAAGCAGCAAGAAGGCTTTACTCAATCAGAAAGCCCTAAGACTTATGAATTTAAAGAGGATAAGGAGTTTTTTGTTCCTGAGTTAGTAAAAAGAGATGATGAAAATAAGAAAGTAGAGGCTAATATGATTGGCCGAGGTAAAAATATCTATGTTTTTGCGGATAATAGAATGGATATTACTCTAAAAGAGGTAGATAAGTTAGTAGCGGAGTTTGATAATAATATCTATCCTACTTTAACAGAGCTATTTGGGACACCTCCTGATGTAGATAATAATCAGCGAGTAGTAGTCTTGTTAACTAAATTTAATAATCCTTTAACATCGGGTTTCTTTAATCCTAAAGACTTACAAGAAATTGAGGGCAGCAATTATAATGATTTAGTATATCTTAATTTATCTGCTGGAGCAGGAAATAATCTTTATGCAGCCTTGGCCCGTCAATTCCAACATCTATTATTTCATACAAATAAAGTTGAGGCCCAAAGAAAAGCAGACGATCGTTTCTTAGATGCTGGAATAGCTAAACTAGCTGAAAAGTTAACCGGTTATATTGACTACTCTAAAGCAGGCTGGTCTTGGGATGGAGGTAATAACTGGGTCTATAGTACTGATGAAGAGCATCCTGGTTATTTTATGTTAACGGAGCAGATATCTTTATTAGAGGATGAGATAAGTATTCCTCAATTGGGTGCTGTTTCTTTATTTAGCAGTTATCTTAAAGATCAATATGGGATTGAACTAATACAAGAACTTGTCAAAAGCTCTCAACCACCAAAAAAAGTAATTGAAGAGGTTACAGGGGTCGATTTTCGACAGCTTTATCTAAATTGGGTAACTACTAATATAGCAGATCCAATCTCTGAGATAGATAATGAGATTTACAATTATAAATCCTTTGATTTAAAGACTAAGCCCGTTATGATAGAGATAGATGATGATTATCAAAAAGAGTTAGCTATCAAAGGTGGTGGGGTTAAGTATCTGAAATTATATGGTCAAAACTCTGATATTCAATTATCAGTGACTAGTGAAAGTGATAGATTAGGTGTAGTTAAGATTATAAAGGATAAATAATAAGGAGTGGCAGATTTTGTGGATATACTGAAAGTATTAAAGCCTAATATAATAGATAGATATTTAATCAGCGAATTTTTAAAACCATTTTTATTTACTTTATTTGCGTTAACATTAATCCTGATTGGTAATTATATATTTGAAGTCGCTGATTTAATATTCTCCCGTGGAATTCCTATAGCAACATTACTGCAATTAATAATTTATAAGATTCCAGATATTATGGTGGAAAGTTTTGCTATTGCAGTCTTGTTTGCTACAATTTTAGCAATGAGTGAGATGGTGAAAAATAATGAATTTACAGCCTTTAGAATTGGGGGGATAGCTCTTCACAGAGTTATTCTTCCTTTTATTGTCATCTCAATTATTATCAGCTTAAGCTCTTTTTTTGTAAATGAGCGTGTTGTACCTTGGGCCAACCATGAAGCAGAGAATATTGTCAGGAGATTTATTTTACAAGAGGGGCTACCAGAGTTACAAGAGGGTGTTTTCTTTGAGGGGGTTGAGGAGCGTCATTTTTATATCGGTGAGATTGATGAGCAAAAAGAAGAGCTGCGTGATATTTTAGTCTATGAATTTGAATCTGAATCTAGTGAGTATCCACGTATAATTAGAGCTCAACGAGGTAGATATGGTCAACAGGCTTGGCATTTAGAAAATGGAATTATTCATAATTTAAATGATGAAGGTGAGATAGTTACTCAATCTAGCTTTGATGATTTAGATATTAGCTTTGATATTGAAGTAAGGGAGTTTTATGGTGAGCAGCGAACAACAGCAGAGATGAGCCGAGCTGCCTTAAAAAAAGAGATTGAGTTGTTTCAAAGAAGTGGTTTAAGCGTACACTCTTTAGTAGTGGATTATCACTTTAAGCTGGCTAATCCTTTTGCGGCTCTAATCTTTGTCTTAATTGGAGCTCCCTTAAGTATCAAATCAGATAAGGGTAAGGTTTTCGGCTTTATTACCAGTATTTTGATTATTTTTACTTATTATATCTTGGTTTCTGTCAGCCGTTCTTTAGGTCGTAGTGCTATTTTACCACCTTTACTTGCTGCTTGGCTGCCAAATCTTATCTTTGCTGTTAGTGGAAGTATTATAATTTTGCGTGAGCAGTACTTAGTGAAAAAATAATTTACGATTGACAATTGACAATTAAAGTTCAAAATCAAAAACTTTATGATTTTAATGAACTTGAACTTTCTATAACTAGAATTGAGGAGAGATTATGAAGTATATCAAAATAGCTGATAAGTATTTAGCACGAGAGTTTATAAAACCCTTTATAATTGCATTATTAGGAATAGTTGTAGTCTTTATAAGTGGTTATTTGCTGCAATTAATTGATTATATTATCTATAGAAATATTCCTGTTACTACTGTTTTGCAACTATTAATTTATAGATTTCCTGAAATAATTGTAGAAAGTCTTGGCTTAGCAACTCTATTTGCAACTTTATTAAGCTTAAGTCAGTTAGTTAAAAATAATGAATTTGTCGCTTTACGAATGGGTGGGATTGATTTCCTGCGTTTGTTGTTACCATTAATACTTTTAGCAATCTTGATTAGTGGGATAGCCTTTTACTTTAATGAAAGCGTTGTACCTAATGCTAATAGTAGATACCAAAATATAATCCGTTATGATATTAGAAATGAAGGAGAACGAGGCAGTTATGATAATCTCTTCTTTAGAGATTACCATGATCGTTTTATTTACATAGGAGAGGTCGATGATAAGCAAGGTAGTTTAGATAAAGTTTTAATCCAAACTCATGGCTTAGGAGAGGTTATTACTGCAAACAGCGGCAGTTTTGAGAGTGATACTCTATATTTAGAAAGTGGAAAAAGATATACATTAGATGGTGGATCTAGGCTTAATGAAAAGGATGATTTTGAGCAATTTGAAGTTGATATTGGTAGAGAGTTAAGCGATTTTTATGATCAAGAGCAGAACCCGGCTGAAATGAACCGGAGTCAGTTAAGAGAGCGGATCGAATTATTTCGTCGGGGCGGATTTGATACTAGAGATTTAATGATTCGCTATCATATTAATTTATCTCAGGCTTTAGTTCCCTTGATCTTTGTAATTATTGGTGCTCCACTAAGTATTAAGTCTAAAAAGGGAAGAGTCTTTGGGGTGATTGCTAGTGTAATATTATTATTTGTTTATTATATCTGGTTTTCAGTCAGTCGCTTTTTAGGCTTGAATGGATTTTTACCACCTTTAGTTGCTGCTTGGTCAGCTAATTTATTCTTTTTCTCAATCGGGATTATATTAATTTTAAGAGAAGATGGTTTGTTGGTTTTGGCCCGGAAAGGAGGAGAGGAGCATTAAAGAAAAACAGATATTAGTAATTATATTTTTAGTAGGATTAGCTCTCTTGCTTCCTTTCTCTAATGTTAGGGCAGAGTTAGTTGAGACAGGCGATAAGGTTAATGTTGATGCTGATGATGTAGTTTATGATCGTAAACAAGAGGTAGCAATAGCTAGAGGAAATGCTTATTTACGTACTGATAGGATTGAAATTTGGGCTGATAGAATGGAATTAGATTTAGCTGCAAACAAATTATATGCTGAAGGCAATGTGACGACTAAGACTGAAGATGGCGAAATGGATAGTGAAAGTTTTGAGTATGATTTAAAATTTGATGAGGGAGTCTTTATTGAATCAGACGGGGTTATAATGACTGCTCAAATAGAGGAGCCGCTTCATATTAAAAGCCCAAAGATTGATTATTCAGCTGATAAAAGTGAAGTGGAAGCAGCTCAATTTACTACTTGTGATTATGATAAATCACATTTTTACTTTAAATCAAATAGGGTAGTTATCTATCCTGGGGATAAAGTAATTGCTTATCATACTGTATTATGGGAGTTTAATGGTAATATCCCTATTTTTTATTGGCCAATTTATATTCATTCTTTGCGCCATGATCAGCAATTATTTAATTTAGAGTTAGGCCATGACTCAAATCGGGGTTGGTTTGCTAGAACAACTACTAATTATTATTTTGCTGATGAGTACGAACATCCCTTATTACAGCCTTTTGAAAGAAATTTAGGGCAATTATATATTGATTATTATAGTGAGCTAGGTTTTGCCGGTGGTTTTAATCACTTCTATCAGGTACGTGATGATGATCGAGGTTATATCTATTTTTATATTGAAGATGATAGAAGAAATAGAGATTTACGACCTTGGGTTGAGTTAGAGATTGATCGCAGAATGCGTTATGATAGAGGTAATCGTGACCTCAATTTTAGCTATCAAAATCATAGAAGCAATTATATAACTGATCCTGAAAGATATCATATTTTTGACTTAGATTATAGCCAGGGTCATGAGTTTGATAATTGGGATACTGATTTTGATTTAGATTATAGAAGAAATCATAATTATGATAACTACCTTGATTTATCTCTAGACTTTGATAGGGTAACTGCTGATCGTTATGATAGTCAAATAAGTTTTGAATCTGATTATAAGTATGAAGATGAAGGCGATAATCAAATAAGTAATATATATGATTTGGGCTTTGAGTATGGCAAAGCTAGAGAGTCTACTAGTGATGAGATAAATTTTGAATCTAATTATAGTTATGAAGATGATGGGCAAGATATAATTAATGAGTATGATTTAGGGCTTGAATATAGTAATGATTTAACCTCTAATTTAGAGCTGAGTTATGATGGTGAGTATGAAAGTATTGCAGAAAATGATTTAGCTCGTGAGTGGGATTATGATACTGGTCTGGCTTTAAATAGAAGTGGTAGAGATTATAGCTGGGAGCTTAAGACTAGAGTTGAAGGGGATCAAGATGAGATAGATTCCTATAGCTTACCGGAAGCTGAGTTTGAGACTACTGCTGATCTTTTATTACCACATAATTATTTTTCTAACTTTGATCTTAGATTAGGTGGCGAGAATCGTTATACTCGAGAAGAAGAAGAGCAGATTAGAAGGGGACATTGGGAAGTAGAGTATGATGATCGCTTTAATTTAACTGATAGAAATAATTTAAGTGTTGAGCAGAGATTTCGCCAAGATGGCTATGGTACTGGCCATCAACATTGGCATTATGCTAGTGATTATCGCTTGAATACTGATATTTTAACAAACTGGGAGCATCAACTAGATTATCAGTTTGAACAGGGGCAAGGTCATGCACCAGAAGGGTTTGATTTAGAGGACCACGCAAATGAGATTGAGACTACTTTAACTTGGTCGCAAGAAAGTAGTAATTTTTCTCTAGATACTGGTTATGATTTTTTAGCAGAGGAGTATGATGATTTATCATCTCGCTTAAACTATTATTTTGCTCAATATTATAATCTAGGCTTTAATTTTAAATATGACTTAAACACTATGCAACATGATAGTTTTGAGACTAGTTTGGAGATTGATTATGATGATTTATTTTATTTAACTGAGCTTGAGATTGATTTAGAAAACTCAGAGCCTCAACAATGGAATAATGAATTTAAGTTAAGTTTAGACAGCTTAGAAATCGGTGCTGAATTAGATTATGATTTTACTGAGCAGGATTTTGATACAGCTAAGCTTAAATTGTTTAAAGATTTACACTGTCGTGGCATAAGCTTATCTTATGATCATGTAAGAAGAGAAACATTATTTACTTATGAAATATATGCCTTTCCTGATAGCAAAACAGAAATTTCACGTGATGAAGAAGAAGGGATATCATTTGATACTGAAGTAGGTGGTTTACCTGATGAAGTTGATGAATTATAATAAAGTTTTAATAATAGCTCTGTTTATAATCATAGCTATAGCTGGAGTTAGTTATTTTAATGAAGAAGAAGAGACTACTCCACAACAGGATGATTATACCTATCGACTGGGAAGACCAGAGATTTTAAGTTATGATGATGGAGAGTTAAGGTGGAATATTATCGGAACTGAACTAAAAGATTCTGGTGATGATGAGAATAAAATGGTATTAGAAGAGATAAAGCAGGCAGAGCTTTTTTCTCAGCAGCGAGTAATCTATGAAGTCTTTGCTGATCGAGGAATCTTTTATCCTGATAACGAGAATCTTGATTTATTAAATAATGTGATCTTAAGAGATCGCTTCGGTGATGAGATTCGCAGTGATGAACTCTTTTATTTTAGTGAAGAGAATAAATTATCAACTGAAGAAGGTGTTGAAGTTAGCATGGATGGGGCCAAAATAACAGCCCCTAAAATGGAGATTGATATTGATCAAGATCTGATTGATTTTAGTAATGGCGTGGAAATGAATTTTGAGATTAAAGGAGAGAATTAAAGATGGCAAATAAAAAATTAAATGGACTGATTTTTTGCTTCTTAGTAATTTTAGCTCTTAGTGTTGGAGTAGAGGCTGAACAAGAGGAGCAAGAGATAGAAAAAGCAACTTTAACTTCACAGAATTCTCAATATAAAAGAAGTGAGAATATCTATAATGCTTGGGGCGATGTGAGATTAGATTATCAAAAAGATTTAATCACCTCACAGAATTTAGAAATGAGGCGTGATGAAGATTTATTTCTGTTTAGTGAGGATGTTTATTTGCAAAGAGAAGATGGCGATGAAATCTGGAGTCAAAAGTTAGAATTTAACTTTAATGATGAGATTATGATTGCTAGGGAGCAAGTCAGGATGGAAGCATATCGTCAGGAGCGATATTTAGATTTAGAGAGTGATTATTTAAAAGTTTGGCTAGAGACGGATGATTTATTAGCTAAAGATAATGTAGTTTTATTTTATGATGAGCAGGAGATTAGAGGAAATAGATTGGAATATAGTGACGAAGCAGAAGAGCTAGTAGTTACAGAAGAGGCTGAGCTGAAAGATGATGGTGATTGGATGAAAGCAGAAAAGATAGTGATTGATTTAGATAAAGATATTATCGATGCCAAAAATAATGTCGAGTTGGAATTTGAGATTAGATAGGAGTTTTACTTTGATTTGTTAGCTTGATTAATAACTCCTTAACCCTCCATTAATTGCTGCTTGATTTCACTTTACTCTATTTTAAATTGGGTGTTATAATAGGGGTGGACAGGAGTGAAAAGAAGAATGCATTTATTAATATCTGATTTTTTAAAGGATGCCATTATTTTGTTGCTACTAACTGTTATTATTGCTAGTTTATTAGCTTTTGTAACTGGAGAAGTAGTAGAGGCTTATTTTAATGATACTCTAACTTCATTATTGGGTGATTATGGGGAGTATGATTTTGCGTTAATAGTTGATGCTGAATCTAAAGATAAAGCATATCAAGAAGCAAAGGAGATAATTGAGCGTGAGTTTCCTGGGGCTAAATTATATGAAAGTATAGAAATGGTAGGTAAGGTGAACTTCTTTTTAAAGTTGGCCCCAGAGGATTTTACTGCTAGTAAGTTAGCTAGTGCTAATAGCCAGTTTAGGGATATTACAGGTTATAATAGTTTATCTCTAATTGCTGAGCCAAGGGTTAGTGTTGATAATCTAACTAATCAAGGAGCTGAAATTTTAAAGGATAAGATTGCTGATTGGCCAGAGGTTGATTTTTCTTTTGTGAGGGGGAATAATTTAGAGATAATTCTAGCTGATTTTAATTACAAACGACAGTTAGAAGAAAAGTTAGAGGCTGTATTAGCTGAGTACAAATTATTAACTATTAATACTGATAATTTAGCTGATGACTTTAGTTATGAGCCACGCTTAATCGAGGAGAAAGTTTTACTTGGGCAGTCAGAGATTATAGAGTTAACTCCTGAAGATGATGAGTTTAGAGAGTTGGCCCAGAACTTAACTGTTTTGACTGAATTTATAGGAGAATATAATTTAGATGAAGAGGATAAATTAATTAGTGAAAGCTTAGATAGTCTTAATGCTTTTATGTCTCGGATAGATTATGACGCGGGCTTTTTTAATGCTTTAACTAAGGTCGAATCACAACTTGAAGATATAGAAGAAGGAGTTGAGATAACTCAAGGTAGCTTAGCAGAGTTAAAACAGATTACAAGTCAGGTCGATGGCTTTTTAGCTACTTTAATTATTAATTTAGAACAGTTAGAGTTTTTATTTGAATTAGAGAAAATTTTAACTTCTTTTGGTTATAGAAATTCTAATTTGCTTAATTATATCGAAGAGTATAATCAATTCCTAGCTAGATTACTTGAATGGCAAGAGAGTGTAGCAGAGGTTCAAGGCTTATTAGCTGAGGTTGAAACTGCGACTGAATTTGAGGCTGAGCAATTAAGCCAGCTCAATCAAGGTTTAACAGAGGCAAAGGGTTTATTTCTTTATTTAGAAGGCTGGGATTTTAGTCAAGAGATAGAAAAGTTAGTATATATAGAAGAAGTATTGGCAAAAATAAGTGATAAAGAAGCAGTCTCTGCTTTTCAACAACTAGATCAATATGTAAAAAACTTTTATGGTGGAGGAGATGAACTTTTATTTTTACTACCTGCTGGAGTTGATGAGAGTAATTTTATAACTGAGTTTAAGACTGCCTATGGGATTGATGAGTTTGAACTGAATTATCACTCTTCAACTTGGGGGCTAATTACTCCTAATTTCAGAGGTGAGATCTATAGAATCTTAAAGGAAGTGAGGGTCTTATTAATAATAATTGTAGTCTTAATAGTTACAGCTTTATCTTTAATTTTTGATCAGAGTCTGATTATTAACTTTTTAAAACTACTGGCAAATAAGCAAGAAAAAATTTCTTATTTAGCCTTATTTTATAGTCTGTTTATTGGAGCAGTTACTTTTGCTCTTAGCCTTTATCTAACTGGGATTGAGCTTTATTATCTGCCTAGTTATTTAATTCCTCTGCCAGGGATTTTATTAGGCTTATTAATTTATAAGAAGGCAGAAAAACTTAATGAGGTTAAAATAACAGAATTTAAAGCAGGAGTGGCACTTGGGTTTAGCTATTGTGAGATATTACAGCAAATAGTAATTCCAGCTGCTAAGCCAGGCCTGTTATATATTCTTAATCAAAGGAGGAGCTATTTTTAAGATGTGCTAGAAGTTTATAATTTAACTAAAAGTTATAGTGGGCAGCAGGTGCTTAGAGGCATTGATTTTAAAGTTGCTAGAGGAGAAACTTTAGCAATTATGGGTCCTAGTGGTTCTGGCAAGTCAACAGCTATCAGATGTATTAATCGCTTAGTTGAAGCAGATAAGGGCCAAATTATCTTTTCGGGCCAAGATATAATGAAGCTATCTTATCAACAACTGCTTAAGCTCAGAAAAAAGATTGGCTTTGTCTTTCAAAGCTATAATCTGTTGGCCCATTTAAATGTAGTATATAATGTAATGCTTCCTCTTTTAAACCAGGATATAACTTATCAGGCTGCTGAAAAGAAAGCCGTTAAAATGTTAAAAGAGGTTAGATTAGCGGATAAGACTCAAGAGGAGATTGCTAATTTAAGTGGTGGTGAGAAACAAAGAGTTGCTATTGCTAGAGCTTTAGTTACTGACCCTAAATTATTATTATTTGATGAGCCTACAGCTGCCCTTGACCCTATTTTAGTCCAGGAAGTACTAGAGATAATAGAAAAACTAGCAGCTAAAAAGAATAAAACGATTATAATTGTTACTCATGAGATTTCATTTGCCCTCAAAGTTGCCGATAGAATTATATTATTAGATAATGCCCAAATAGCTGAAGAAGAGAGTGCAGAGTTAATATTTGACTCTCCTACTTCAAATATAGGCAAAAAGTACAAAAAATTCTTAGAATACTACAAATAAAATTGACAATTGACAATTTAGAACTTACAATTAGACTTAGAGATATAAAATCTAAAATTCGAAATTAAAATTTACTTTCTAATTTATAAGCTGGGCTTTATAGGAAGGGTGTGAGTATGGAACGTCGACAACAGACAATTAAAGAAGAATTTAGCTATACTGGTATTGGGCTTCATAAAGGAAAAGATGTAACTATGGTATGTAAGCCTGCTGGAATTAACCATGGAATTAAGATTAGGCGAGTTGATTTAGCTGGGAATCCAGAAGTAGAAGTAAATGTGGATAATGTAGTCTCTACTAAAAGATGTACTACTATTGGCAATGAAGAACTTAAGATCCACACTATTGAGCATTTAATGTCTACTCTTAATGCCTTAGAGATTGATAATTTAGTGATTGAACTTGATGCTAATGAGCCACCTGTAAGTGATGGAAGTGCTAAGATATTTCATGAATTACTAACAAAAGCTGGTATAAAAGAACAGTCTGCAAAGGCTAAAATTTATCAAATAGAAGAGCCTATTGAAATTAGAGAAGGCACACAATATTTGATTTTATTACCTGCTGATAGCTTTAAGATTAGTTATACTTTTGTAAGTGATCACCAAGCAATAGAGGATCAATTTGCTGAGTTTGAAATTAATCAAAAAACTTTTTATCAAGAGATTGCTCCTGCTAGAACTTTTGGCTTTGCTCATGAGGTTGAAGCATTAAAGCGGATGGGATTAGCCTTAGGTGGAAGTTTAGATAATGCTGTTTTAATTGAAGATGATGGTCCAGTTAATGAGCTCAGATTTGAAAAGGAGTTTGTCAGACATAAAATTTTAGATATAATAGGAGATATGAACTTAGTACCAGATTTTTTAGGTCATATTATAGCAGTTAGATCTGGTCATAAATTAAATTATAAATTAGCAACAAAGTTAAAGCAGAGAATGTTAAAGGGGGCAAAATGATGCTAAAAATTGATGAGATTAAAGATATTTTACCACATGAATATCCTTTTTTATTGGTAGATAGAATTCTTGAAATTGAACCTGGTGAGAAAGTAGTTGGTCTAAAGAATGTTACAATTAATGAGGAATTTTTTAATGGTCATTTTCCTGGTCATCCAATTATGCCTGGAGTTTTAATTCTGGAGGCTATGGCTCAAGTAGCTGGGGTAGGTTTATTAGATACTGTAGGTGGCGATGATAAGGTCCCCTATTTTGCTGGGGCCAACAATGTTCGCTTTAGAAAGCCAGTTAAGCCAGGTGATCAATTAATTATTGAGGCAAATATTATTAAATTAAGGCGTAGTATTGGCAAGATTCAAGCTGAGGCAAGAGTTGATAATCAATTAGTGGCTGAAGCTGAGATAACTTGTGCTGTACAAGATAAATAAACTATTTCGATTATATACTAGGGGGAAAATCTATGAATAATAAGAATGATAAGGTGGTCCATCTCAAGCATAATAATGCCAGTGCTGTAGTCCACCCTAATGCTAAAATTGCTGATGATGTTGAAATTGGCCCTTATGCAGTTATTGGAGAACATGTAGAGATTGATTCAGGAACTGAGATAGGAGCTCATGCAGTAATTAAAGGTTGGACAAAAATAGGAAAGAATAATCGTATTTTTAATGGGGCTTCAATTGGACAAGAGCCTCAAGATTTAAAATTTGCTGGAGAGAAGAGTTTTCTTGAGATTGGCGATGATAATACTATTCGTGAATTTGCTACAATTCATCGTGGTACAAAAGAGGGTGGAGAAATTACTAAAATAGGTGATAATAATCTAATTATGGCCTATTGTCATGTAGCACATGATTGTCAATTAGGTAATGATATAATTATGTCTAATGCAGTTAATTTAGCTGGTCATGTTATTGTTGAGGATGCAGCAGTGATTGGCGGGTTAACTGGGGTGCATCAATTTGTTCGTATTGGTAAGATGGTGATGGTTGGTGCAGCTTCAAAAATAGTTAAAGATGTGCCACCGTATATGCTCGTTGATGGGAACCCAATTAATGTACGAGGTGTTAATGCAGTTGGCTTAAGAAGAAATGATATCCAACCGAAGTTAAGACGTAAGATAAAGAAGGCTTATAAAATCTTATATCGTTCTGATCTAAATGTATCACAAGCAATTGAAAAAATGGATCAAGAATTAGATAGTAGTCCAATGATTGAACATTTTTTACGCTTTTTACGTAATGCACAACGAGGAATTTGTAAATAATAAATTATAATTATAAATAGAGAGGAATAGTTTTTAAGTGGGGGGATGTTAATGGGCAAAGAAGTTGGCTTAATTGCAGGTGATGGTGACCTGCCGCTTTTATTTGCTAGCAAGGCTAAAGAGCAAGGAATAGATCTAGTAGCGATTACTGTAACAGATAATGCTAAGAGTAATCAATTAGCAGATTTAGCTAAAAAAGTATATAAAATAAATGTAGGTAATTTAGATAAAATAATTTCTCTTTTATTAGATAGAGCAATAACTGAAGTAGTAATGTTAGGTAAAGTAACTAAAGAGCTATTATTTCAAGGGGTTGAATTAGACCAACGCTTTATGAAATTACTAGACTCTTTGAGAGAAAAGAATGATGATGCAATAATGAATGCTTTAGTTGATGAATTAGCCAGTGAAGGGATTAAAGTAAATAGCCAACAAGAGTTGATTAGTGATTTATTTCCTAAGTCAGGTCCTTTAACTAAGAATGAAATTAATGAAGAGATTATTAAAGATATGGAGTATGGCTTTAAAATGGCTAAAGAGATTGGTCGAGTTGACATTGGTCAAACTGTAGTAGTTAAAGATCAAGCAGTTATGGCAGTAGAGGCTATTGAAGGTACTGATGAGGCTATTTTACGTGGTGGTAGATTAGGCTGTGGTGATGTAGTAGTAGCTAAAGTCAGTAAACCAGAACAAGATATTAGATTTGATATTCCTACCATTGGTTTAACAACAATAGATAGTTTAATTAAAGCTGATGCATCTGGTCTAGTGATTGAAGCCGGTAAAGTATTTGTGATTGAGCAAGAAAGAGTAGTTGAGAAAGCAGAAGAGCATGGGATTTCAATTTTAGCAATGAATGAAGGGGAGAGCCTATATGGCTGATGAAATCATGGTTGTAACTGGTGAAGAGTCTGGTGACATGCATGCAGCTAATGTAATAAAGGCTGCCCAAAAGTTGAATCCTAAGCTCTCTTTTTTTGGTTTGGGTAGTAAACAAATGGAGCAAGCAGGAGTTGAAATAATTAATGATTTAACTCATTTAAGTAGTATCGGTTTTATAAAACCGCTTAAGAATATATTCTTTTTCTTTAAGTTATTAAAAAAATTAAAAAAGTTAATGAAAGAAAGACAGCCTAAAGCTGTCTTTTTAGTTGATTATTCAGGTTTTAATCTGCGTGTTGCTAAAATAGCAGATAAGTTAGAGATTCCTATTGTAAACTACTTTCCTCCTTCCGCCTGGGTCTGGGGTAAGTGGCGGGCCAAGAAAATGGCTAGCTATGGAGCTAAAATCCCTGCTGTGTTGCCGATGGAGGCTGAGATTTATCGTCAAGCAGGTGCTGAAGTAAAGTATGTAGGACATCCAATTGTTGAGCTAGCTAAAGCAGAAACTACTGCTGAAAAGTTTAAAGCCGAGTATAATCTAGATGCTAAGCATTTAATTGCTCTTTTGCCAGGCAGTCGTGAAGGCGAGATTGATAAATTATTAGCCCCAATGATTAAGGCAGCAGAAGTGATTCAAAAAAGAGAGTCTGAAAAGATAGATTTTCTGCTTCCGGTAGCCGAAAGTATTGCTTTAGCAGAGTTAGAACGAGAGGTCAATAAATCTACTGTAGCGATTAAATTAATCAAGGGCCAAGCTAAAGAGGCGATGAATGCAGCAGATCTAGCAATAACAGCTTCTGGAACTGCCACTTTAGAAGCGGCCTGCTTATCAACTCCGATGGTTGTAGTTTATAAGACAGGTAGGATTAATTATCTTTTAGCTAAGTTTTTAGTTAGAATTTCAAATGTTGCTTTACCTAATATTATTGCTGGAGAAGAAATAGTGCCTGAATTATTACAAGATGCAGTTAATTGCCATAATATTGCCCGCGAAGTCTTGACAATTATTAACTCAGATAGTACACGAGCTAAGATGAAAGAAGATTTAGCAGATGTTAAAGCAGAGCTGACAGAAGAAAATACTATAAAAGAGGTAGCTAAGTTCTTATTAGAAGCAGGAGGATAAAAGTAATCATGGACTTATTTAAGCGATTGATCAGCTATTTAAAACCCTATAAGAAGAGACTGGTTTTTGGAATAATCTGCATGATGCTCAATGGTATTTTATCGATTGCTTTCTTTGGTGAGTTTTTTGGACAGTTTATTGATGAGATTGTTTCTAGTTATACCCAACAGGATATGAGCAGTGCTGAGTTAAATATGATATTATTTGGTATCTTTTTGCTCTTTTTCTTTCGTGCTTTCTTTCAGTACGGAGAAAAGTATTTAATTGCTTATGTTTCTAAAATATCAGTTAGAGATATTAGAGATGATTTATATCAGCATTTACAGAGTTTATCACTAGATTATTATGCTCAACATAATACAGGTAAGATTATGTCACGAGCTACTAATGATGTGGGTCAAATAGAGAGTTCTATTGCCTCTGGTGCAGTTAGAATTTTTAGTTATAGTTTTACTTTATTAGCTGGAATTATAAAATTATTTTATGATAATTGGCGTTTGGCTTTAATCTCTTTTATTGTGATTCCTTTTATAGCCTATGTGATTAATTATTTTAATAAGAGAATTCGCAAGGTAAGCAAAAGGGTGCAAGAGGAGATTGCAGATGTATCTGATATTTTACAAGAGACTTTAAGTGGGATTAGAGTAGTGAAATGTTTTGGGCGAGAAGAATATGAAGCAGAGCGCTTTGCTAAGCAAAATCATGCTAACTTTCGTGCTAATATGAAAAATCAGCAATTAAAGGCTACTCTATCACCAATAACTGAATTTTTAGCTTCAATGTCTTTTATTATTGTGTTAAGATATGGTGCTTTTGAAGTGGCACAAGGCCAGATGACAACTGGTGAGTTAATTGGATTTTTTGCTTTATTAATGTATATAGTTAATCCGTTAAAGTCAATTACTAAACTAAGTGGTACTATTCAAAGGGCTTTAGCTGCAGCTGAGAGAATCTTTTCAGTGATGGATATTGCTCCTAATGTAGTTGATAAAGAAGGTGCAGTTAAGCTAGAGGAGATTAAAGAGGGAATTGAGTTTAAGAATCTTAGTTTTAGTTATCAAGATGAAGATGAGTTAGCTTTAGATAATATTAATTTCAAGGTAGATATAGGAGAGATGGTTGCTTTTGTTGGCCCAAGTGGTGCAGGAAAGTCAACTTTAGCTAATTTAATCCCTCGCTTTTATGAGCTTAACCAGGGCCAAATCAAAATTGATGGAGTAGATATTAGAGATATCAAAATTGCTTCTTTACGTGATAAGATTGGCATAGTACCCCAGGAGAATATTCTCTTTAGTGGTAGTATTGCTGATAATATTCGTTATGGAAGATTAGATGCTAATCAAGAAGAGATTGTTGAGGCTGCTAAGGCAGCTAATGCCCATGAGTTTATTTTGGAGTTTCCAAAGGGTTATCAAACTAATCTTGGCGAGCGTGGCAAGGGGCTATCTGGTGGTCAAAAACAGAGGATAGCAATTGCTAGAGCAATATTAAAAGATCCTAAAATATTAATTTTAGATGAGGCTACCTCTGCTTTAGATACTGAATCAGAGGCTTTAGTACAGGAAGCATTAGAGCGGTTAATGGAGAATAGAACTAGTTTTGTAATTGCCCATCGTTTATCAACTATTGTCGATGCCGATAAAATACTTGTCTTAAAAAATGGTAAGATAATTGAGCAAGGTGCCCATCAAGAATTATTAAGTCAAGATGGCTTATATAGTTATTTATATCAAGTACAATTTAATAGGGATAGCTAAGAGTTGACAGTTGACAGTTGATAGTTGATAGTTGATAGTTGATAGTTAAGTTCAAGACCATTTAAAGTCAAAAAATAATTATTCGTATTGATTCAAGCTCATTAGTGGTTCCAATTGCTTTTGCTATTAATGTTTTTGATTTTTAATCGTCAATCGTCAATTGTTAATTGTCAATCACCAAAAGATTGGGGTGAAAATGGTGTTAAAGTTTTTAGATGATGTATTTGATAAGCTAAAAGATATCTTATTACCGCCTTTAGCTTATTTGATTTTAAAATTAATCAATATAACTATTACTTATCAGGTTGAAAATGAGGTTGAATTAAAAAAGGTAGCTGATAATAATGCAGTGATTATTGCTCTATGGCATGATCAGTTATGGTATCCTAGCTATTATTTAAAAGATAGAGGCTATGTAGCTTTAGCTGATATTAGTAGGCTAGGAGATTGTATTGCCTATGCTTTAGAGAAGTCAGGTTTTAAAATGGTACGTGGTTCTACCTCTAAAGGTGGCAGTGCTTCATTAAGAAAGCTGCTGCGAAATCTAAAGAATAAAGCCACTTTAACAATTACGCCAGATGGCCCAAAAGGTCCACGCCATAAGATAAAGCCTGGTATTATCTATTTAGCTGGGAAGACAGATAGCCTGATTGTACCTTTAGGTGTTGCTTTTAAAAATAAATGGCAGTTGGGGACTTGGGATAAATTTCAAATTCCTTATCCCTTTACTAAGGCTACTTTAGTCTTTGGAACTCCATTTAAGATAGATGGCAGTGCTAAATTGGCGGAAAAAGAAGAGTTGATTGAGCAGAAAATGAAGCAGGTAACTAAAAGGGCCAATCAACTACTAAAGGAGTAATTAATTCATGAGAGATTATCTATTAAGAGTAATTAATGGTGAAGAGAATGACTATAAGGCTAAAGTAGTGAGAATTTTATTAAATATCTTAGCTTTTATTTATCGAATTTTACTCAAAGTACGTGTTGTAGTTTATAAGTTGGGGATTAAAAAATCTAAAAAGCTCTGTAGCCCTGTAATTAGTATCGGTAATATTACTGTTGGTGGGACTGGTAAGACACCTTTAGTTAAGTTTTTAGCCAATAGGTTTAAAGAGGATAATTTAGAGAGTGTGATTTTAACTAGAGGTTATAAGTCAAATAATGAGGATGCTTTGACGATAGTATCTAATGGGCAAGAGATTTTAGTTGATGCTAATCAAGCTGGTGATGAGGCTTATTTGTTGGCCCGGCATTTAGAAGATGTCCCAGTCATTTCTGGAAAACGGAGAAGCTTAACTGGCGATTATGCCTGCCGTAAATTTGGCCCTGATTTTATTATTTTGGATGATGGATTCCAACATTGGCAATTAAATAGGGACTATGATATAGTAGTAATTGATGGGACTAACCCCTTTAGTAATGCTACTTTGCTGCCGGCTGGTCTGTTAAGAGAACCGCTTAGTAGTTTAAAGCGAGCAGATGCTTTTGTGATTACGAAAGTTGATCAAATTACGGGAAAAGAAGTAGCAGAGATTAAGCAGCAAATTAGAGAGTATAACTCTGATGATGTGATTATTACTACTAGACATCGACCTGGTTATCTAAGAGAGATTACCTCTAGTAAACATGAAAAGATAGAACTTAAAGATAAACGAGTAGTTGCAGTTTCTGGAATAGGAAATCCAGAATCTTTTACTAAGACATTAACTTCATTAGAGGCAGAGGTAGTTAAACATTTTAAGTTTGCTGATCATTATCAATATGATTCTGAAGATATTATGGAGATTTATACTACTGCCACTACTGAAGATATAGATATGATAGTTACAACTGAGAAGGATGCTGTGAGTATTGAAGCGGCTGATTTTTCTGAAATTGTAAAAGGAGAGATGCCTTTTAAAGTATTAGGAATTGAGATTGAGATTCTTGATTCAGAGGCCAAATTTTTAGAGATGTTAAATGATTTGGAGGTGAGTAAATGAAGGCTGTAGCAATTATACCAGCGCGCTATGATTCTAGTCGGCTACCAGGTAAAGTCTTAAAGGATATTGCCGGTAAGAGTATGATTGAGCGGGTTTATAACCAGACGAAGCAGGCTAAAAATATCGACCAAGTAATTGTAGCTACCGATGACCAACGTATTTTTAATCATGTAGAAGATTTTGCTGGTCAGGTAGTAATGACTGGTAAACATCCTACTGGAACTGATCGAGTAGCTGAAGCGGCAAAAAAGATAGAGGCAGATGTAATAATTAATGTACAAGGCGATGAGCCTACTTTAAAGCCAGAGATGTTAGAGCAGTTATTAAAACCTTTTAAGAATAATAAATCATTAAAGATGGCTACATTAAAGAAAAAGATTACTAGAGTAGATAAAGTTAACGACCCAAATACAGTCAAGGTAATCTGTGATGGAGATGATTTTGCCCTTTATTTTTCTCGAGCTGGAATTCCTTATAACCGAGATGGTAATAATGTGGATTATTATAAACATATCGGCATTTATGCTTATCGTAAAGATTTTTTATTGGAGTATACTAATTTAGAGAGTACACCATTAGAGAGAAGTGAGTCATTAGAGCAGTTAAGAGCATTAGAAAATGGCTATCAGATTAAGGTAGTCGAGACAGAGTATGAAGCCTTTGGTGTTGATACGCCTGAGGATTTGGCGGAAGTTAGAGAGCAGTTTACAGTTGACAGTTTATAGTGGTGGGTTTTACACGGAGGGGCTGATAAGCCCCGTAGGTACAGTTAAAGTCAAGATCATTATAGTCAAAACCTGTTTTTAGAATATAATTTTAATTGCAGCAAAAACACTGGAATTTGTGCTTTTTAAAATTGACGCAGTCAATTAATTTCTTGACTGTAATGGTTTTAAACTTAAGTAATAAAGGAACTAAGATTAAGGAATTAGTAAGAATACAGATCAAGGTCAAGAAATTTATGATTTTAAAGTTAAGGGTTTGAACTTAACTGTCAACTGTAAACTATAAACTGTAAACTAAAAAAAGAGCGGGGTGAATTTAATGGTAAAGAAGACAAAAGAAGTTGTACTTAATGAAGATGTTAAATTTGGTGGAGATAATCCTTTGGTTTTGTTGGCTGGCCCTTGTGTGATTGAGAGTGAAGAGCAAGTGCTAAGAATTGCTGAACAGATTAAAGAGATTACTGAAAAGTTAGAGATTCCTTATGTATTTAAATCTTCCTATGATAAGGCCAATCGATCATCAATTGATTCTTATCGTGGGCCAGGCTTAGAAAGAGGTTTGGAGATTTTAGGACGAGTTAAAGCTAGATTGGATTTGCCGGTATTATCTGATGTTCATACTAGTCAACAGGCTAAAGTGGCTAAAGATATTCTAGATGTAATGCAGGTACCAGCCTTTTTATCACGACAGACTGATTTAGTAACTGCTATTGCTGAGACTGATACAGTAGTTAATGTGAAAAAGGGCCAATTTCTAGCACCTTGGGATATTGATCAGGTGATAGAAAAGATAGAAAGTACTGGAAATGAAAAGATACTATTAACTGAGCGGGGAGCATCTTTTGGGTATAATAATCTAGTTGTAGATATGCGTTCTCTACCAAGAATGCGTGAGACGGGTTATCCGGTAGTCTTTGATGCTACACATAGTGTACAATTACCGGGAGGAGCCGGTGATTCTTCTGATGGGGATCGTGAATTAGTTCCTTATTTGGCTAGAGCTGCTGCTGGTGCAGGAATTGATGTTTTGTTTATGGAGGTTCATGACCGACCTGAAGAGGCTTTATGTGATGGGCCAAATATGGTTCGAATTGAGAATTTAGAGAAGATTTTAAAGCAGGTTAAAGCTATTGATGAGATTACTAGGGA
>LFFM01000986.1_pt1 | contig 20254 bp, 15 predicted proteins | sample 643131 | NCBI WGS metagenome assembly LFFM01 (sample SAMN03777445, study PRJNA286221) | soda lake metagenome | biome: soda lake; feature: Kulunda steppe; material: water; isolation source: sample Tc-Br brine of Tanatar trona crystallizer | place: Russia: Kulunda steppe | collected 2011-07
CGTCGCCGGTGTCGTCGGCTTTCTTCCGACCGTCGGCCGCCCCACCGTCGGAGCTGTCCGCCGTGTCCCCATCCCCCGCGTCGTTGGACCCCTCCCCGTCGCCGTAGTTGCCGTCGATGAGGTCCTGCAGCCAGGGCCAATCGACTTCGTCGAGTTGTGAGGTGTAGCGCTGGATCTTCGGGGCCTTCTGGGCGATTCCCTCACCCAACACGAGACACATTCCGCCGCGAGCGTTGTTCGTGTCGACCCGTTCGAGGTCCCGGAACCCGGAGACCTCCTCGTCGCCCGTCGCCTCGCCGTCGAGCATGACGGGTATGTGTTTCGCGATGAACTTCGCCTCCTTGTCCTTGGGCGCGTACTGCAGGCCCGTTTCGTTGTCGTACAGCGACAGCTCCTCGGCGTAGCGTTCGATCTCATCGCTTCGGGCGCTGTACTCCTCGACGCCGATGAGCGTCCGGGTGTAGTCGGCGACGAGCACCGACAACGCCTGTGCGGTCCCCCCCGCCGACCGGATCGGCCCGGCGTAGTAGATGTTGATGAACTCGGTCCCGTCGTCGTTCTCGAGGAGTTCGACTCGGTCGATCCCCTCGATCGGCGCGGCGACGACGCCCTCGGTCAGCAGCGCGACCGCGGTCCGGACCGCACCCTCGACCTTCCCGGCGCGGGTGTCGTACTCGCCAACCGATCCGTCCGCGAAGTCCGCTGCGAGTTCGAGCGCCGCCTCCTCCCGGGAGAGGTCGGGGTCGTCCTCCATTTCCCGAACACGTTCGGCGACCCCGTCGATGCCGAGGATGTTCTCGACACGGTCGGCCATGTCCTTCGCGATCGGTATCTCGACGCTCTCAGTCGGATCGCCGCCGCGGCTCCGCGCCTCGTTGGCGACCGAGAGCGCGTCCTCGAGACCGTCCTCCAGCCGCTCGAAGTATCGTTCGTCGTCCGGTCGCATTTACAGCGGCCACGGATTCAGGTCGGTGACCCCGTCGTGTTCGCGCCCGCCTCCGCCGTGCCCGAGTCGGACGACGTACCCGCCGCCTTCGACGCGCCGATAATACATACGAAACTCAACACACCGGGAGGCTAAAAGCGTTGTCTGCGCCCTCCGGAGCGCGGCGCTGAGGCTCTCCGGAGGCACCGAACGGGCGCGGAAAAAACGGCTACTGCCAGTCGTCGACGGCGACCGTCGTTTCGGTCGACATCGTGAGGTACGCCTCCTCCCGGCAGAGTTCCGCGATCACGAGCTGCTCGCCCGCGTCGCTTTCGTCCACCGCGGCCATAACATCACAGCCGGTCCCCGCCACCTGAGCCGCCTGGTTCTGCGACATATATGCCAATAGTTGACAGTGAATATATAACGGTAACGATGTGATGACGTGTCACACCAACCGCCCCTTTCAATTGAGTTTCTTGACCCCTGTTTCGGCTCGTCTCCCGACCGGTTCACTAACGCCCTGCCGTACCAACGACGCCGGACGAGGATCCACTCGGGGCCGAACGCGTAGGCGGTGTCCGGACCGCTAAAAAAGGTGAACGCCGACAGAAGCGTCGCGAAGACGGCGGTCACGATGGCGACGGAACCGACTCGAAGCAGGTCGCCCTCGGGACGCTGTGCGCCGACGAAGAGCAAAACCGCGGTCACAGCGGCGATGAGTACCATCGAGCGGGTGAACCGCGCGACGTCGACACCCGACGATCCGGTGTTTTTATCGTGATAGTAGTCGATCCGTGCGACGCTCCCCGATCAGGAGAACTTGTGAACGGTCATATCGAGCGTATCGAGGTCGATGACCGGTGCGTACCCGGCGTCGGGGTCGATGTTGACGCTCTTTTGAAAGTCCGTCTGGGCCTGCCAACAGCCGGAGTTGACCGCCATCACGTTGCGGTACTTCCCCCAGCCGAGTTTGTGAACGTGTCCGGTGTGGAAGATGTCCGGCACCTCGTCGATGACGAGATAATCCTTCTCTTCGGGTGCGAGGCGGGTGTGGCCGCCGAACTGCGGGGCGACGTGGCGTTTTTTGAGCAGCTGATACATCGCCCGGTGCGGTTCGTCGTAGTTCGCCTTCTCCTCGGGGAGTTCGGCGATGACCTCGTCCAGCGACACGCCGTGGTACATCAGTACGGAGACGCCCTCGATCGTGACGACGGCTGGATTCGAGACGATCCGCGCGTCGTGGGCCGTCATGATCCCCCGGAGTTCCTCGTCGAAGCCGGGTTGGGGTTCGGCCAACCGGACGGCATCGTGGTTTCCGGGAATCATCACGATCTCGATATCGCCGGGCACCTCCTTGAGGTACTCCGAGAACCGCCGGTACTGATCGAAGATGTCGACGATGTCCAACTCCTCGTCCTGGTCGGGGTAGACGCCGACGCCCTCGACCATGTCGCCCGCGATGAGCAGATACTCGATCCGGTCGGCGTCCTCGGTGTGGAGCCACGACGTAAACCGGCTCCACGCGTCGGCCATGAACTCCTGGCTGCCGACGTGGACGTCACTTATAAGCGCGGCTTTGACGTGTCTGTCCGCTGTCGAGGGCTCGTACGTCCGAGGGACGTCCGGAAAGTACAGATCGTCGACGAAGAGGATCCCGCCGTCGTCCGAGAGAGTCCCGTCGACGGCGATCACCTCGTCGTATAACAGCTCCTCGACGAGGCCCGCGATCGCCTTGTCCTTCATCACCAGACACGGGAAAACGCCCGTCGTGTCTTCCAACTCGACCAGCCAGTGACCCGAGGCCGTCGACCGGATGTCCGAGACCATCCCGACGATCCCGGCGTCGCCGCCGCCGGGACTGGCCTGCAGCGCCGTCGCGTTGCGGTGGTTCACCCGGCCTCTAAGCTTCCCGGCCAGCCGCTCGTACCGGTCCCGAAACGTCGACACGAAGTCATCGTACTCGCCGGTTCCCGTCGAGTAGCCGGTCATGTCGTTGTCGATCTCGAGCGATCGAAGCGACCGATCGGCGGTTCGGCCGGACGTCGCCGGTCCGTCGGTTGTCGGTTCGTCGTCCGCCACCGCTCCCCCCGTGGTCGAACTCCCGTTCGCCGGACCGTCGTCGCCCCGCATCGCCACGCTCCGAGACCCCTCCGTTTCAACTGGAGGCGACGCGGTACCGTCTCCCACATCCCGATCCGCGGTTCCAGTTGAAACGGAGGGGTCGTCCGATCCGGCGTCACGATCCCGTTTTGGGCCGTTAGGATCCCCTTTACGCCCCTCTGATGCGCCTTTTTTATCCGCCGCACCCTCCCCCGATTCCGCGGGGGCCGTTTCATCTCCAGGTGACGCATCGTCGGCAATCGGGTCCCGTCGCGCGCGTGGCTGAGCATCGAGCGCCGTCCGGACGTCTTCGGCGGTGAGTTTCAGCGCATCTTCCGGTGTCGCTTCGACAGCGAGCGCAAGCGCCTCGGCAGTGTCGCCCGCCCCGGCCAAAAGCGTGATCGCCTCCCTGTCGGCGGTGTAGCCGCAACTCGCGAGTTCGCGGGCGATGCGCGCCGGTTCCTCCAGTGGCACAGCCACACCTCGGCACCGGTAGAGAAAAACGTAGCGGACCCCGCTCCGGTTTTATATCGCGGAGCGGGCCGAGTGGTTCACCCCTTGTCCGTGTGCCCGAGTACCCGTCCGACTCCCGGGAGGACGGCCGCGAGCCGGGCGACCCACCCGAGTTTGAAAAGCCCGATCTGTGAGAGCACCCCGAGAACGAAAAGCGTCCCGAAAAGCGGGACGTCGACGCCGACGACGGCCGTCGTCGCGAGCGGATCGAAGAGGATCGGATCCGGAGAGAACCCATCGCGGGCGGCGGTCAAATCCACGAGCGCGACCGATCCGGAGGCGAACGCCGAGCCGACGAAGGCGGTAATAAACATCAGCGCGAACTTCGTGAGAGTGAGGCCGATGAACGCGCCCGCAACGCCCGCGACAATCATCACCAGATACCGGATCAGGCCCCCTTCAGTGAACACCGGCGTGATGACGGACAGCCCGATGTAGGCCCCGACGACGAACGCCGGAATCGCCGTCGCGACCGAAAGCGCGACGTAGGCCAACGCGGCACCCAACGCCCCACCGACGACGACGACGGCCGCGAACCCGACGACGCCACCGGCACCGAACGCGCCCAGAAGCTGTGGTGCAACGACGTAGCCGCCGGCCGCGCCGATGAGCAAGCCCAACAGCGCGGTGGCGTACACCGACAGTGCCGCCCCGAAGAACACGAGCACCACCCCGGCGAGCACGAGACCGATATCGACGAGTTCCATACCGAAGCCTCGCCGTCCATCGAAATAAGTGTGGAGGCCGCTCAGCCGTCGAACCCCCCCGGCGACACTACGCTTCGATCTCGATATCGACTGTGGCCTCGTCGAACGCCGAAAGCTCCGCGTCGGGGCCGAACCGGGCGAAGAACTGCTGGCTCCCCGTCGCCGGGAGCTCCGCTATGCGGACGTCGTCGGTCCCCAGCGGGTCGCCGTCGTCGTCGAGAAGCGTCACCTCGACCCAGACCGCCTCCACGGGCCCGTCACCGACGTTTCGCACCGTTCCGGTGACGATGACGGTCGCGTCGCCCCCGCCGGCGTCGTGAAGCGTTGCCTCCGTATCGTGATCGATCGCCGGGTCCTCGAAGACGCCGAACCCGACCAGAAACCCCGCGACACCGGTCGCGAGCAACAGGACAAACACGATCCAGACGGCCGGTGCCGCGGCCGGAACCCGCCCTCGAAGCGGGGCGATGGACAGCGCGAGCACACCACCGAACAGCAGCGCGACCCCGCCCCACGGCGAATGCGCGAGGACGAATCCCGAAAAGACGACCGCGACCGCACCGAGCGCCATCGCCAACGCGTCGAGTGCGGTGAGACGCATCACACCAGGATGAACGCCGCGGCACCGACGACACAGAGCGCCGTCGCGGCGGCCGCGGTTGGGCGGTCACCGAGGGGGCGCCCGAGCCGCGACTCGAGGAGCTCTCCCGTCGCCGGGAGCACGAACAGTCCGGCAAGAAGGAAAAACAGCCCGGGGCCGGCCGTCAGCGTCGCCAACCCGACGACGACGCCGAGATACCCGAGCGCGTATCGGAGACGGCCTCGAAACCCGCCGCCGGAGCCGCCGTGGCCCGTCCGACTCGCTTGGGTGCGCACGTACTCGTTGAGCCGCCGGCTCGCTTCCTCGTTCTGCGGCGTCGCACAGTTCGAACAGAAGTTGTCGGACTCACCGAGGTTAGTTCCGCAGTTCCGGCAGGACGGCATACGATAGGCGACGGTACCGCGCCCGTGTATATGAACACCCGCCCCGACTCACCTTCGGAAACTGATACGCTCCGACGGTTCATATTGGAAGCCGAGAAACAGCCCCATAGACGGCTGTATGTCGAGGACTCCCCGATCCGCTGGCCAATCCACCCGTGGCGGTCGCCCGTCCGGACAGCGACCGGTCTGGCCGGCGGTCGCGGCGCTTCTCGTCATCTGCGTCGTCCTCGTCGCGACCGCCCCAGCGGCCGCCGACGGGCCCGCCTTCGGCGACGACGGCGTCACGATCACCGACAACGAGTCCTGGGTCGGCATCGAGGACGACCACGTCGTCGCAATCGAGGCGAGCGACGTCGAGACGGCCGACGGAAACGCGACGGTGACCGTCGATCTGGCGGGCTGGGACGGGTCGGCCATCGACCCGGATCCGGGCGTGGCGATCCACACCGACGGCGTCGAGATCGTCGGTGCCGTCGAAACCGACGGCACGGAGACGACCTTCGAACTCAACGATACCTCCGAGACGACGATCGACCTCGAGGTGACCGTCGAGTTCACGTTGGATCACCCCACGGACTCCTCGTTCGACGGCGCTTCCTACGAAGCGGCGGTCGAGATAATCGACTCCGAAGGGACGGCGACGGGGGCCGCCGAGCTGACGATCAAGCGACTCTCCTATGCGGTCGACGGCGAGGAGCGGTTCCCGCCCTCCACGGAGTTCGCCTTCTCGAACCAGACGGTGACCGCAACGAATCTGGATCCGGCAACGACGTATCAACTGTACGAGTTCGACCCCGAGGACGGTTCGTTCGGCGGTTTCAAGACGCCACCGGACCGCGTCAACGACACGACCGCGAGGATCGAGACGGCCGATCTGTCGACCGAAACGGGATGGTTCCTCCTCCGCGCGGACGACGGACGCATCGCTCCCCGCTCGGAAAACGCGTTCCAGCTCCAGCCCCACGAACTGACGACGACGGCGATCGACGACACGGTCGACAGCACCGGCGACGGTGCCGAAACCGAAATCGAGATCGACTCCCCCGTCCGCGGCACCGAGTTCACGGTGAACGTCACCTCCCCGGAGTTAGACGCCGAGGCGCTGTTCGACGTCTTTGACGGGGACGGTAACGACGCGGTCTCGCGGATCGACGGGTCCGAGGACGCGATCGGGATCGCGGTCGATCCCGGGGACACGATCCCCGTGGCGTTCGACCCCGTCCCGGCGGCCACGTACGGCTTCGAATTCGAAGCGACGGACACGCGGGCGACCGACAACACCGCGATCAGCGTCGAGGAGCGGGACGTCAACGCGGAGTTCGGCAGCGATGTCTTCGAGACGGCGGCCGGGGAGATCGTCGAGATCGACATCGCACTCGAGGACACCGACGACGCCTACGTGATGGTCGGTGGCGATCGGGGGAGCGAGGACCGCGTCCTCACGAACTACTTCGATATCCTCCACGTCGAGGGTGACACGACGGTCAGAATCAACACCCGTCTGCTCGGGACGAACGTCCCCTCCAAGGACGTCTACGACGCCGAGGAGGGGTCGGTGACGAGCTATCTGCATGCCCCGGACGACGAGGCGTTCGACGATGTGCAGTTTGCGGGCGGCGCCGACGATATCGAGGAGTTCCGCGCCGACCTCGGGATCGACGACCTGCCACGCCCCCTGCAGCCGGACCGCTACCGGCTCGTCGCCGGGCTTGGGGGGTCGGTCGTCGTCCGCGAGGACGGAGTCCCCGACTTCGAACGCCCGCTCGCCCGCTCGAACCTCCTTTTGACCGACTCCGGCGGGTTCGGGAACGTGACGACGTACGTGGCACCCGAGGGCGGCGCGAACGGGATCGAGGATCCCGATTCGGTCGACGACGAACTGATCGGGACGCTGACCGAACGGCGGACGGTCGCCAAGGGCGATCGGCTCGTCTTCGGGATCGAAGCGGACGGCCTCACGGGCGTCATCTCCTGGCTCAATGCCCGGATGGGGTCGGACGGCGTCGGGACCGATCCGGCGACGCTTTCGAAACTGCTCGAGTTCCCCGACGGCTTCCGCATCGACGGCCGCCAGACGAACCCGGGAGCGAACGAACGCGTCACCGAACTCGACATCGACGGCGCGACCGACGGGGAGCTGTATCTCGTCCCCGAACCGGGCGACGAGACCGACGCCGCCCGATACAACGAGCGCTACTACCTCGTCATCGACACCCGTGGAACCGGGCCGTTCGGCCGCGAGATCGCCCCTGGCGACGAGTACCGGTTCAGCTTCGGCTACAACTCGACGGGCCAGCCGAACTGGTTCGACACGGTGGATCACGACGCGGTCGATCCCAACGGTGCGGCTCCGCATTTCCCCTACTACGGTCCCGACGCGGAAAACCGGACCGAGACCCGCTTCGTGACGATCGAGGACCCGACGGCCGGGTACGCCCCCGTCGACGCCGAGGGCCGGCCGATCGTCCGGAGTTCGGAGAACGCAACGCTGTCGGGGACCACGAACATCGCACCCGGAACGGACGCGACGATCCAACTGGTCGCGGCCAACAGGAGCCAGCCGACGCGGATCACGATCGAGGACGTCGAAATCGGCAGCGACGGCGCGTTCAACGTGACGCACGATCTCTCCGTGCTCGATACCGGAGAGGCACTCGAAGCCGAGTTCTACGCCGAGCAACAGCTCGTCGACAAGCGCGCAGCGACGATCATCGGCGAGACCGACGAAATCGTCCACTACGAACTCACCGACCACACCGAAAACGCGACGGTCGTTTCGGGCGCGACACTCGAGAGGGTCTCCGCCACGATTGAAAACCGTGGCGTCATCGCGGATAGACAGGTAGTCGAACTCGCTATCGACGGCGAGGTGGTCGCCGGTCGGGCCGTCGAACTCGACCCCGACGAGAACGCGACGGTCGAGTTCTCACACGGCACCGCCGACGTTCCCCCGGGCGAGTACAACTACACGGTGTCGACGAACGAGGACGCGGCGTCGGGCCGTCTACTCGTCGAAGCGAACGAGACGGAACCGGAAACCGACGAGCCGGCGTCAGACGACGGGGGCGATTCACCCGAGCAGGGCGACGGCCCCGTCGACGACGCGCCCGACGAGGACCCATCCGACCCGTCCGATGACGCGCTCGGGGCGGTCACCGCGGCGCCGATCGGTGCGAGACACGCCATCGGCGGCGCCGCGATCGTCGGGGCGGTCCACGTGCTCGGTTCCGTCGCCTGAGCGGCCTGCGTACGATCGCCGGGAACCGCCGACCGCCGGACCCTACTGATAAATGGCCCGAGCGATCCGTCTCAGTCGTCGCCCGCCGCCCGTCGTCCACCCGCCCGCGGGCCGTCGATATCGACCGCGGGTAGATGATCGCGGAGGTAGCGCCCGGTGTGGGAGGCGTCGACCCGGGCGACCGCCTCGGGGGTCCCCTCGGCGACGATCTCGCCGCCGCCCTCGCCGCCCTCGGGACCGAGGTCGACGATGTGGTCGGCGTTCTTCACGAGGTCGAGTTCGTGTTCGACGACGACGACGGTGTTGCCGTCGTCCGTGAGACGGTGGAGAACGTCGATCAGTTTGCGTTCGTCCTCGCTGTGGAGGCCGGTCGTCGGCTCATCGAGGAGATACAGCGTCTCCCCGGTGTCGCGCTTGCCGAGTTCCTCGGCGAGTTTGATCCGTTGGGCCTCCCCGCCGGACAGCGTCGTCGAGGGCTGGCCCAGCCGCATGTACCCCAACCCGACGTCCTTCAACAGTTCGAGCCGTCGCCTGATTCCGCTGTGGCCCTCGAAAAACTCGTAGGCCTCGTCGACCTCCATGTCGAGTACGTCGGAGATGGTCGCGCCCTTGTACGTGACTTCGAGTGTCTCGTCGTTGTAGCGAGCCCCCTCGCACTCCTCGCAGGGGACGTACACGTCCGAGAGAAAGTTCATGTCGATCTTGACCGTCCCCTGACCGCCGCAGGACTCACACCGTCCGCCCTTCACGTTGAACGAGAACCGCCCCTTCTCGTAGCCGCGCCGCTTCGAGAGCTTCGTCTCGGCGAACAGCTCCCGGATGTGATCGAAAACGTTCGTGTAGGTCGCGGGGTTCGACCGCGGCGTCCGGCCGATCGGTGACTGGTCGATGAGTCGGACCGTCTCGACGTTCTCGACCCCCTCGATGTCGTCGTGCTCGCCCGGGAACACGTCGGTGTCGTTCATCCGCCTGACGAGACCCTTATAAACGATCTCGTGGAGCAGCGTCGACTTCCCGGAGCCGGAGACCCCCGTAATCGCGGTGAAACAGCCGAGCGGAAGCGAGACGTCGAGGTCGGCGAGGTTGTGCTGGCGGGCCCCGCGGACGGCCAGGTAGCCGTCGGGGTCGCGGCGCTCGTCGGGGACGGGGATGGCTCTGTCGCCGGCGAGATACTCGCCCGTCACCGACGCCTCGGCGTCCATCACGTCCTCGACGCTCCCGTTCGCGACGACCTCCCCGCCGCGTTTGCCCGGCCCGGGACCCATGTCGATGACGGTGTCCGCCCGCCACATCGTCTCCTCGTCGTGCTCGACGACGACGAGGGTGTTCCCGAGGTCTCGGAGCCCCTCGAGGGTATCGAGCAGGCGGTCGTTGTCCCGCTGGTGGAGGCCGATCGATGGTTCATCGAGCACGTAGAGGACGCCGACGAGCCCCGATCCGACCTGCGTGGCGAGGCGGATCCGCTGGCTCTCCCCGCCGGACAGCGTCGAAGCCTCCCGATCGAGCGTCAGGTACTCGAGGCCGACTTCCTCCATGAACCCGAGGCGGGCGCGGATCTCCTTCGTGATCTCCTCGGCGATCGTCCGCTCCCGTTCGCCGAGATCGGCATCGAGCCCTTCGAAGTGCTCGAGGGCGTCACCGATCGACAGTCGGTTGATTTCGGTGATCGAGGTTCCTGCGACCAACACCGCTCGGGACTCGGCTTTCAGCCGCGTCCCCTCACAGGAGGGACACGTCGTCGTCGCCATGTACTCCTCGATGTGTTCGCGCGTGCTCTCGGAGTCCGTCTCGATGTACCGGCGATCGAGGTTCGGGATGACGCCCTCGAACCGCTTTTCTTTCCGCCGGGTGCCGTTTTTCGTCCGCCGCTCGAAGACTACTTCCTCGTCGGTTCCATAGAGGAACTGTCGCTTTACGTTCTCCTCGAGCGCCGAAAACGGCGTGTCGACGCTCACACCGAAGTGGGCCGCGACGCTGTCGAGACGGGTTCGGTAGTACGACCGGCTGTAACTCCACGGCTCGAAGACGTCCCTGAGCGGTTTTTCGGGGTCCTTGATGACGAGCTCCTCGTCGACTTCCTTCGTCTCGCCGATTCCCTCACAGTCCGGACAGGCCCCGTGCGGGGAGTTGAACGAAAACGATCGGGTCTCTATCTCCGGGAGGTCGATCCCACAGTGGGTGCAGGCGAGTTCCTCCGAGAACTCGACGACAAGTCGGTCGTCGGAGTCGCCCGCCAGATCCCCCGTCCGTCGGCTCTCGGACCCGATGTCGATCCCCTCGGGCGGGTCGGGGAAAACGACTTTCAGGACGCCGCCGGCCTCCTCGAGGGCGGTCTCGACGGAGTCGGTGATCCGCGAGCGGGCGTCCTCCGTCAGTTTCACGCGGTCGACGACGATGTCGACGGTGTGGTCGTAGTTCTCGTCGAGTTCCGGGCGCTCGACGGAGAGATCGTACTCCTCGCCGTCGACTTCGACCCTGGTGTAGCCGTCGCTCACGAACTCGTCGAACCGGTCCTCGAAGGCCCCCTTCTGATCGCGGATCACGGGCGCACAGATCTTCGCCCGCGTCCCGTCCGGGAGCTCCAGCAGGCGCCGAACCATCCGCTGGGCGCTCTGTTCGCCGACCTCTCGGCCACACTCCGGACAGTGCGGCGTGCCGACGCGGGCGTACAGAAGCCGGAGGTAGTCGTGGAGTTCGGTCACCGTCCCGACCGTCGATCGAGGGTTGTTCGCCGCGTTCTTCTGGTCGATCGAGATCGCCGGCGACAGCCCTTCGACGCTTTCGACCTGCGGTTTGTCCATCTGCCCGAGGAAGTTTCGCGCGTATGCGCTGAGCGACTCGATGTAGCGGCGCTGCCCCTCCGCGTAGACGGTCTCGAACGCGAGCGATGACTTTCCCGATCCCGACAGCCCGGTGACGACGGTGAACTCCTCACGCGGGATGGACACGTCGATGTCCTTCAGGTTGTGCTCGGAGGCACCGCGGACGACGATGTCGTCGGTCATTACCGGCCGAAGGGGTCGGCGGCGTGAAATCCTGTCGGTTGCGGCGGCTGTCCGGAGCCGTCGACAGGCGGTCGGGTTCCGGATACAAACGACCGTCGGCCGGGTGCCCCGTTTCAGCGAACCGTCCGGAGATGGAGAACCGCTGCGGCGAGCACGGCACCGAACGCGACGGCCGCGACGATGGCGAACGCGACCCGATAGCCGAACTCGGTGTACACCCGCGCCCCGCCGATGGTCTCGCCGGTCCAGTAGGCGTCGAGCGCAACGCCCATCAGGGTCGGCAGGACGGCCGCGCCGCTGAACGCCATCATGTTGATCGTTCCCGTCGAAACGCCCGACGCGGCGGCGTCGTGGCGCTCCTTGACGACGGCGTACGTCAGCACGTACGCGCCGGCGAGCGCGCCGGAGGCGAAAAAGACGACCGCCACGAGCGCCGTCGGCGGGACCGCAAGCACCGCGAGTGAGGCGAACGCCGCGGTGTAGATCGTCATCCCGACGACGATGAGCCGGGTCCGGCTCCCGGCGGCGACCGATTCCCCGGGACCGCCTGACGAAAGCCGATCCGAGACCGTCCCGATGACGGGAGGACCGACGAGCAGACCGGCGCTTCCCAAGAGGGTGTACGTCGAGGCCGCGGTGACGGAAAGCCCCTGCGTCTGGACGAGATACGGGATTCCCCACAGCCCGACGACGGTGATGTTGATCCCGGTCCCGGCGAAGAGGATCGCGCCACAGAGCCACGTCTCCGGCTCTCCCAACACGTTCCGGGCGTTCGAGAGGACGGTCCGAAGCGACACGGTGCCGGACGTGTCGACGCCGCCGATGGGGTCGAGTCCGGCCGCGGCGGGCGAGTCCCGCGCGACGAGGAAGACGAGAACCGCCAACGCGACGCCGAGCACCGACAGTCCGGCGATCGTCGGCCGCCACCCCACACCGGCCACCACGACCGCGAGCGGCGTGGTCGCGAGGATTCCGCCGACCCCCGATAGCGCGATCGTCAGCCCGCTCATCCGGGCGAACTCCGTCGGCCGGAACCAGTTCGCACAGAACCGGAGGATCGCGATGAACAGGACGCTTCCGCCGAGCCCGATCAGCGCCCGGCCGGCGAAGGCGATCCAGTAGCTCTCGGCCCCGGCGAACACCAGCCCGCCGAGGCTCATCACGAGCGCCCCGGCGGTGACCGTTCGGCGGGCGCCGAGCCGGTCCGCGAGCACGCCGCTCGGGAGTTGCAGCGCCGCGTACACATAAAAGAACGACGCGTGTAGCGTCCCGAGTTGTGCCCCCGTCAACGAGAACCCCCGCGTGAGTTCGTCGGCGAGGACGGCCGTCGAGAGCCGGTAGACCGAGACCAGAACGTACGTGCCGACCAGCGCCGAGTAGGCGAGCCAACGCCTTTGCTGTGGGTCGGTCCAGAGCCGCCTGCCGGAGATGCGTCCCACGCTCGAACGTGCGGTTGAGCGCCCCAAAGGCGTGTCGAACCGCCGCCGGACTGCCGCGCCGGGCGCACGTGGGCCGCCGATCGGCTTCGACGAAATACGTGAGCGGCTTCGACAGACGATTAAAACCACTTGTAGAACGCTCAATACGGTCGTTCATGCGGTACCCGCGTATGGGCAAAAAAGACAAGAGTTAATCGGCTCCCACGCCCGTCTGTGAACGATTATGACCAAAGTTAGCATTGTCGGTGCCGCGGGAACCGTCGGTGCCGCGGCGGGGTACAACCTCGCGTTGCGGGACATCGTCGACGAACTCGTTTTCGTCGACATCCCGGACCAACGCGAGACGACGATCGGGCAGGCCGCGGACACGAACCACGGATCGGCCTACGACTCCAACACGACGGTACGACAGGGGGAGTACGAGGACACCGCCGGCTCCGACGTCGTCGTCATCACGGCCGGCATCCCCCGACAGCCGGGCCAGACCCGGATCGACCTCGCCGGTGACAACGCGCCGATCATGGAGGACATCGGCGCCTCGATCGACGAGCACAACGACGAGTACGTCTCGATCACGACGTCGAACCCCGTCGACCTGCTGAACCGCCACCTCTACGAGACGGGCGACCGCGACCGTCACTCGGTCATCGGGTTCGGTGGCCGCCTCGACTCCGCGCGCTTCCGGTACGTCCTCTCGGAGCGCTTCGACGCGCCGGTGAAAAACGTCGAAGCGACCATCCTCGGCGAACACGGCGACGCGCAGGTCCCCGTCTTCTCGAAAGTTCGCGTCGACGGCACCGACCCCGACTTCGAGGGCCTCCGCGAGGAGATTCTGGCTGACCTCCAGGAGTCCGCGATGGACGTCATCGAACGGAAGGGCGCGACCCAGTGGGGGCCGGCGACCGGCGTCGCTCACATGGTCGAAGCCGTCCTCCACGACACGGGCGAAGTCCTGCCCGGGTCGATCGTTCTCGACGGCGAGTACGGCTGCGAGGACACCGCCTTCGGCGTCCCGGTCAAACTCGGGTCCGACGGCGTCGAGGAGGTCGTCGAGTGGGACCTCGACGGGTACGAGTCGACGTTGATGGACGAGGCGGCCGAGAAGCTCCGCGACCAGTACGCAAAGATCAGCTGACCGGGGCGGCGCTACTCGAACTCCGAGCGAACGTACTCTTCCGGAAGCCGATCACCCGTCAGCGATGCCCATTCTTCGAGCCGGCGAGCGTCGGGACTGTCGTCCTCGGACATCGTGATACACCGTCACGTGGAACCGACCGCACGAGCGTTGATAAATATTCCGCCCAAACCGGTCGCGATCCCGGCTACACGATCCGTTCGCCGTCGTCGTAGACCTCTATCGCGTCGACGGGGCAGACCCGCGCGGCGAACTTCGCGTCGAGTTCGTCGCCCTCGGGGACCTCGACTTCGAAAACGTCCGGTTCGACCTCCTCGGCGCCGGCGAGGTCGGCCTTTCCTTCGTCCTCGTCCTTTTCGAACGCTTCCCACTCGGCGGCACACTGGAACATCCCGATACAGGTGTCTCGGTCGAACCGGACTTTCATACCCTCCGTTCGTCGCTCACCGACAAAGGCGTGACGGGCCGCGGCGGCCTACCGCTTCCGGGCGACGAGCGAGACGTAATCGAGGCGACCGTCCTCGACGGCGGTCTCGACGGCCTCGATCCCCTCGAGCGCTCGCGTCCCCGTCGGCCCCATCAGTTCGAGCATCCGCTCGTATGCGACCTTTTCGGCGAGTTCATCGCGCATCGCGAGCAGGTCCTCGCGGTGCGATCGGACCGTTTCGACCCCGAACCCCGCGGCGTCGATCGCGCCGAGGACCGCCGTCCGATCCCGGTGGCCGCCGAGACACAGCGCCTCGGTCATCGCCGCCGGAACCGCCGGCGGTTCGCCGTCGATCACGACGTCCGAGACGGCCAGCCGGCCGCCAGGTTCCAGCACGCGGGCCGCCTCCGCGAACGCGCGTTCGTGATCCGCCGAGAGACAGAGGACACACTCCGAGAGCGCGACGCCGAACGACTCCGCCGCGAACGGCAGCCGCGACATGTCCCCGCGGACGATGCGGTCGGTCCGCGGCTGGCTGTCGAGGCCGACCGCCTCCGCACCGCGCTCGCGGGCGAGCGCGAGCGACTCCCCGCCGCCGCACCCGATATCGAGGAGCCGAACCCCCGACTCGACGCCGGCGCGGTCGAGAAGCCGGTCGGTGGCCTCGAGACCGCCCGGATGAAGCGGCCCGTCGAGGACGGTTCCGAGCGTCCCCCACGGGTCGGCGGCGGCCGACTCGATCAGCCCCCGCATTCAGCAGCCCCCGAATTCGTCCCCACACCCGTCCTCGGCCACCGTCGCCCCGTCGGGAGCCGTCTCCGGCGGGTCGCCCGTCCCGTCGCGCCCGCCCCAGCCGTTCCGGTTTCGGATCGCGTATCGCCCGTCGTCGGTCGTCATGTTGTACGCACAAAACGGCACGAGCTCACCCGAGGGCGTCGGCACGGAGACACAGCAGTTGCTCAACCGCCCCGCGTCGGCGGCATCGGCGTCCATGAACCCGGTGAACGACACGGGAAGGACCTCATCGAGCAGTTCGCCGGCCCCGTCGGGGACCGAACCGCCACAGCAGCCGGCCGTCTCGCAGGCGCTCCGTCTGCCGACCGGCGTGCTCGCCAGCAGCTCCATCCAATCGGATTCGTCGACCAATCCGGAGAGCTCCTCGATGAGGTCGTCGTCGATGAGCCCCGTCAACGGGACCGCGCCGTCCTCGCCCGGCAGGAGCGCCGTCGCCATCTGGCAGTACGACGAACAGCAGGGGATCGGCAGGAAATCGCGCGTGCCGAGCCCATCGACCTGTTCGGCCAACTCGCTTGCCGCCTCATCTATCGCGTACCGGCCGCCGTGGTCGTCGTAGCGGCCGAACCCCGCGACCGGCTGGAAGTTGACCGATTCGACGACGTCGAGATTCTCGAGTGCGAACCGGACGACGTCGCCCATCTCGTGGTCGTTCGTCCCGGGAACGACGGTCGGAACGAGTACGACCGACAGGCCGGCGTCACGACAGGCCTCGATCGCGGCGTGTTTCTCCTCGGCGATCGGAACCTCGCGTATCCGCTCGTAGGTCTCCTCTTCGAGCCCGTCGAACTGGAGATAAACTGCCGTCACGCCGGCGGCGGCGAGGTCGTCGGCGTACCCGTCCTCGGTGGCGAGTCTGATGCCGTTGGTGTTGACCTGGACGTGTCCGAACCCCATCCCGACCGCCGTTTCGACCAGTTCCGGGAGGTCCTCACGGACCGTCGGCTCGCCGCCCGAAAACTGGATCGGGCGTGGGCCACCGCCTTTCTTTACGGTTTCGAGCAACTCGACGACCTCCTCGCGGGGGAGGTGCTCGCCGCCGGGCCCCGAACTCGCAAAACAGAACGAACACGAGAGGTTACAGTCGCGCGTGACCTCCACGACCGCCAGGCAGGCGTGGTCGTTCTCGACTGCGAACTCGGCGTCGCCGTCGAAATCGAACGCCGGCCCCAACTCGCCGGCCCACTCCCAGTGGTCGACAGAGCCCCACACCTTTCGGCTCACCGTCCCGTGCTCCGAACACTCCCGGGTGAGATACACCGATCCCTCCCGGGTCTCGTAGCGGCCGGGGACGCGTTCGAGACAGTCCGGACAGAGACTCGTCGTCGACCCCAGGTTTGCGTGTCGATTACTCACACGGTTACGTGCGCCCACCGAAACATAAACTCGTCGCAGGTCTGCGGGCTCGACACCGTTTCGGGCGTACGTTTTTGCGGTTGCGGACTCAACCGTCTCTGTGTCAAACACCGACACGAACGGTGTCGGCGCTTCCGCCCAGGGCGAGTCGGACGCCGAACCGCCGCCGACGGCGTGTGCCCGACGTCTGCTCGAAGCCCTCCGCGCCGGGGAGTCTCCCGACCCGTATCTGTCGACGCTCGCCGGCTACGACCACGAGCGACTGCGCGCCGTCCGGACGGAGCGGACTGCCGGCCTCGCGTTCTGGTTGAACCTCTATAACGCGGGCACACAGCTCCTCTTGGAGCGTCGATCGGAACTCTACGACAGCCGCCTTCGCTTCTTTCGGTTCTTCGGGGCGGAGGCGCTCGTCGTCGCCGGACGGGGGTTGAGTCTCGACGCGATCGAGCAGGGCATCCTCCGCGGCGGGCGCTCGAAGTACGGGCTCGGTTACGCCCCGCGGCTCCCGCGGCGCTTCGAGCGCCGCTACCGACTCGCGTGTGACCCCCGGATCCACTTCGCGTGCAACTGCGGCGCGGCCAGCTGCCCGGCGATCAGATCCTACGAGCGCGACCGGATCGACGAGCAACTCGACGCCGCATCGGAGACCTACCTCGACGGCACGGTCGAGTACGACGCCGAAGGCGGCGTCGCGCGAATCCCGCGGGTGTTCCTGTGGTACCGCGGCGATTTCGGTGGAAGACGCGGTATCGGGGCGTTCCTGCGGGAATACGGCGCGATTCCGGCCGACGCTAATCCGCGGTTCCGGTATCAATCGTGGGACTGGTCGAAGGCCGGCGGAAAGTTCCTCGAGTGATCCGGTCGACACCGGCTAGTCGGTCCGCTTTATCCCCCGAATCTCGAAGCGTGCACCACCCGATCCCGACTCGGTCACGGCGATCCTCCAGCCGTGTGCCTCGGCGATCTCGTTGACGATCGCCAGCCCGAACCCGGTGCCGGTCTCGGCCGTCGTGTACCCCGGATCGAAGACGTCCTCGCGGTCGTTCTCGGGGATTCCGGGGCCGTCGTCCGCGACGTAGAACCCGTCGTCGAGCGCCCCGATCCGGACGGTCACGTTCCCTCCACCGTGGTCGGCCGCGTTCACAATGAGGTTCTCGAGGAGGTTCCGGAGCCGATCGGGATCGGCCAGAAACGCCACGTCATCGACCAACTCGAGCGATGCCCTGGCGGTGTCGGCGGTCCGCCAACACCCCTCGACGACCGACGACAGCGACACCGACTCCAGTTCCCCGACGGTGTCGCCCTGCCGGGCGAGCGTGAGCGTGTCGTCGACGATGGTCTCCATCCGATCGAGGGCGTCGAGGGCGGCGTCGAGGTTTTCGCCCCCGCCGTCGACGGCGGTTTTGGCCAGTTCGATCCGCCCTGTTGCGACGCTCATCGGAGATCTGAGGTCGTGGGAGACGATCCCGGCGAACCGTTCGAGACGGTCGTTCTGCCGTTCGAGTTCCCCTTCGCGCTGTTTGTACTCCGTGACGTCCTCCTGGAATCCGACCCAGTGGTCGACCGTCCCGTCGTCGTCCACGAGCGGCCTGACGCTGACCCGGTTCCAGAACAACTCGCCGTTCTTGCGGTAGTTCCTGAGCTCGACGGTCGTCGATTCGCCGGCTTCGATCGCCCGGCGGAGTTCGGCGACCGGTTCCTCGTCGGTGCCGGGACCCTGCAGGAACCGGCAGTTCCGGCCGACCGCTTCCTCGCGGGGGTAGCCGGTCATCTCGACGAACCGGTCGTTGACGTAGATCATCGGGTTGTCGTCCAAAGCCGGATCGGTGATCGCGATCCCGATGGGCGCCTCGTCCATCGCCCGGGTCTTGCGTTCGAGTTCCCGTTCGCGGCGCTCGAGTTCGACTTCCCTGCGCACTTCGTCGGAGACGTTCCGCAGGATACCGACGCTACCGCGGAACGCCTCGCCCTCGTAGGGGAGGACGGCCATGTGATCCCGACAGGGGATCGGATCGCCCTCTTTCGGATAAATGTCGACGTAGAACTGCGCCGTGTCCGGCCCCTCCTCCGAGAGGAGCGAGCCGAGTTGGTTTTCGGCTTCGATGACGGCGTCGTTATTTTTGATGACGTGCGTCCCCCTGCCGATGATCTCCTCGCGCTCGTAGCCCGTCATTTCAAGCATCGCGTCGTTGACGTAGGAGAACTTCCCGGTCTCGTCGACGACGTAGATCGGGTACTCGAGGGCTCGAAGGACCGTCGAGTACCGATCGGCCTCGATCTTCGTGTGGTAGTCCTCGGCGGCCTGCTCGACGCGGTTCGCGAGGCGGCGTTGCTGGTCGGGCCCGCCCTTCTGGAAGTAGCCGGTGACGCCGGCGTTGACCGCCCGACTCGCGATCTCCTCGCTCCCCTTCCCGGTGTAGAGGACGAACGGGAGCAGCGGGTGCTCCTCGCGGATCTCCTCGAACAGCTCCAGTCCGCTCTTCTTTGGCATGTCGTAATCGCTGATGACGCAGTCGAACGCCCCCGTTTCGAGCGCTGCCAGCGCGGCCTCGGGCGACGTCTCGGTCCTCACGGCGACGTTCTCTAACTCCCGATCGAGGAACGCAGACGTCAGATCGAGAACCGACGGGTCGTCGTCGACGTGGAGAACGGACACGCCCGTCCCGTCGAGCGGTGTTTCGCGCAGACCTAGAGACATTACGAACGTTTCGGTATGGTGAATAAAAACCGTTTCGTGAGTTTCATACCGCGATACAAGACCGCCGCTCCGGCTCCGTCTTCTCCGCCGGCGATACGATCATTTACATTCGGTGACGAACAACCGCACGCTAATGGACGTTGCAGAGGTCGCCGGGATTCCGCCGTGGTTCGTGAGCCATCTCCGAGCGGCGGGGATCGAGTCGCTGTACCCCCCACAGGGGGCGGCCGTCGAGGCCGGCGTCGCCGCCGCCGACAGCGTCGTCGCCTCGGTCCCGACGGCGAGCGGCAAGACCCTCATCGCACAGCTCGCGATGCTGTCGGCGGTCGACCGCGGCGGCAAGGCGCTGTACATCGTGCCGTTGCGGGCGCTGGCAAGCGAGAAGCGCGAGGAGTTCGCCGCCTTCGAGGAGTACGGCGTCTCGATCGGCGTCGCCACGGGCAACTACGAGGACACCGGCGAGTGGCTCGCCGAGAAGGACATTATCGTCGCCACGAGCGAGAAGGTCGACTCGCTCGTCAGAAACGGCGCGCCGTGGGTCGACGACCTCGACTGCGTGGTCGCCGACGAGGTCCATCTCGTCGACGACGAGAACCGCGGACCGACACTCGAGGTGACGCTCGCGAAACTCCGCCGGATCAACCCGACGCTTCAGGTGGTCGCGCTGTCGGCGACTGTCGGCAACGCCGGAGAGATGGCCGAGTGGCTCGACGCCGAGTTGGTCGACTCCTCGTGGCGGCCGATCGAGCTGAAAAAGGGGGTTCAGTACGGACAGGCGCTGCACTTCGGCGACGGCTCCCAGCGGGAACTCCGCGTCGGATCGAACGAGAAGCCGACCGAGGCGATCGTCCGTGACACACTCGCGGAGGACGGGTCGACGCTCGTGTTCGTCAACTCCCGGCGAAACGCCGAGGGGGCGGCAAAGCGGC
>LFFM01000987.1_pt1 | contig 20224 bp, 18 predicted proteins | sample 643131 | NCBI WGS metagenome assembly LFFM01 (sample SAMN03777445, study PRJNA286221) | soda lake metagenome | biome: soda lake; feature: Kulunda steppe; material: water; isolation source: sample Tc-Br brine of Tanatar trona crystallizer | place: Russia: Kulunda steppe | collected 2011-07
CCCAGATCGACTCGCGCTCGGGTTCCGCGAGCAGCCGATCGACAGCCGAGCGCGCCGTATCGTCACCACCGGCGACAACGACGAGTTTCTGTTCGGCGAGCTCGGCAATCAGCGCCGGAATCTCACCGTTGCCAACAGGGCAGTAGACGGTTGGTGTTCCAAAGAGCGAACTGGCGACTGCAAGAGCTGGCGCGTCGGTCACACAGAGCGACGCCCCATCGACGAGGTGTATTGTCTCGGCCGGCGGAAGCCGAATCCGACGGCATGCGAGTGCCGGATGCAGGTCGTCAGTGTTGCCGACGTATACCTCGCCGGCCGCTGATAGCGACGCGACGAGTTGCTGTTTTGTCCGTCGATCGAGTCCTCGGCTGGCCGGATTATGATGGCCGGCTTTCGCGGTGAACTGCACCACCGAATACGAGTCGACAGTGTCGACACCGTGACGATCTCGGACCGTCGAATCCGGGGCAAACCAGTCGGGATGATAGCGTGCGGCAGCGCCGTAGAGCGCCGGCGAGCAGCCACCGGCACTGCCAGCACCGCCGTCGGTTGCAATCGATGCACGCGGCGAGCGGCCGTCGCCCGTCGCGACCGGCTGTTGATTGGGGGTATCGTTCGACGCAGCCGGCGATGGCTGCTCGAACGGTGGTGACGGGACGATCCGTGAACCGGCAGCAATCGACGCAATTGACAGTGGTGTCGTGGCATCCCCGACAATCACATCGGGGCGAAACCGGCGCGTATACCGACTCAGCGTTGCCGTCCATCCGAGCACCCCGAGGCCGGCAAACAGCCGTGATGCCGATTGGCTCGAAAGAACGGTATACTCGAAGCCAGTCTGTTCGAGTAGCTCAGCCGTCGCCGCCGACTCGCGGACGCCGACGGCGGCTCGGTGACCGTCTTCAACGAGCCGGGGTATTGCATGGCTAAACAGCTGGACCTGTGACGGTCGCGTGATTACGAACTGTACACGCACGGGTCTATCCTCACTGTTGGGTGATCGTGGGCGCTGTGGAATCGACGCGGCCGAGCGACATATGGTGGTGGGGTTGACTGTGTCATTGGAGCGAAGAGACCGACGCGACAGCCGAACAGGGCGTCGCGAAGTCAGTAGGTGTACAACGCCAGCGACCGCCGTTTGTTATACTCTTCATAAAGTACAAGATTGTGAGGTACCTGCAGCCTGATACCGTCACTCGGCGGCAGCGACCGGATTCGTCAACCCAGTCGATCGGGATTGCTGAACCGTTCGGGCACCGTTAGGGTTTGAGCTGGAGGCCGTATTTGACGACGTTGGTCGCAGCGTCTTTCGTTCGCTCGGCGAGGAGTTCAGCATACGAACCGGCCCACCGGTTCGGATGAACGAGCAGACAGCCACGGTCGATCTCGTTGGCACGGAGCAGCTCGATGAGCTCCCACGTCGAGTCGACCTGAACCTGTTTGTCGCCCTCGCCCATCGTATGATCTTTGACCTTGAGTGGGCCATCTTCCCATGTCCGTCCAGTATCCGAAAAGTAAGTTACGTCTGTAAAATCCATAGACAGGTACGCCTCGCCGAGAAGCTCGTAGTCCGAATAGGCGTACTCACCGGCCCACATGTCTCGATTGTCGTGTGCAGTCAGTGGGTTACCGTGCATACAGATGGTGTCGATCTCGCAGAGCCGTCGGAACCGCCGGAGATTGCGGCGAAACGAGTCGTGTGCGGCCGCAACGTCGCCATCAGCCGTATCGAGATCTTCGTAGTGGTAGCCGACCTCATGGCCGAGCGCCTCGGTCTGTTGAATGAGATCCGGCCGGAACGTTTTTGGAATAATCCGGAAATAGTAGGTCGTCGAGATATCTCTGACCGCCTCGGTTCGGGCCATCTGCAAGGAGTTCATCGGTTTTCGGTCGACATCATGCCGGATGATAAGGAACCGCTCGGGTAGCTCGTCACCGCGGAGATACTCGCTGACGGTAATAAACTCATAGCCGGCGTCGAGACCGGCATCGAGCAGCGCGGCGTACGCCTCGTCACTGAAATCAGCGACCATCACTCGTCGCCTCCATCGGTGACTGCGCCGGCAGCGTCTGCTGACCCGCCGCGCGATGAGCCGAGCGTCTGCCGATCGAGGTCGAACGCCCCGCGACCACCGATCGTATAGACCTCGTGGCCGACCTGTGCTGGGTCGAGGACGGCCCGGCTGTCGACGACAGCGAGATCATCGAATGCCCGCCAGTCGAAGTCGGTGAACTCCTCGTGGGCTGTCGCGAGAATTACGCCGTCGTATTCGTTGTCGTAGCAGTCAGCGAGGGCGACCGGTGTCGCCTCAAACTCCGCGAACGAATCGAGCATCGGATCGACGATATCGACGGCCACACCGTTCGCCGAGAGGGTTTCGGTAATCGAGATGGCCGGGCTCGCGCGGGTTTCGGCGACGCCCGCACGGTAGGTGCCACCGAGGACGAGCACGGAAGCGTCCTGAAGCGACTGCTCTCGGTCCGCAAGGAGGTCAGCCAGTTTGCCGACGACGAAGGCCGGCATTTCGTCATTGACCTGTCGGGCGGTTCGGAGCAGCGGGCTCTCGGCGTCGAACTCGCCATAGAGGAAGTACGGATAATACGGAATGCAGTGACCGCCGACGCCGGGGCCGGGACGCAGAATATCACACTCGTCTTGGGTGTTGGCGACCGCAATCGCCTCACGGACGTCGATTGCGAGGTCATCGGTATAGGTCGCCAGTTCGTTTGCCAGTGCGATATTGACATCGCGGTGGACGCCCTCGAACACTTTCACCGCCTCAGCGGTCGTCGCATCCGAGGCGCGAATAACGTCGTTGTCGGTGATCAGATCGTAGACGAGTGCGGCCGCACGGGTACTTTCCTCGTCGATCCCACCGACGACTTTCGGCCACGAGCCGCGGATATCTCGGAGGGCCCGGCCACTTTTGGTTCGTTCCGGACAGAATGCGAGGCCGAATTCGCCGACGGAGAGTCCACTTTCTGCTTCCAAAAGCGGGACGACGACGTCCTCGCAGGTTCGTGGCGGGACCGTCGATTCGATAACGACGAGATCGCCTTCATCGAGCCCACTGGCGATGTCTTGGGCCACCGATTCGACGATGGTGAGATCCGCGAGTCCGTCGTCGGTGATCAGTGTTGGGACAATAACGACGTGCAGTCGGGCGTCGTCGGCTGCGGCTGCGGGATCAGCAACCGCTTGGAGTGCGCCGGTTTCGGCTGTCTCGGCGATGAGTTCGGAAAGCCCCGGTTCGCCGGCGACGTGGCACTCACCCTCGTTGATGCTGTCGACGACATCGGGGTCAACGTCAGCGCCGACGACCGAGCCGGTTAGCTCGGCGTAGACGCCGGCCAGTGGAAGCCCCATTTTGCCGAGGCCATAGACGGCGACCGGGACGTCACCGCTCCGAAGGGCTTCGCGCTGTCGGTATTTGTCATAGGAACTGTTGTACAGATTGAACGTTTTCGGTGCGCCGGTCATGGGAGCTGATTCACCCCCTGGAGTGATTCCGGGAGCGGGCGGTGTCTCGCAGGCGCCCCTACCGCGAGTGTGTTGGGCGGGACGTCTTCGGTCACGACTGCACCCGCGGCGACAAAGGAACCCTCGCCGATTGCAACCCCCGGAAGGAGGGTTGCGTTGGCTGCAATCGAGACGTTGTCTTCGAGAATCGGGCCGACAAGGTCGGCGTCTTGACGGATCGGATACGGGTCGTTGGTCAGCACGGCGCTTGGTCCGAGAAAGACGTTGTCGCCGATGGTTGTATTCGTCGGGACATAGACACCAGTCTGCATACTGACGTTGTCGCCAACGGTTGTCTGGCCGTCAATAACGGTATGTGTGCCGACAACAACGTCGTCGCCGATGGTGGTTTCCTCGCGAATGAGCGCGTGGTGGCCGGTGTTGAATCGGCTGCCGATCGTCACCTCGGGATAGACGACCGTCCCCGACCGGATCGTCGAATCGGGACCGATTACCGGTGGTGATCCCGACCCGACCTCGCCAAGAATAACATTCGGCTGGATCGTACAGCCCTCACCGATTTGAGGGGCCGTCTGTGAGGTATCACTCATTGCGCTGTTCCTCCAACTGGGGGCTCGTAGTAGTACATCGTAATCTGAGCATCATGGTCTCTCTAAGCGTCATGGTATCGACGGTGCCCGACGCCCGGTTGCGAGCGTGGGTGCTGAGTACCGGTTCCGATGGCGGTCGCTTTGTTATACAATCCTTTCTCACTCGGAGCCCGTACCTACGGACCAGCGGAGCCGGTGTATTCGGGAGACAGCAACGGTTGAGACCGTCTGGATCGATGGTGACTGTCGATGAGAAAGACCGAGTAAGAGGCTACTACGATCGTCCCACGGCAGAACAGAGCTGGCTACTTATACAACAGCCGACCGATGAGGGTGACAACAATGGGGACCGTTGTAATCTCAATTGATGCGGAGCTAGCCTGGGGATTCCACGACCTCCCCGATCCGCCAGAGAACCGTATCAGCCAGTCACGGTGGGGCTGGTCCCGGCTTCACGAGCTGTGCGAGCAACACTCGATTCCGGCGACGTGGGCAATCGTCGGCCACCTGTTTCTCGAGCAGTGCGATGGTTATCACCACGATCATCCACTCGGTCCCGACTGGTTCGCCCGCGAGCGAACCGACTGGGCAGACGCGCGGGAACTCCGGTTCGGAACCGACCTCATCAAGCCGCTCACAGAGAGCGACGTTGACCACGATATCGGCTGTCACACCTTTTCGCACGTCGAATTCGGGTCCGAACAGGCGACACAAACGGTTGCCCGCGAAGAACTGGCACTGTTTACCGCCGCGACGAGCGCGTACGACCTCCCGTTTAGTTCGTTTATTTTCCCGCGAAACAACATCGGGAACCGGGACGTCGTCGCCGAATGGGGCTTTTCGTGTTATCGCGGGACCCAACCGCGCAATGGTCGAAATGGGCCCGTCAGCCGACCGCTCGCCAAACTCTCGCAGGCCACAATCAGTGCGCCACCGCTGGTGCAGCCAACGGTTGACGAGTACGGACTAATCAACATCCCGGCCTCGCTCTATCTGTTCGGCTTCGAGGGGCGCTTTCGGCGCTTGGCCGAATCAATCTGGGCTGATCCGGTCGTCAAGCAAGCCACCCACGGCATCGAACGGGCCGCACAGACTGACGAGATTTTCCATATGTGGCTCCACCCGAACAACATCACCGACGAGGCGGATGTCCGTCGCTTAGATGCGATCTGGTCGACACTCGACCGCGAGCGACGCGCTGGCCGAATTGAAATAAAGACGATGCGCGAGGTTGCCCAGGCGGTCGCCGCCGACCGCTCGAAAGCCGTGTCGACAGCAGTCGAATAAACCGTCTAAAATCGGCTACATCTCCCTTAGCCGCTGCCGTTAGCTCGTGTTGTGCTCGCTAAACGAAAGCTGCCAGCTTGTCGGGTCTTGGAGGTCGTGACCATCGAGCAGCCACTGGGAATCAGTCTGGCCATCGAGGAGCTTTGTGATGAGCACCGTCGGCGTTGTCACCCGTGACAGTGGAAGCCGGTCGTCGCCATGGAAACCAAAGGAAGTCAGAAGGTCTCGCGGAATCGCCCCACCGCTGGCGGCAACGAGGTCAGCCTCAGCGACATCGCTGAGAATCCGTGACACCAACGCGGTGAGTGCCGGTCGCCGTCGGTCCCCACCAAGCAGCGGGACGACCTCGGTGAGTCGCACCTGCGTCGTACCACCCGACCGTTGTTCACCGACAACGATCGTCGCAATCGAGTCGCCATCGCGAGAGGCGCTGTAGGCGCGGTACGACCAGTTGGGGTTAGCGAAGCGCCACTGGTAGAAGGCCTCGGTCCGGGCGGCGTGAATCCGGGTCGGCACGGCACGCTCATACTGTTCGGTCAGTAGCCCAACCGGCGGCTCGTCGTGGCAGGTAATGTCAATTGTAGGGTCTGGGGTCGGTGCCGTGATTCTGTCTCGGGCTGCGTTGTACAGGCTCACAGCCGGTTGGACCGCGGAGGCAACCCGCTCTGTCGTCCCGTCGCCAACCATCGAATCGAGCTGTTGAATCCGGTAGTCGATTGGAAGCTGGCCGACGACAGCACAGTCCAGTGAGAGATAGCCGGGCCGAGAAATCGCATTCGGAATACTGAACATGAGTACCGGCTTCTCTCGGTCCTCGTAGAAGTCGAACGACTCGTCTGTCATGCGGGTAAACAGTCCGTTTCGACGGTGGTCCGGATGCACCATCGTCTCGCAGGTCTGAATGCCCAAGAGTGATCGGTGACCGGTGTCGAGTTCGACGGCCATGTACGGTCGGGTCCCGACGATCTCACCGTCGTATTCGGCAACAACCATCGGAACGTGATCGACCGCGGGCGTCTCACGGTATTTCCAGTCGAACCATTCGCCGGTCGCCTGGCTCCCGAAGACCGTCTCATAGAGCTCCAAGAACGGCTCACGATCCCCTGGCTCAAAGTGACGGATTTGGTACTCCGAGCCCGTTTCGGCTGTGTGTTCAGTCTGGCCGGCCGAAGTCATTGTGAGAAACAGCCGCCAGCGCTCGTTTGTTATACACGTACTGTATCGACTACCCAGTGAGTATGCTGCTACTACCGTGCGGGCGGTCGTCGTGAGGAGACTAGATACTGACGCAGAAAGAATGCAAGCATGACGGGTGGTAAGGCGAGCGAACGTTCAGAGAGATGTCTTCGAAAGCGCTATTGAACAGTCGGCAGGAGCTATTGCACAGTCGACAGAGACGGTACACACGTGCGGGTGATGGTGGCCACCCTGCACAAGGCCGAGTATAACAAAGTATAGCCCTTTCGAGGACTGTCATATATGCTCCACAGGGATACCTCGGGGATGCGAACACTCGTTGTCGGTCTGGACGGCGTCTGTCTTTCCGTCCTCGAACCGATGTTCGATGATGGGGAACTTCCGGCACTCAAATCGCTCTCCGAACGAAGTGCTACCGGGCCGCTCGAATCACAGCTCCCACCGTGGACGCCGAGTGCCTGGCCCTCGCTGTACACCGGCAAAAACCCAGGTAAGCATGGCGTCTACGACTTTTTGCAGTTCGATGGCTACGACTGGGATGTCGTCAACCGGTCGCACGTCAAGGCGGCTGCAGTCTGGGAACTGCTTTCGATGAACGGCTTTGAGAGCGTCGTGCTCAACGTTCCAGTGACACACCCCTCACCAGCCTTCGATGGGACACTCGTTCCGGGCTACGTTTCGCCGGAATCTCCGGAGTGCCATCCCGACTCAACACTGGTGGAGCTTGAAAACGAACTCGGCGAGTATCGGGTCTACATGGAAGGCTCGGGCGGCAGGACCTCGAAAGCTGACCGTGTCAATGGATATGAGAAACTGATCGGAATGCGTGGAGAGGCGTTCCGATACCTGGTCGAGGACCGCGAGCCGGATTTCGGTTTCGTCCAGTTCCAGCAGTGCGATACCGTCTTTCACGAGTATCCTGAGGACGAAGAGACCGTCCGCCGGGTGTTTCGAGCAATCGACACCGAACTCTCGAAGATTCTCGAGACCTGTGAGCCCGATGTTACCCTCGTCGTCAGTGACCATGGAATCGGTCCGATGGAGGGCTACGAGCTGCGAGTCAACCAGTTGCTCCGCGAAACGGGCTTTGTCACCGCAACCGCTGGCGACGGCGGGATGCCTTCGTGGGCCAGTCTCTCACGCAACCAGCTTCGAAACGGCGAGAAGGCAGACGGCGAGCAAACCGCATCGCCAGCTGAGCGGGCACTCGAATACGCGGCCGCCGTCGGCATCACGAGCCAACGGGTCGGCACGGTGTTAGAACGGCTCGGTCTCGATGAACTCGTCCTCGAATATGTTCCCCAAGACATCGTCAGAGCAGGAACCGAACGGGTCGATTTCGCTGATTCAGTCGCCTACATGCGGTCGCGAACCGAGATGGGCGTCCGACTCAACGTTGTCGGCAGAGAGCCCGATGGCGTGGTCAACCCCGACGAGTACGAGACCATCCGGTCGGCGGTTATGGCCGAACTCGACTCGGTAGAAACGCCAGACGGTGAGCCATTTTTCGAAGAAGTTCTCCCGCGAGAAGCTATCTTCGACGGCCCGTATCTTGAGGACGCACCGGACATTCTCACGGTCCCGACTGACTTTACGAATTATTTGTCGGCCTCACTACGCAGTGAACAGTTTGCTGAACCAAGCGAACCGTGGGAACACAAACGTGACGGGATTGTCATGATCGCTGGCGACGAAATCGATCCCGATACCGACCTCACGGGCAGCCATCTATTCGACATTACCCCAACGATTCTGGCGACGTTTGGCCTCGGCGTTGGCACGGAGATGGATGGGAAACCGCTTCCGGTCGTTCCCGAAACCGGGCAAACCGAGTATCCGGCATTTGAGCCGGACCAGTCCGTCGAAACAGACGAAGCGGACGTCGAACAGCGGCTAGCAGATCTCGGCTATCTAGAGTAACAATGGCAATAGAAATCACATCCGTTTCAGATGCAGACGAATGGAATCAACTCGTCGAAACCAGTTCGCAGGCAACACCGTTTCACCGTGCAGAGTGTCTCGAGGTGTTTGCTGAACACGCCGGGGCGACACTCTATCCGTACGCTGGCTTCAAAGGCCAAGAACCGGTTGGAATCTTTCCGGTATTCGAGATTTCGAAGGGACCGGTCAGTACGGCCTTTTCGCCGCCACCGAATCTCAAAATCAGCTATCTCGGGCCGGCACTGTTGAATCACAGCAAACAGAAACGTCGGCGGCAAGAAAAGACAAATCAACGGTTCATCAACGGCTGTCTCGATGCGATCGACGAGGATATCGACCCACGGTATACCCATATTCGGACCAGCTTTCAGTATGCTGATGCGCGCCCATTCGTGTGGGACGACTTCGATCCGAAAACCCGGTATACCTACGTTGTCGACCTTCAGCCGACCGAAGAAGACATCATTATGGCATTCAGTAGTGATGCCCGGAGCAATATCCGCGGAGCCGACGAAGCCGACTATGCGCTCTCACGTGGCGGAGAAGCCGAAATCAGACAGACGATCGAAAAATTACAGGCGAGACACGCCGAACAGGACGTCTCGTTCAACGTAACACCGGAGCTCGTAATCGATCTCTGGCGGGCGCTTCCCGACGACGTCTTTCAGATCTATACCTGTAGGGTAGATGGTGAATTTGCCGGCGGCCACATTACCCTTGAGACCGGGGGTGTTATTTACGGCTGGCAAAGCTGGGGCGACATGGAGGCGGCCGTTCCGGTCAACGACCTTCTCGACTGGGAGATTATCACGACTGCTCGCGACCGCGGCTGTGAGTGGTACGACCTTGTTGGAGCCAACAACGAACGGATTTCGAAGTACAAGGCGAAATTCAATCCTGAACTCCGAACCTACCAGAGTATCGAACACGGAACCCCAGGGATGAGACTCGTCTCTGAGATTTACAAACGCGTCAAGTAACGGTCGGCGGCTCTTTTTGTCGTAAAGCTGATTCAAACGCAACCGAATGCAAAAATACGGCCCGTGCCGATTAGGCGTCGATCCCGACTGCAGTGTCAGATTCTGCCGGGGCTTCCGTCTCGTCTGACGCGGATTGGTCGGTCGCAGGCTGGTCGGTGGCTTCGGGCTTCGACGAGCCGTCGGTTGATTCGCCATTAGTTGATTCGCCATCAGTCGACGCACTGTCGGTCGACTCGCCCTCGATCGGCTCGACGCGGGTGTTAATTGGCCAGTTGACCAGCCCGTCGACAACCATCGCCAGTCCCAACACGAAGACACCGCCGAGTGCACTCCGTGCCGACTGACTCCGGCCTGCTGAATTGTCTGAGCTACCCGCTGCAGCCGCGAGACTGCCGACAGTACCGACGGCACCAGCGACGTACAGCAACAGCAACGAGAGGCCCTTGGCGGTTGTTCGACCCGACCAGAGTCGCCACAAGAAGGTTCGCAACAGCATGAGCGAGACTCGTGGGATGTAGGTCAGGTAATTGATATGACTTACCTCGTCGCCGTAGTTCAGTGGCGAGGCGACATCAGCCACCGTATGGCCGGTGACGTTGAGTCGGACCAACAGATCGTTGCAGTAGCCATAAAATTCGTACATGTCCTCGATTTCGGCATTGTGAAGCGCCGAAAGCGAGATCGCTGTATATCCCATCTGTGGGTCGCCAATGCGCCAGTATCCGCTTGCGATTTTTGTGAGCCCGGTGAGGATGTGGTTGCCGAGCCGACGGAAGCCGGGCATCTGTTCGTGGTCGCCCTCGTTGAGAAGGCGGTTGCCCTTCACATAGTCGGCTGTTCCCTCGGCAACCGGGTCGATAATGCGGTCGAGCAGGTCTGGATCCATCTGGCCGTCACCACCGACGACCGCGGTGACCTCGATTTCATCGTCGCGAGCGCGCAGATAACCGGTCTTGATCGCGCCGCCAACGCCCCGATTTTCTTCGTGTTGGATCGGGACCACTCGCTGGTCGAACGCTGCACCGCCGTCAGTTGCAGGTATGGTATCGTTTACTGCCTCAGCGGTCGCTGTGATCTCCGCCCAGGTATCGTCAGTCGACTGGTCATCTATAACGTAGATTCGGTCAACGAATTCGGGAAGCGTCTCGATCACCTCGCCGACAAACCCCGATTCATTGTACGCCGGTACGACAACACCAACAGTCTTGTTTTTATACATAACTAGCTCTCTGGCGGTCGGCTGGTGCCCGACCGATTAGTCTAGCTTCGGCCGGTTGTGGCTATTGTTATTCTCCGCTTGCAACCCACTGTTGGCGAGCCATCGCCACTCTCGGACCGACAGCATCGTCACCGTCCCCCCAATACCGTCTGGGAGCGTCTCGCTGGGAGTACGGTGGCTGTGATCCCCCCGTAGCGGCCGGGTAGTCTATCCGTTGTGAGTATTCAACTATCCATAACAAAACACCAGTAAGTGGATACAACGGTAATGAGACGGAGTCGACAGCGACGATATCGTGTTGGGATAATCAGTATTCTTGTCATCCTCATGGTTACCTCACTGTTTGCCCCGCTTGCCAGCGGGAATACCGGTGAAGGCGACCAAGAGACGTACTATGTTGTCCAAGATGACCAGACTGTCGAAGTAACGCCAATTGCGGGCGATGAGCCAGTCGAGGAGTTCTACGACTACCGCCATCCCTTCCGCGATGATGGCGATAGAGACCATCCGCGCTGGGGACGGTCGTTTAGCTCTGAAGGAACAACTGAGTATCAAGCAGACGACACCAGTATTCTCATGTTGTATGATGGACCCGACGGCCTGAGTCTCGTGGCCGTTCACGACCGATTCCACGAAAACGATGAAGACGGAACCCCAGGTAGTTCTGTTAGTTGGGAGCTGAGTGGACTACCCGAGGAAGGTGAGTGGGCAGTCATCGATGACGACTATGGCTGGCTTACTGATGATGCCGACAAAGATGCACTCCATTATTTCGATGCGGATCACACCGACGGTGCGGCTGGCAACGATGGCGAGCCAGCATCGGGTGTCGATGCACAGCTATCGTGGGTCTGGCGGAACGGTCGGACTGATGGGATGGCCTATCGGCTTCCTGAAAACGGGTTCTCGATGACGATTGATCCAGCGTTCAATGAAGAGTCTTACCACCGGTATGGCGATGACCGTCGGTCGGCCGATGGACCCGACAACCCAAGCTTTGGTGAGCAGTACAATGGCACGATCGACGACTGGCAGGTGATTGTCCCGACTGACGATGGTGAGGACTTCGAACGCGTCTCACTTGACAGCCTCTCAGAGCCAATCACGATCGAACCAGCCAGTGAATCTGACGCAGTCGAGCCGGCCGATATCAGTGTTGCGTCGCTCTCGCTCGAAAACGACACGATCGAAGCCGGAGAGACCGCGAAGCTGACTGCTGTGCTTGAAAACACGGCCGAAACTGATGGCGAGTACGAGGCTCGCTTCCGGCTCGCTGACAGCGAACTCGAAACGAGGACTGTCGACGTTGCAGGCAATTCCGAAGCGACCGTTGAGTTCAGCCAAGAGATCGTCTCCGCTGGGACCTACCAGCTTGGGGTGAACAGCGAACAGGTCGAGCTCACGGTAACCGAAAATGCAACTGCAGAGACTGAGACAGCCGGTAGCAACGGTGAGGACGGCGGTGACACAACTGACGAGCGGCTTCCCGGATTCGGTGTGAGCACCATGCTTGCAGCACTACTCGCGCTCACCGCGGCTGTCGGGCTGGGGCGACAACACGGATAAGTTGACCTCGCATGCCGTTGCCTATTCAGACTACTGATTACTGACTACTGGCGATTCGGAATGCCACAACCGGCCGATGAAAAACGGAGATTGTCGGTCTCTCGTCTGCCGTTCGCAGTTGCGCTTGTTTTTGCCCGATCAGTTCTGCCGCGTCGTATGGTGCGTGCCGAGACGGTGGACTGTCGTTTTCTCTGTATCGAGCTCACAGCCGCCACAGCAGTCGATCACCACCGACTCGTCGTACCCGCTCCAGTCGAGGTCATCGAAGGCCGGCCGTGATTTGAGAACGACAACGGCCGCCGGCGACAGCTGATTTGCCGTCGAAACAGAAACCGTGTGTGGCGTCAAGCTTCGCGGGATCGACGCCGTCGGCTCACAGATCAGGGGCCGGGTTTCGGCCTGCAGAAGCTCGCGAATTAACGTCGTTGCCGGCAGCCGTGCGGCCGTCGATGCCTCCTCGGGCGTCGGGATTCCCAAAATGAGAACCGTTGTATCGTCTGTAAGGGTGTTGGTATACTGCTCGCCAAGCGCCTCAAGTACCGTTTCGGCAATGAGTGTCGGAAAGCCGCTTGCAGCGTCGTATAGACTGTCGAGGATCGGTGTCTGGTCGGCCAACGAATCACAGAGAAACCCGGATCCAACCGGTTCGCGGCTGTCAAATCCTGCATCGGGAATCCGATGTGGCGACCGTTCGCTTGCAATATCGATAACTGATGGCACATCGATTGATTCGCCTGCGGCAGCAACCGCAAGCTCATTGCTAAGCCCCCGGGACAACTCGGCAATAGTTCGTTCGAAAGTGGAGAGACACTCGGCAGTCTGCAGGTTCGAGACGGATGAAACCGAACCATGTGTCACCGACGAAAACAGCGAGCAGGCCAGCCGCCGACTTTTTTCGTCAGCGCCGCCGACAGCAATATCACCGTTTCGAACCGTCTGTAACGACGGCGAAGGTGGAAGCGAGCCGACCGCAAGCCCGAACTCGTCGGTCGACAGCCCGCTTTCGGCCGACAGCAATGGCCCAACCAGTTCGCTGGTCGTTCCCGGTGGGACAGTTGATGCCATGATAACGAGATCTCCAGGAGCCAGCCCGGTGGCAATATCACGGACCGTCGACCGAAGTGCCGACAGATCAGGGGCGTCGTCGGTGCGGAGTCCCGTATCGACCGTTATCAGATGGACGGCTGCCTCGTCAGCAACCTGTGGAAGCTCAGTTGTCGCTCGCAGTGCCCCCGAGTCAACGGATTTCGACAACAGCCGGTCGATCGGTGGATCGGTGACCGGTGACTGGCCGTGATTGAGTTCCGTGACACGGGTTCCATCAGTGTCTGCGGCGATGACCGTTGCATTCAGACTCGATAGAACGACTGAGAGAGCAGTTCCTGCGGATCCAAGACCATAGACGCCGATCTGCAGCGTTTCGGCGTCATCTGTGTGCGTCGTGTGTGAGGTGGATGTGGGCCACGACCTGTTTTGTGATGGTGAGTTCATGTCTCTACGGCGAGTTCGTCGATCCGCTGGACGAGTTCAAGTGCACGAATGCCGTCCTCACCGGTGACCAGCGGCTCGGTTCCGTTGGTAACTGCTGAGACGAACGATGACAGCTCTTTTTTGAGTGGTTCGCCGTTTTCGACGGTCGGCCGTTCGATGACGTTTTCGTGCCGATACCGTACGTCACCGTTGGTTTCGATATATTCCGGCAGTGAGTGACGATTGATCTGAACCGACTGGGCCATGTAATCGACGTTGACCCGACACTCCTCGGCCGTAATCGACAGCGTCCGAACTTTTTCCTGGGTTACCCGGCTGGCGGTCAGTGTTGCGACGACGCCATTTTCGAATTCGACGGTTGCAGCGACATACTGGTTGCCAGCGGTTCCGGACGCAGAGACAGTTGCCACGGGCGAATCAACCAGCGAAAGTAGGATGTCGGCATCGTGAATCATCAGATCGAGTGCGACACCATCGGTGATCTCACGGTTGGTTGGTGGCCCCAGCCGTTGGCTGTCGACCGCGATTGTCTCGAGGTCGGTCGTAATCTCCGAGAGGGTTCTGACGGCCGGATTGAACCGTTCGACGTGGCCGACTTGGAGGGTGACTCCAGCGTCCGCTGCAGCGCGAACCAGCTCACGGCCGTCGGCTGGCGCTTCGACAAGCGGTTTTTCGACCAGCAGATCGACACCCGCCTCGATTGCGGTCATAGCGGTCTCGTAGTGGAATGGGGTTGGAACGACAATCGAGACCGCATCGGCTTTCCGTAACAGCGAGTCGATAGCCATCGCCTCGGTCCCGTACTTTGCGGCGGCCTCGGCGGCCTGTTGTTCGTCGACATCGGAGAGTCCAACAAGGGTGGCGGTCGGAAGCTCCTGGTAGACACGGGCGTGGTGCTGGCCCATACTTCCGACACCAATCACCCCAACTGCAAGCCGGTCGTCAGTCATCGGAGCTCCCTCCCGACTGGTCGGCGGCTGTCGGTGGTGACGACGGTTCGACAGCCGGTGGGTCGGCGGCTGTCGGCTCGTCGAACCGGCCGTAGGCGCGAAGAATTGTCGTCAGTCGGTTGAGATCGGCCTCCGAGAGCCCAGGGTGAACGGGGAGTGACAGCACTTGCTCGGCGGCCCGTTCGGCTTCCGGGGCCTCAACATCAAGTGACTGGTATGGCGGTTGCTGATGAATCGGTGTGGGATAGTAGACCGCAGATCCAACGTCTGCATCATCAAGATATGACTTGAGTGCCTCACGGTTCTCGGTCCGAACCGTGTACTGGTGGTAGACGTGCGACAGTCCATCGGGGACTGTCGGGGTCTTGACGCCGTCGACGCCCGCAAGTGCTGTAGTCAACTGCTCGGCGTGTGCCTGTCGAGCCTCGGTATAGTCAGGCAGTTTTTCGAGCTGTGCCCGACCAATCGCTGCACCGATGCTCGTCAGCCGAAAGTTGTGGCCGACGGTCGCGTGTTCGTAGCTATCGGTTCGGCCGTGATTGACGAACCGGCCGGCGCGCTCGGCGACCGCCTCATCGTCAGTGACAACCATCCCGCCCTCGCCGGTCGTCATGTTCTTTGTCGGATAAAACGAGAAACAGGCGGCATCACCGAGCGAGCCGGTTCGGTGCCCGTCGACAGTTGCCCCGTGTGCTTGGGCGGCATCTTCGATAAGCAGACAGTCGTGGGTATCTGCAAGCTCCGCGAGCCGCCTCATTGGCGCGGGCAGCCCGTAGAGGTGGACAGCGAGAATGGCGTCGATATCGCGGTTTGCAAGGACCGATTCGACCGAATCAGCGTCGAGATTGTAGGTATCGGGGTCGATGTCGGCGAAAGCCACCGAAGCCCCCGCAAGCCGGATTGCATTGGCGCTAGCAATAAACGAAAATGGACTGGTGAGAACGGTATCACCCGTGCCGAGACCCAGCGCACGGATCGCTGTTTCGAGCGCTGTCGTCCCGTTTGAGGTGGCAACCGCATGCTCGGCACCACAGAAGTCCGCAAACTCCGATTCGAATTTGCGGACTTCAGGGCCGTCAGCGAGCAGCCCACTGTCGAGGACGTCACGGACACGGCGTTGTTCGTCAGGGCCGATATCTGGATCTGCAATTGGAATTGAACTCATGGTATTCTCCGCCGGTTGGTGAGTTCAGCAGTCGATTCGGCACGGCGATTGCCGGTTGAAAGAGTCATTCGTCACAGTGAAGACACGTTTCGGCCTTTGTTATGACTCCGTTGGATCTCAGTAGCAGGCTACTTACCGGCGAGAGACTGTGTAATCTCGGTCGGAGTCGCAGTCTCGAGGGGTACGTGCGGCGTTAACTGAAACAGTCGCATTCGATGGCTCCGGTCGCAGCCATCGGAGAACCCGGCTGCCCTACGCTTCGGTCTCGGTTTCGTTTGGAGCCGATGTCGTTTCGTCGTCCTCGTCGACCTCATCACCGGTATCTCCCTCATCACCGGTGTCTACCTCGTCACCATCCGTTTCGTCGCCATCCACTTCATTTTCATCTGCCTCAGCAGTATCTGTCTCGGTTTCGTCACCGTCTGTCTCATCACTATCCGTCTCATCTCCGTCCGCCTCGTCGCCGTCTGTCTCGTCACTCGTCGGTTCGGCGTCGCTATCGTCATCCTCGTTACTGGATGGTTCAGCAGCGCCAATATTGGTCTCACTACCGATCGGCTCGACAGCACCGTCATCGGTATCGACCGAGCCCTCGATGTCTACTGTATCGCCTCCATCAACAGGAGCTGTTGCGGAGCCGTCGGAGGCACTCAACGTGAGATGAACGTGTCTGTAGGCGCTATCCTCATCGGGATCCGATGGCGCGTTGCCCTCATAGAGGTAATAGTTGACCCGGAACTCACCCGCAGAGCCGGGATTGAGTGTGTGCGGCTGGACCAACCGCTCGCCGTCATCGAGACTCACCTCAAAGCGGTCGAGCTCAGTTGAATCGATGACCACAATCGAGCCATCGTCATCGACGATCTGCTCGGCGGTTACCACAACGGTATACTCGCGCGGTTCGCGCTCGTAGTTGTCAATCCCGATGATAAGCTCCTCGCCGTCAGCAACGTCGATTTCGTCAGGGAAGTCTCCGAGTACGAAATCACCGTCATCGGTTTCGGTCATAATCCGAAGATCAGTGAACTGTTCGCCGTCTTGGGGAACCGCAAGCGCATAGCCGGCCATCGAAATCGCCAGGATGATACTAACCACCAACGCGATGTTGACGATGCGTTCAGCCCGGGATGTCGTGCCAACAAGGCTGCCGAGGCCGCTTTCGGCGACGAGCGAAAACTGATCTTCGGCAGGAAGACGGAGCCGGCGGACCGACGCCACCAGCGCACCGAGGAAGACGAAGACGGTCAATGCCCAGAGAATGGTCCCGCCGAAAGCCTCGACAGGAAGGAGTTCCAATAGGAAGGCAAAGAAGGGGATGAGTGCTACACTCAGTCCGAACGAGAGAGCGAGCCGCTCGAACAGCGACACACGGTCGAGTTTGCGAACATTCGAAAGCGAGCGGACGCCACCCAGCCGCTGGTTCTGTCGGACGGTGCCGGTACGGGGGAACAGTGATCCAACGAGCACGTAGCCCGGAAAGAGAAACAACAGCGGCATCGCCACGAGAAATCGAATGGACGAAGCGGTCGAAAACAAGAATACGAGATGAATCGCCCCCAGTGCAAGGCCGATACCAACCATGTCGAGCGGCACACCCTCTCCGGAAAGGAGCGTGCTGAGCCGGGAGTCTGATGATTCGCGAACAGTCATTCGTTTCTCGAAGTGCGAGACCGCCTGGTGCGGTGAACAGTCGAAAGACAGTGCTGATGATGTGCGTGGATCATTCTCGCTCGATAGCCCAACTGGAGGCGGCTTTGTTATACTGGACATAGCGGCTGCACAGGAAGTCGACGCCCACAGTAGGAACAGCCGAACGTCGCCGCAGAACCAATCGCAACCAGTACACAGCGACTCAAAAAAGCGGCTCAGAGAATAGTAAGACAGACAGTGTAGTGACGAAACAGGAGGTGCTGTCGAGTATGGCGAGCGAACACAGCGGTCAAACAGCGATACTGCACCGGTGAACGACGGCGAACTACTCAGGAAGTAAGAAAATACTATAGATAATAGACCCGTAACAAAGTATTGGTCAACTGTGTCTCTAGACGATCACGAGTAAGCCCATCTTCACGTGGGTATACCGCAGATTACACCTCTCGAATGTCCGACTCCGACTACCAACCACTGTCGCAAGATACGGTCTTTGACCTCCTGAGTAACTCACGACGACGGTTCGTCCTCCACTACCTCAAACAGGCAGGAGAACCGGTCCGACTGAGCGAGCTCGCAGCCGAGATCGCTGCGATCGAAAACAACGTCGAGGTTGAGGCGCTTACTAGCCAGCAGCGAAAGCGAACCTACGTCTCACTCTATCAGACCCATATTCCAAAGCTCCAAGACGCAGGGGCTGTCAGCTACGATGCCGAAACGGGGATGGTGGGACTCGCTGCTGGAGCGGGCGAGATTGGTGAGTACTTTAGCCAACAGGATACGACACGGCCCTGGCAGTATTATTATCTCGCGCTCGCTGGCATCGGCTTTGTTGCATACCTCCTTGCCGGTATTAGTGGCGTGGCAACGATGATTCAGTTCGCGATTGGACTGGCGATTTTTGGCTTGTTCGCCATCGTCGCGGCACTCCACTACATCTCGGTGCGACAGCGACGAACAGAGCTACCGCCTGACCTCATCGAACAGTAGACATCGGCTCGGCCGTGCGGGACAACAAAAATCGGTGTGCGAAAGCGGATCTCAGGTGGTGTTCAGGGCTGTTTCCCGCCGCCTTCTCGAAGATCTCGAAGCGTGAGACAGCTCAGACAGCCGTACAGCGAACCGTCATTGGCACCGAACACGCGCACGAACTGTTTCGTGACGTAGTGGCCGCAGTTCTGACACTGTCGTTTGGGGGACCGGTGTTCACCAACGCTTGTATGGGGGTGGATGGTGTCCATAGCGGCTCTCAGGAAGTCGATCGGCTTTGTTATACCCGCCGTACAGTGTGTTTCAGACCGTTTTTCGGCAGAACAGTTCACTGAGATGAGGAATCATGATAAACGTGCCAGAGATGTGAAGAACCCTGATTGTTCCAGCCGAATTACCGAACAGTAGGAAGGCCCAAACAGAAAGTAAGACAGGAAATACCCGAAACTGAGGCGTAAACAGTCTGTAACAGAGAGGTAGCATCGCCAACCTCATATGCACAGACGGGGTCAGTATGGGTAGAGGCTACGGCGTACTGCGGAAGAAAGTCGGGTTCAATCGGTCTGTGAACACCGATAGCGTTCAGTTCCGCACTGGCCACGATGAGACCGAACGAGTGCAGTACTCACCGGAGTTGGGCCGAACAACGGCACCGTATCCCGAAGCAGTAGTCGGCAGCCTGTATGCCAGCCTTCCAGTTGACTCGGGAATACAGCGGTGAGAACAATGACAGAGGTACAAGAAATGGCAGAAGATTGGGATGAAATTGGATTCGTAATAAGCTCTCAGTACCGGATTGCCGTGCTGAAACGGTTAGCTGAGGGTCCAGCAACACCATCACGGATTGCTGAAGATTCAGGTATCGGCATTACACATGTCTCGCGAGCACTCGGTCGGCTGAGAGAACGAGAGCTCGTCGAGTTACTGGTCCCTGAGGCACGGAAAAAGGGACGCGTCTATGGCGTCACCGAACACGGTGAAGCTCTCTGGGAACAGATTCAAGCAAAAAATTTGATTGATTAAGCAACCGACACCCGGCGGTAACAGCTTTTGAGACGCCGGTTAGTGCCGTTTCACTGAGCAACTGCTCACGGGCGATAAAAACACACACAGCGTGTGGAGTAGTTGGTGGGCTATCGAGCGGGACTGTTATTCTTCATCAGACGTTGGCAAGAGCATCTCTGGGCGGCGTGCATAGGCCGGCGTTTCGGCAAATTGTGAGATGCGATCGAGCTCTTCGTCTGTCAACCAATCGGACATGCAATTAGACCATCTCTATGAACACATATAAATCTGCAGGAATCTATCAGTTTCCAAATGTAATGAACACGCATCTAACGTAATGGCCTTCGGTTACGACGGTGGGTCAAGGGCGGTGTCGGCTGTCTCGTCTCGAACGGTAATCGTCCCACATTGGGTAACAGTGACCTCGTACTGCGAGAGCCGGAATGTCACCGCGACAGTCCCGTCGCGTATCGGTGTTCCGACGAGCTTTTCGAGGGCGTCGGGATCAATAACATCGTACAATCGCGGCTGTAAGGCGAGCGGATCGACGGCTGCCACTTCAGCAACTGCCCGAATGACAGAGACACAAAGCGATTGAGTGTCTGTATCATCGTATCGAAATCTATGCACCTGATCCGTTGGAGGGCCCACAGCGGTCTTCTCTGAGCCCGGAGAGTGTTCATTACTCATGAATTCATATACGCCGTATATC
>LFFM01000988.1_pt1 | contig 20211 bp, 24 predicted proteins | sample 643131 | NCBI WGS metagenome assembly LFFM01 (sample SAMN03777445, study PRJNA286221) | soda lake metagenome | biome: soda lake; feature: Kulunda steppe; material: water; isolation source: sample Tc-Br brine of Tanatar trona crystallizer | place: Russia: Kulunda steppe | collected 2011-07
AACGAGGCGGTGGCGTCACCGGCGGCTCTGCCGCCGGTTGCTAGCGAGAGCTTCGCTCTCGCCCCGCGCCCCGGTGAGCGGCTCGGAGAGCCGCGAACCGCGAGGGACCGAAGGTCCCTCTGGCAGCCGGCGCGTAGCGCCGGCGACGACGGCGCGAGGTCGCCGGCGACACCGCAACGAGGGAGCCTGCGACCGAGTGAGGAGCGCAGCGAGCGTACGCCGCCCGGCACGGCTGGGGCTTTGGAAGTACTCACCGTCGATCCACGATCAACGACTTATAAGCGAACGGCCGCTAGCAATGCCGCTCTATCGTTCTGACCACATTACTCTTCCCGATTCCACGCTCCGAGAAGATCTTATAAACGAATCCCAGCAGGGAAGCCGCTACGCTTATAAACGAACTGCCGGAGCGACCACCGAAAAAGCGCGTCAGTTGTCGCCGTTCTTCGACTGCCAGGCGTAGTCGCGACGCTTCGCGGACTTGCCGAAGCCACACGAGGAGCAGCGCTCCTTCGTGAGGTGGTAAGACTTCTCGCCGCAGCGGCGGCACTTCACGTGAACCGTTTTGTTCTTTTTCCCTTGAGAGGGCGTACCGGAGCCGGTCATGCTTTGATCGTGACGACGTTATCGCCGCGTATAATCGTTGTGTCTTCGATGGCGACCGCGAACTCCCCGTCGAGATCGCCGTCGACGCGGTCGTCCACGTCGCTTTCGGGTTCGATGACGACGTTCATGTGCTGGTCGTATCCGGCCAGCACGCCGTAGTACGTCGTGCCATCCTTGAGATGTACCGTCACGGGCTCCTCGAGCGACGCTTCGAGCACGTCGAGGGGTCGTCCACTCATTGTCTGTACCCGGACCCCTCGCGGTAATAAAAATGTCGGGACCGCATCTGGACACGGATACGACCCGAGTTGACGCTTCTTCAGCATCTTTCGAGGCGGAGCCCCCGGTCTCAAAACAGTGACAGCGCAGAAGCCACTCTGTAGGGTGGTAGCCGACTGGGTGGACAATGCGCTGTGGGACCGAACCCGGGTGTTTTTAAGATACGCACCTGTATTCCCAGATACCACACTCCCGCGGGACACGGTGGGTCGGCGACGACTCGGCCGTAGCGGGGCCCTCACCGACGCGCGGTTGCACGCCGGGGCTGACGGCTCCTTTGCGGGGTACCAGTGATAGACGCCGGTTCACGGCGCTCACAGACTACACATCATGGAAATCGAAATTGCGACAATCGGCGGATACGAAGAGGTCGGCAGACAGATGACGGCGGTCCGAGCGGGCGAGGACATCGTCATCTTCGACATGGGCCTGAACCTCAGTAAGGTCCTCATCCACGACAACGTGGAGGCCGAGAAGATGCACAGCCTCGACCTGATCGATATGGGTGCGATCCCGGACGACCGGATCATGAGCGATCTGGAGGGTGACGTACAGGCGATCGTCCCGACCCACGGTCACCTCGACCACATCGCGGCGATTCCCAAACTCGCCCACCGCTACGACGCGCCCGTCGTCGGCTCTCCGTACACGATCGAACTCGTCGAACAGCAGATCGCAGACGAGGGGAAGTTCCAGGTCGACAACGACCTCGTGAAGATGAGCGCCGGCGGGACGATGGCCATCGGCGACTCCGAGCAGGTCGAGTTGGAGTTCGTAAACGTCACCCACTCGATCATCGACGCGATCAACCCGGTCCTTCACACGCCGGAGGGCGCAATCGTCTACGGGCTCGACAAGCGCCTCGATCACAGTCCCGTTATCGGTGACCCGATCGACATGGACCGGTTCCGCGAAATCGGCCGACAGGACGAGGGTGTTCTCGCGTACATCGAAGACTGTACGAACGCCGGAAAGAAAGGCCGCACCCCATCCGAGTCGTTCGCGCGTGAACACCTTCGTGACACACTCACCGCGATGGAGGACTATTCGGGCGGTATCGTCGCCACGACGTTCTCCTCGCATATTGCCCGTGTGAAGTCGCTCGTCGAATTCGCCCGAGATATCGGCCGCCAGCCGGTGTTGCTCGGCCGCTCGATGGAGAAGTACTCCGGCACCGCCGAGCGACTCGACTTCGTCGACTTCCAGGGCGATGTCGGCATGTACGGCCACCGCAAGTCGGTGGACCGAACGTTCAAACGGATCATGAAAGAAGGGAAGGGCAACTTCCTCCCCATCGTGACGGGGCATCAGGGCGAGCCGCGCGCGATGTTGACTCGTATGGGTCGCGGCGAAACGCCGTACGAACTGGATGACGGCGACAAGATCGTCTTCAGCGCGACAGTGATCCCAGAACCGACCAACGAGGGACAGCGCTACCAGTCCGAACAGCTGCTCCGGATGCAGGGTGCCCGCATCTACGACGACATCCACGTCTCCGGTCACCTCCGCGAGGAGGGCCACTACGAGATGCTCCAGGCGCTCCAGCCACAACACCTCATTCCGGGCCATCAGGATCTGAAGGGCCGTTCGCCGTACGTCGACCTCGCGACCTCGCAGGGGTACAAGCTCGGTCGTGACCTTCACGTCACGCAGAACGGAAGCACCGTCCAGCTCGTCGAATGACGACCGAGACGACAGAGGCGCGGGTGCTCGACACCATCCGCGAGCGGCGCGAACTGGTCAACGCCGCTATCGACGAGGAGCTACCGATCCAGCCTCCGGAACGCCTGTACGAGGCCTCCCGATACATTCTTGAGGCCGGCGGCAAGCGGCTCCGGCCGACCGTGACGACGCTCGCGGCGGAGGCCGTCACCGAAACCGATCCCATGGACGAGGAGTTCCGTGCGTTCACCTCGCTCGGCGGCAAGTCCGTGGACATCATGCGTGCGGCGGTCGCCATCGAGGTGATTCAGTCGTTCACGCTGATCCACGACGACATCATGGACGAGGACGAACTCCGACGCGGCGTGCCCGCGGTTCATGAAAAGTACGATACGTCGACGGCGATCCTCGCTGGGGACACGCTGTACTCCAAGGCGTTCGAGTTCATGACCGAGACTGGCGCGGATCCGGCCGCCGGACTGGAGGCAATGCGGATGCTCGCGTCCACGTGTACCGAGATCTGTGAGGGCCAGGCGCTCGACGTTGCCTTCGAGACCCGTGACGACATCCTTCCCGAAGAGTACCTCGAAATGGTCGAGTTGAAGACGGCGGTGTTGTACGGTGCGGCCGCCGCGACGCCGGCGACTCTCCTCGGCGCGGACGAAGAAGCCGTCGACGCACTGTACCAGTACGGTATCGACTCGGGTCGCGCGTTCCAGATCCAAGATGACGTGCTCGATCTGACGGTTCCGTCCGAGGAACTCGGCAAGCAGCGCGGCTCCGACCTCGTCGAGGGGAAAGAGACGCTGATCACGCTTCACGCCCGGCAGCAGGGCGTTGATGTCGACGGTCTGGTCGACGCCGAGACGCCCGCGGAAGTGACTGAATCGGAGGTTGACGACGCTGTCGCCGCGCTTGAGGCCGCCGGCTCCATCGCCTACGCCCGTGAGACGGCCGAGGATCTCACCGCGCGCTCGAAGGAGCATCTTCGAGTCCTCCCCGAAAGCGAGTCCCGGAGCCTCCTCGAAGACATTGCGGACTACCTCATCACACGCGGGTACTGAGTTCTCCCCGCCCCGTGTAGGTTCCGTCACTCTCGGCCCGGGGGTCGTTGACCCCAACCGCGGAACACAAGAGAATTGACCGTCCCCCGGCGAGAAACGGTATGACCGATTACTTCGAGGTCCACGAGCGGGACGGCGCGGCCCGACTCGGGGAACTCCGCCTCACCGACTCCGTTGTGACCCCTGCGCTCGCGGACTCGTTTATCAGGGACGCCGGAAGCCTCTGGACGACCGACCGCGACGTACCCGACGGAGACGACACGAGCCTCACGGTGCTTCCACACCGCGCGTTCCCCGCGGGAACTCGGGGGGAGGTCCGCGACTCGTTCCGGGTCGACCACCCGGAACTCGACGCGCCAACTGCTGTTGTTGTCGACAGCGAGAGCCCCCGACATGTCGGCGCGGACGCGTACCTCCTTGCTGACGCCCCCGGATTCGTCGGCCACGGCGAAGCGTTTCGTGACGCGATACTCTCGGCGAAGCGATCGCTGCCGGCCGACACTGCGCTGCTCCTCTCGGGGGTTGCCACGCCCGCAAACGTCGCCACGCTCGTCGCCGCCGGCGTCGACCTCGTCGATGGGTCGCTCGCGCGGACAAAGGGAACCGAGGGGAAGTACCTGACCGCCGACGGGGAACACTTCCTTGCGGATCTCGAAGAGCTCCCGTGTGCCTGCCCGGCGTGTGCGACCCCCCGCGAGGCGTTCACCCGTGCGGACTGTGCGGAGCACAACGTCAACGCGCTCGAAGCCGAACTCCGTCGGGTTCGCGAGCGGATCCGATCTGGTCGACTCCGTGATTACTTGGAGGGACAGGCGCGCCACGAGGGCTGGCTCACCGCGACGCTCCGGCTGTTCGACGACCAGTGGGGATATCTCGAGGAGCGGACGCCAGTTCTTCGAAACGCAGAGATCACGGCCGCGTCGGCCGAAACGCTCGACCGCGTCGAGATCCGCCGATTCGCCGACCGTGTGACGAGTCGATACCGGAACCGATTTTCGGACCAGCCGCTCGTGTTGGTTCCCTGCTCGGCGACGAAACCCTACAGCGACTCCCAGAGCCACCGGCAGTTCCACGACGCGATCAAGTGGCGCGGCCACACCGTGTCGATGACCTCGCCAATCGGCGTGGTTCCACAGGAGTTGGAGACGACGTATCCCGCACAACACTACGATGCGGTCGTCACCGGTGACTGGTCGGAAGAAGAGGTCGAGTTCGTCACCGAAGTGCTCCGACGGTATCTTCGGCGAAATGACTACGCACGGGCCATCGCACACGTACCCGAAGGCGGCTACCGCGAGATCTGCGAGCGTGTCGAGAGCGAGACTGACGTGTCCTTCGAGTACACCTGTGTCGACCACCCGACGACCGACGAGTCGCTCGGGGAGTTGAACGCCGCACTTCACGGTGAGCCCGCCTACAGCAAGCGCGAACGCGAACACAACACGGTGAAAGCGATCGCCGACTACGTGCTCGGCGACGGCGCCGGCGACGCGGTGTTCGGAGGCCCGGACACCGCGATCCGAACCACGGGTCGGTACCCGAAGCTCCAGGTGTGGGCGGACGACGCCGGCGGCCGTGAGGGAGAACCGGGCACGCAGCTCGCGACGATGGTTCCACAGTACGGCACCCTCTCGTTTACACTCGCCGGCGCGCGCCGATGGGTCGAGAGCGACGCGCCGACGAAGCGCGTCGAAATCGACCGGTTCGTGCCGCATGGCTCGGTGCTCGCACCCGGCGTCGTCGACGCAGATCCGGATATTCGTGTCGGTGACGAGGTCGTCATCGAGGGACCGAAGGCGTTCGCGGTCGGGCGCGCGGAGATGTCTGGTCCCGAAATGATCGATTCGACCCGTGGCGTCGCCAGCGAGGTGCGTCACGTGAACGAACGCTGATCGGGGGCGGGCGGCGAGCGCCTCCCGGTTTCGGTCTCAAGAAGTGACGTACGTCTCCAGACGCGCCAGTTGACCGCCAGAGACGGTGAACACGTCGACAAACGCGAACAGTTCGTCGTTTTCGGCGTCCAGCAGGCGGCCTTGAACGGCCACGTCTCCGCTCATGTGATCGGGAACCGCTCCCTCTTCCCCGTCCCCGCCGGCTGAATCGGTGTTTTGAGGGCCAACATCGTACACAGTCTCGACGACGTGTGTCGTCTCGGTCATCGGCCGCTCGTCACGGATGAACGCGACGAAGCGGTCGCGGCCGGAGAGCGTTCGATCCGGGCGCTCGTGAACGAATTCCGGTGCGAGCAGGTCGGCGAGCGCGTCGTACTCAGCGGCGTCGATCGTCCGATAGTACGCTTTGGCGAGCGCCGTCGGATCGGTCATTGACCGGCGAGACAGTGTGGTCGACCGGCAATCACGACCCCAGATCGTCGAACTCGGCGGCAGAGGTACGCGTTCCCTTCGAGATAATGACATCACCTGCTCGAAGGGTAGTGTCGATGTCGGGGCCGAGGAGCCACCCCTCTTCGGGTCGCCGAACGGCGAGAACACTCGTTGCGATCTCGGTCGCAGGGACACCGGCTTCGACGATGGTACCGTCAAGTGCGCTTCCCTCACGCACCGTGGTTCGGGTGATTATCTCGTCGGACTCCTGTACCGCCATCTCGACGACGGGGTGAACGCCGATATCGCGGATCACGCCTTCGGTGATCTCCAGTGCCGCGTCGGAGATTTCCTCGGTGGCGACGCCGAGGTGGATGAGTCCGCGGAGGGTGACCGGATCCTCTGCCTCCGTCGCTGCGCGGAGCGTCCACGCCTCGAACCGAGACTGGAGCGCGTCGACCTCGACCTCTAGGTTCGTCACCTCCTCGGCGAGTTCCTCGTTGTCGAACAGAACAGAGCCGTACGCGAGATCGACGGCGAGTTCCGAGAGGTTCTTCATCAACACGATCGAGTCGACGGCGCGTTCGAGATCGTCGATAGCGGGCTCGACCGGCTCGCTCGGCTCAAACGGCTGCCCAGTCAGTGCCGAGTACACGTCGGTCACGCCGCTTTCAGGCCCGCGAAGGAGCGTTACGTCGTCGGGTTGTAGCTGGGTGTCTGGTCCGGGATTCAGTATCCAGTCGTCCGCACGACGGATAGCGATCACGCGGACGCCCGTCTCTGACTCCAGGTCGATTTCTTTCAACGTCCCGCTGGTGTACTCGGAGTCTGCCGACACGGTGGCACGGACGAGCGTCTCGACACCCTCCGAGAGCGCACCACGCATTGCGTCCGGGAGGCCGATCTCTTCCAACACGATCTTCGCGATGTCGCCGGCAGCATCCGACACCTTATCAGCGGCAGCGACGACACCGAGTACGGGAGCGAGCCGCTCCGCCTCGTCCGGGTTTCGAGCGGCGAGCATCAGACTCATCCGGGCGCGCATCTGGAGCACGTCCATGCGGTTCTCGAGTTCGATGACTTCCTGTGCGACCGTGGGGCTACCGTGGAGCACAGCGGAGTAGGAAAGGTCGATCAGCAGCTCCGCAGTGTCTTTCATCTCCACGAGGAGGTCCTTTACGCTCGCCGGCTCGTAGGTGACCTTCTGTGGCGGGGTCCGCCCCTCGAATCGTCCCATGTCCCGTAACTCACCGGGGGCGAGTAAAAGGTTTGTTACGATCCTGCGTACAGCTACGTCGCGTCCCCCGCGACGTACCCGGGCTCGGATCCCGGCGTGTCGGTCGTAACTGGCTCCGCCAGATCGACGAGTGTCAGCCACCGAAGAAGCCGATCTGCGCGTTCGTGCCACGTCCGCTCCCAACTCGGATCCCGTGCCCGGTCGTGACGCGGGACCGACTCGCGCGTGGCTGTGAACAGTGAGCCCGGAGTCACCGGCTCCTCGGTCGACGCCGCGCGAAGCAGCGTGAGTGTCTCCGGAACGAACAACACGCCGTCACGGAGCCCGTCCCGGACGAGTTCGGGAGTCACCTCGGCGTCCGTTCGCACGAACCCACGTGAGGTCTCGCGGGCGAGCCCAAGCGCACGAAGAAACGCGAGCCAGTCGTTCGCAACCTGTCGGTTCGCGAGGTTCTGTCGGTCCCGCAGCCGGGCACAGCAGTCGTCTTCGCTGCCCGGAACGAGCGGAACCGCGCGCTGGAACGCGCTGAGCGTGTCGAGATCCGTCGGTGGTTCGGGGACCGGTTTGAGGCGCATCACTCAGCGGTAGCCGAACGACTCCGCGAGCAGCTCCTCGTCCGTCTCACCCACCGTGTACACGGGACCGTTGACGACGTCGACAGTGACCCGCGCCGGGGCAAACACGCTCTCGGGAACCTCATAAAAGTCCCAGTCGGCCGCCTCGAACACGTCGACAAACGGGGTTCCGTAGTCGTCACGAACGGTTGAGACGATCTGTTCGAACCGGTCGTCGTCGCGCGCGACCTGTAGGTGGACCTCCCCGCCGTACGCGAGGGCGTCGTTGGTGCGTCCCATCGCCAGCCCCTCATCGCGCGTGACCGGCGCGATTGGCGCGGTTCCCGACGCGTGGAGTACGTCCGTCGGCTCGTAGCCGACTTCCAGTAGGCGGAACACGGCGAGCTCTGCCGCCCGCGCTGCCGTCGACACCGACCCCGCGGTCGACCCTGTGGCGTACGTGGGGAGGAACACCCCTTCCGGGTCGACCTCGGCGAGGTCCGCTACGTGTTCGGCGACCGTCTCGTCCGGGAGGGCCGTCGACTCGACCGCGAGCGTGGCGAACTCCGAGGAGTCGTAGTAGCCGACCCGCTCGAACTCCGTCTCCTGTCCGACGAGCGCGCGGGCGGGGCCAGATCCGAGCCCCTCGAACCCGTTCTCGAACGCCAGCTCCCAGCCCGCTTTTTGCGAACACAACAGCGCAACCGCGGGATGGTCGGTCGACAGTTCGACGTAGCCGCGAGGAGCGCCCGCAACCTCTCCCATTCGCGTGTTCACGCTTGCCAGTCCGGCGGTCTGTATCTCCGTCAGCAGGAGCCCGGCCTCTACCCCACCCTTGGCGTCGACGCCGAAGTCGATAACCGTCGCTCCGTTGTCGAGTTCGTAGCCCGCGATGTCGAGTTCGCCGGCGAAATCGAGCGCCTCGTCGACGAGTTCAATCGCGGTCCGGTTGATGCTGTCCATACGTCCTCTTTCGCCTCCCCACCTAAGGGGTTTGTCGCTCAACGACGCCACGCGGGAACCGGGACAACTCAGTCGCCGTCGCCCGCGACGACGGGCTCGACGCGGAACACGTAGTCGGCGTATGCCTTATCAAGGTTCGTCGGAGCCTCCTCGCCGGTGTGAGGCTCACACAATAGCGCGGTCGCCTCCACAGCACCCTTACCAGTCTCCTCTTGGTACCGTTCGGTGACCGAGAACGCCGCGGGCTCGGTACAGCCCCGTCGATAACACTCCACGGGAGTATCGTCCGGCGGTTCGGACTCGTCGGCGCGGTCGATCGCCTCGGAGATATCCCGCTCGATCTGTCGCCGTTCCTCGTCGCGAGCCTGTTTATCCCGTCCCGACTTGGTGTCCGGCATAGCTAGACCAACGAGCGTCAGGGACATAACCGTACGGTCGGTCGAGGTCGGTCGAACCACTTACCAGAAACCGCCGTCAGGGCCGGATGGTCCGCGAGGCGCGTCCGGACGTGGGTCCGGATCGATCTCCACCAGTTCGGTTTCGGAGCGCGGATCGACCTCTCGCCCCTCTTCGTACCGGACGAACGAGAGATAGAAGGACTCGCCACAGCCGGCGTCGTCGTCGTCCTGGTCGGCGGGCGTGCCCGTGACGGGCTCGTCTCGGTCGTCCGGGTCGCTCCCGTGTGGATCCCAGACGACGCCGTCGCTTTCGCCGCAGACGAACCGAACCCCGTCGGCGGCATCGTCCTCGAACGACTTGGTTGGGTCGGCGTACGTCCACCCCTCGAATGGGTACGGCGTCACCGCTTTGTCCGCGAGATATCCGTCGCGTTCGATCTCGACTATTGTCTCACACGCGGGACAGTGGTAGGTGACTGGATACCCCATACGACCGATACGAGCCGTATTTTTATATTGTCGTCGCCGACTCGGAAGCCGTTTTATACGTCGAAACCGATACTTGGGATATCACAGTGGATCCCGATGACGCCGACGGACACGCGGACTCCCCCGAGAGCGGTGCCTTTACCGATGACGGGGAAGGGAATACCGGCGTCGAGGATGAGGCCGATCACCCCACGCTCACCCGACGCCGGCTCCTCGCCGGAGGGGCGGCCGGGATTGGCCTCCTCGGTGGGAGCGGAGTGTACGTCTCTCGGGCCTTGGACGGCGACTACGGGGAGTATACGGCACCCGAGAGCCAGCCGGTCCTCAACACGCGCGGCCGGATCGATGCGGACGGCCCGACCGGCTCCAACACCCCGGTCACTGAGGGGTCATGGGAGTTCGACGCCGACACACCCCTGTTTCTGTTCGTCCACGGGTTTTCAACCGACGCGGAGGCGGCCCGCGACCAAGCGTACACCGCACAGGTCGGACTTGACGCGCTCCGGGGCGAGGGTGAGACGACGGTGGTCGCCTACAGCTGGGACTCCGATGTCGACTGGGGAGACGCGAAGCGAACCGCCGACGCAAACGCCGAGTCGCTCGCCGGATGGCTGATCGACCGAGTCGACGGGGGCGGCAGCCGCGTCCACCTCCTCGGCTACTCACTCGGCGCGCACGTGACCGGTGAGGCGCTTCGGGTTCTCGAGGCGCGCGGGCGGAACGACGTTCTCGGGTCGGTCTCGCTGCTCGGCGGCGCGATACCGCGCGCGAGCGCCGACCGCGACGGGCGATACGGCTCCGCGATCGATTCGATCGACGCCCCGGTCCGGAACTTCCACAGCCGAAACGACCGCGTTCTCGGGTGGGTGTATCGGATCGCCGACCAACGCCGCGCGGTCGGGCACGATGGGCTCCGTGACGAGGATTCGGCACCAACGGGCTACCGCGATGTCGACGTGACCGACCTCGTCGCCGACCATTACTCGTACTTTCAGCCGGAGGAGGGATGTCTCCCTCGCGTCATCGACGAGATCAATTGATCCGTACGCGACGTGGGACACACCAGAAGACGGCGTCTGAGGAGGCGGCGGCAGAATCGCGGTGCGACTCACAGCGGCTCGGCGGCGGCGAGGTATCGACGAGCGGTTCCGGCAGCCCACTCGCGGACTGTGGGGTCATCGGTGAGAAGGATCGCGGCGAGTCCGCGGTCGTCGAACAGTCCGACGGCCGCTCTGTCATCGACGAGGAGCACGCCGACGGGAGAGTCGCCGTCGTGTGTATACAGGTCGATCCCTCGGTCGGCTAGCTTCGATCTGACCACGGACCGAACCGGACCGGTCAGGCGCTTTTTTGCCCGGCCAGTGAGGACGATCCGGATGTCCGAGTCGTCGCCCCCGAGATTCGTCAGTCGATCCGAGAGCACTCGCTCGATCCGAGGGACCACTCCCACGATCGAGTCCGCGTCGGCAAGTAGCGGTGGGAGACGCTCTCCCGGGCCCGCGCCGCCATCGCGACCGACGACCGCGGTCGTGTTCGATCCGGGATCGAGGGCAACGTCCGCCGCCGACTCGACGATCCGGACGAGCACCGTCGTGGGCGAACGGTCGTTGCTCACGCGTCCGCTCCCCCGGGCCAGCCCACTGGTCGGTCCCGTGTTGTCATACACTCGCCTACTCTTCTGCTGCTCATAACCCCCACGGCGACCTAGCGGGAGTATATAAGCGCCACGCGAGAACGTGTCCGTATGAGCGAGGAGGCGGATCCGGCGGCCGCGGTCGGTGCGTTGCTGCGGGAGCGTGGGGAGACACTCGCCGTCGCGGAGTCGCTAACGGGCGGGCTCGTCGGCTCCCGAATAACCGACGTTGCCGGGGCAAGCGCGTACTTCGACCGGGGGTACGTCACCTATGCGTACGACGCCAAGCGGGAACTGCTTGGGGTCTCGCGCGAGACGCTCGACGAACACGGTGCGGTGGCCGGTCCGACCGCCCGTGAGATGGCGGAACGCGCGCGCGACCACGCGGACACGACGTGGGGGCTCTCGACGACGGGCGTCGCCGGACCGGGAGGCGGTACCGACGAGAAGCCGGTCGGTCTCGTCTTCGTCGGGGTCGCGTATGCCGCGCCGTGGGACACAGAGGCGTCGTTCTCGCGGAGCGTCCGGCTCGAACTCTCCGGCGACCGCGACGCAGTCAAACGTGCCAGCGCGGAGCGAGCGCTCGACGAACTGCGCCGGACGGTTCGAGACGTCGACAATACGACTGCCGGCGATGGAGCAGTCGGCGATGGCGGAGCGATCAGCGACAACGAGGCCGGCGGCGACAAAGAGTGATCTCGTAGCGGCGGTCAGTCGATGTAGGCGTTCCCGACGGCAGCGACGACGAGCGCGCCGACGACGATCCATGCGATCGGCTCCGCGGCCAACAGGCTAAAGGGGCGGAGTACCGACTCGTTGAATCCAAACAGCGCGCCGGCGGCGAGCGCAGAGCCGATAACCGTCGCGGCGACAACGCCGGAGACGCCGAGCAACGCAGCGTCCGATGAGTCCATATCCGATTGGTGGCTCCCGTGAATATATAGCTGACTCCGGCCCCCGCTCCCGTGTCCCGCTCAATCCGAACCGAGCAGTTCATCGAGGCGGGTCACCCGTCTGTCACCGAGGATACACCGACCACGGTCCCCGTGACCGACGCGCTCGACGTGGATCGCGTCCAGCCCTGCGTTCCACGCCGCCCCCACATCGCTTTCGCCGTCGCCGACGTAGTAGCCTCGGCCGGCGCTGGCTGGGTCAACACCCATCGATTCCATCGCAATCTCAAGGGGTTGTGGATCCGGCTTCCAACCCGTCTCATCGGTACAACAGACGACCGCGTCGAACCGATCGGACAGGTCAAGCCGGTCGAGTACGGGGGTTGCCAGAAACGACTGACAGTGAGTTACGAGTCCAGTCGGCTGGTTCGCGTCGTCGAGGCGGTCGAGCAGCCGCTCCGCGTCGTCGTGGAGATACGTCGCCTCTGCGCGGGCGACCGGATCCTCCACGTCGTGAAACGCCGGCCAGAACCGGTCCGGATTGACGCCGAGCCGACGGAGCGTCGCAGCACGCGGACCGCCGAGTCCGTGCCACAGTACGTACGCCTCCCGGTCGGAGAACCGCCTGTCGAGTCGGTCGCCGACGCGGTCGAACACCGCACGGGTGTATCCCCACTCAGCGTCGACGAGTGTTCCGTCGAGGTCGAATAGGTGGAACTCGTAGTCGGCGACGACCATAGACCAATTTGTAGGCGACTGATTAATAAGTGCGTTCCGGACCCGAACCGTCGCTGCTGTCCGTGAATCATGCCAGCAGCATCCGGACAGCCTGTTGTCGGGTCACTCCCGCACGTGGATCGACGACCCGAGGTACTTGTTGAGTACTTCGTCGACGCTCTCGGCGTTGAACCGGGACAGATCGTCGCTGATCGCGGCCCGAAGCGCCGCCAGATACGCCTCGTCGGTCCGGAGTTCACGGAACGAGACGCTCACCACGTCGACGCCGAGGCGCTCGCTCAGAAATCGGCGAGTCGTCGCCTCGTCACCGACCTCGCCGCGCCAGAGTCGGGTGCGGAATCGGAGCCAGCCGTCCGTACCCGGCTCGGCCGCGGGCAGTTTGACCGTCGTTTTGAACCGACTCGGTTCGACCGTCGGGGAGCTGGGATCACCCGGTCCGGCGACCGGATCCAGTTCAAACTCGACCGCGAACAGATACGCGCCGTCCATACGGAGTCGTTCGCACGACGACGGATAATCGTTCGTCACGACGACAAGCTACAAACGGGCTCGTATTCTTGTATCAACCGTGCTGGACCGACTCCGCGGTGCGGTCGAACGCGCGTATCTGCGCCACCTCCACCGGCGGGTCGACGCGGTGCCGACACACGTCGCGGTCATACAGGACGGAAACCGACGGTACGCGCGCGAACACGGGAATGACGCCCCCGAAGGACATCGTGCGGGCGCGAACACCACCGAACGGTTACTCGACTGGTGTGCCGATGTCGGCGTCGAAGAGCTGACGCTGTACGCGTTCTCGACAGAGAACTTCGAGCGCCCGGACGAGGAGTTAGAGCCCTTGTTCGACCTGCTCGAAGCGAAGCTTCGGGAGTTCGCCGACGCCGACCGTGTTCACGAGCAAGGCGTTCGCGTCCGCGCCATTGGCGACGTCGAGCGCCTCCCGACACGGGTACGTGACGCGGTCACGTACGCGGAGCGCCGAACCGCCGGTAACGACCGCTTTACGCTCAACGTCGCGCTCGCGTACGGCGGCCGCACGGAGCTGCTCGACGCGGCTCGTGGGGTCGCCCGCGATGTCGCAGACGGGGTGCTCGATCCCGCAGCTGTCGACACCGAGACGATCGAAGCGCGACTCTACGACCAGCCGGTTAGGGACGTAGACCTGATCATCCGAACCGGCGGTGACGAGCGCACCTCGAACTTTCTCCCGTGGCACGCCAACGGCAACGAAGCAGCAGTCTACTTCTGTGCGCCCTACTGGCCGTCATTCTCGGAGGTCGATTTCATGCGCGCCATCAGAACCTACGGCGCCCGCGAGGAGACGTGGCGACGCGCTCGAGCCGACCGGGCGGTCGCGCTGGTCCGAGCAGTTGCCGAGGTGGAACTCGAGGAGGCGCGTCGCGTTGCGACCCGGCTCCGCCGACAGCTCCCCGACGCCGACGGCACCGTCATCAGCGAGACGATGCCCGACACACCGGAGCGGCCCGACGCCCCCACTGAGGAACAGTCACGCTGAGGGCGCGATTCCGCCTTCATTGCGTGTGAGCAGGTACAGCGCGAACGACGAGAGCCAGTGCGAGCCCGCGTAGTCGTCGGTGAACGCGTGGTCGGCGGCAGCCGCTGCGTGCGCTCGGGCGGCGGTCGACAACGGCTCATGAAGCCTCGCGGCAGCCGGGTCGTCTGTCGCCGCCAGCGTGTCGCCGATACCCGCCAGACACCACGCCCTAGAGAGGTCGAGACCAACGAGGTGCATCGCCATCCCATCGCCGTCGTCGGGCGTTACCCCGACCGGGTCCATCAACGCGTCGTGTGGCGTGGCCGTGAGGTCCGGCAGGAGTCCGTTGAGCCACTGGGCGAACGCGTTGGGGTCGAGTACCCGGCGGAGGAGATCAGCCCCGGCTAGCGTCGGCGAGAGGAAGTCCCAGCCGATCGGCTCCGCACCCGTGACCGCGGCGGTGTCGTCGGCGTACAGCCGCCGGGCGGTTGTCTCCGTTGCCGTCGCGAGCGCGTCGTCGCCAACGGTTCGGGCGTAATCGAGAACCCCCGCGAGTGCGAACGCCGTGTTCCCGTGCGTTCCGACACGTTGTGGGCGCTCAGTTGCGAGCAGCGATGTTCGTGTCGCCTCGCGGATCCACACCTCAAGCGGACGGAGCGTCTCCCGCCACACGTCGGCGCGGGGGTCATCCCACAGGTGAAGCTCCGCGGCGAGCCGAAGCAACCACGCCCACCCGTATGGCTCCTCGAACGACGGATTCGCCTCGAAGCTCGCAACTTCCCTGGCAACCGCGCGGTCGGTCAGCCGTCGGTCGATGCTCTCGACGATCTCAGTCCCCTGTGGATGGTCCGGAAACAGCCGCAATCCGCGAACGAGTGCCCAGTGCCCGTGAACCGCAGAGTGCCAGTCGAAACAGCCAAAAAACACCGGGTGCTCCTCGGACGGCCGGGGCGGACCCGACGCCGACTCGACCGAGCCGACGTAGTGGGGATACTCCCGTGTTACGCCCGCGAGGGGATGCGTTGTGAGAGTCGCGGCCGCCTCGACCGGAAGGGCGTCGCGTCGACCCGCCACCAGCGCGGCCGGCGGAAGCTCTGCGAGTGGGTTCATTTTGTCGAGTTGTTGTCCCCCACCGCAGATCGGTCGAGACCGACAGGGTACCTCATCACGCCGGGTTCTTCCGTGTCAGGTCACTCCCACAGATTGGGCATCGCTCGCGGTTCTCGTCGAACGTCCGGCCGCAGCCGACACACTGGAACCGCCACTCTCGTTCTTCCGTGATCCCGTCACGAGCAATCGCTTCCACGTCCAAATCCAGCCGTTCGGCGACGTTTTGCATCGCGTAGTCGTCGGTGACCAGCGTGGCGTGTAGCTCGACCGCGGTCGCGATCAACCGGACATCGGTGTCGGATAGCTCGGCGAGGTCGCCGGAGCCGCGCGCAGCGCGCTCGACGTTCGTCACTGCCTCCGGAGCCGGTACGTGGATGGTCATTCCTGACCCCTCCATCGCGTCGAACCGGAGCGCAGTCTCGCCTTCAAGTTCCTCGTGGACTTCCGGCACCGAGACCACCGAGTCCTCTGTGGTGTACTCGTGAATGAACGCCGACGTGTCGAGAACCCTCATCAGCGGCTGACGACGATGTAGTCTTTCACCGCCTGTACGTTGCCGACGGGGACCTGTAGTCGACCGGTGTCGTCGACATCGAACGTGACGCGCTCGCGGCTGAGCTGTTCGTGTGGACTGACGAGCAGATGCCGAAGCTCGCCGGATTTTAGATCCATCGTGATGTTGTACAGATCGCCGAGCTCGGTCCCATCTGCCCCCATCACTGCCTTTCCGGAGAGGTTCTCCGCCAAGATGTCTGCCATACGCGTGTTCTCCCGGGCGACGGTATTAAACGCCACGGGGCGTCGGACGGATGACAGACGACCAAACAGTTCGATCGACGCCGGACTGCGGGTGGGGGCGACTGAACGCGGTCAACGAGCGTGTTCCGCGGGCCGCGCCGCTCCCTGCGACGGGCACGTCCTGAAAGGCTTAACTGACGGCCGGACGGAACGGTACGTAACGACCTTCTCGGGGCGATTCTCATGACTGAAGACACTCACACGGACACCCTTCGGACGCCGATAGTCGCCGTCCTGGGCCACGTCGACCACGGAAAGACGAGCCTCCTCGACGAGATTCGCGGCTCCGCGGTCAGCGAGGCTGAGGCGGGCGCGATCACCCAACACATCGGCGCGACCGACATCCCGCTCGAAACCATCTCACGGATGGCGGGCGAGTTGGTGAACCCAGACGACTTCGACCTTCCGGGACTCCTGTTCATCGACACGCCGGGACACCACTCCTTCTCGACGCTTCGCGCCCGCGGTGGTGCGCTCGCGGATATCGCCGTCCTCGTTGTCGACGTGAACGACGGGTTCCAGCCCCAGACAGAGGAGGCAATCGACATCCTCCGCCGGACGGGAACCCCCTTCGTCGTCGCCGCCAACAAGATCGATACGACGCCCGGCTGGAACCCACAGGAGGGCGAGCCGATACAGCGGAGCATGGAAGCACAGTCTGAGCGCGCGATGTCGATGCTCAACGAGAACCTCTACGAGATCATCGGCCAGCTGTCCGACGCCGGCTTCTCCGCCGATCTCTACTGGCGCGTACAGGACTTCCAGAAGAACATCGGCGTCGTCCCAGTCTCGGCGATGACCGCGGAGGGAGTTCCGGATCTGTTGACGGTGCTTATGGGACTCTCACAGCGGTTCATGAAAGAAGAGATGGCGATCGATGTCGACGGGCCCGGCGAGGGAACGGTGCTAGAGGTCAAAGACGAGCGAGGATTCGGCTCGACGGTCGACACCGTCGTGTACGACGGCGTTATCGAGAACGGCGACGAGATCGTCGTCGGCGGCCAGTCGGACCCGATCGTCACGGAAGTTCGTGCGCTGCTCCAGCCGCGTCCGCTGGCAGAGATCCGCACAGAAAAGCAGTTCGAGAAGGTGGCCTCAGTCGGGGCTGCCGCCGGCGTGAAGATCGCCGCGCCCGATCTTGACGACGCGATGGCAGGTGCGCCGGTCCGGGTCGTCCGTGATAAGCCGCTGGACGACGCCGTCGCGGAGGTGAAAGCCGAACTCGCCGAGATCGAGGTCGACACGGCCGAGGACGGCGTCGTCGTCAAGGCGGACACGCTCGGATCGCTGGAGGCGATGGCGAACGCCCTCCGCGAGGCCGAGGTACCGATCATGCGCGCGGAGGTTGGCGATATTGCCCCGCGCGACATCGCCATCACGGAGACCGCAAATCAGGAGGAGCATAAGGCGCTGTTGGGATTCAACGTCGATATCCTCCCGAACGCCGAGACGGAACTGGAAAGCGCGGACGTGAAACTGTTCACGAACGACGTGATCTATCAGCTGATAGAGGATTACGAGACGTACGTCGAGGAGCGCCAGCGCGCACAACAGGAGACGGTACTCGACAAGGTGGTTCGCCCCTCGCGATTCCGACTCCTCCCAGACCACACGTTCCGCCAGAACGATCCCGCGGTCGTCGGCGTCGAGATCATCGCCGGAACGCTCCAAAACAACCGCTCCGTCGGCTACTTCGAAGGCAACGAGTTCCACCGCGTCGGCAGTCTCTCCGGGATACAAAAGCAGGGCGACGATGTCGACGAGGCGCGCTCGGGTGAGCGCGTGAGCATCGCCATCGACGGGCCGACCGTCGGTCGGGACATCGAAGAAGGAGACACCCTCTGGACAGAGGTGCCCGAGAAGCACGCAAAGATCCTCGAACAGGAACTCAAAGAGGAGATCACCGCTGACGAGCGCGAGGCGTTGTCCGGCTACCTCGACACACGCCGGAAGCGCGACCCGTTCTGGGGTAAGTAGCGGAACGCTTAGAGCCCCCACCTCCGTCATCTCACGACATGGATCGCTTCTCCGACACGGGACAGCCGGACTGGGACTGGTGGGGGAGACTGTGGCCGACTCCGGGCGAGACGCTTCGAACGCTCGGCGTATCCGCCGGCGACTCGGTCGTCGACATCGGCAGTGGCAACGGCTACTTCACGCTGCCGGCCGCTCGTATCGTCGACCCTGCGCCCGTCTACGCGCTGGACGTCGACACGGAACTGCTCACCGAAGTCGAGAGGCTTGCGGAACGACAGTCGGTCGAGAACGTGGTTCCGGTCGCCGGGGACGCGCGCTCGCTTCCCGAACACCTCCCGGAGCCGGTCGATGTCGCGCTTATCGCGAACGTGTTTCACGGGATCGACAACCAGCCTCCGTTCGTCCACGGGACAGTCGAGGCGCTCGCGGAGGGCGGTCGGTTCATCGTCGTCAACTGGCGGGACCGTTCCCGCTCGGAGACGACGGTCGACGGCGAGCCACGCGGCCCGCCGACCGATCGGCGACTCCCGCCGACCGAGACGCGGGCAGTTATCCAAGGCGCATCGAACCTCTCGCTCCTACGGGAGGTCGACTTGCCGCCGTACCACTACGCGCTCGTGTTCGAGCGATAAGAAAACGACCCGAGTGCGGACGGATCTGCCCGTATACGCCATCGTCGTTCACGGGTCAGCCGCGTGCTATCCGTTTCTGAGTCGGCGTTAAAAATGGCGCAAAAGACGGTCCGGAGACGCCCCACATCTGCCTCCGGACTGCGAACCGCGCGACACCGCACCGCACTACACCGCGAAACCGTTTGAACGATAATACCGCTACGCTACGTCGTCAGTCGTCGGCCGGAGCCGCGCCGCCGCCGCTGGCGGCACCGAGGCCGGACGCCATACCGGCGACCGTGCTCTCGTTGTCGACGACCCAGCGGAGCAGGAGGAACGCGAAGATGTACTTCGCGATGATGTCGAGGCCACTGTAGGCCCAGGACGTGATGGCGACATCGAGCACCGCGATCCCCTCAGCACCGAGCGCCCAGAAGATCGGGTAGCCGAGCCACATCACGACGGTGAGGATCTTCAGCGTGTTGAAGATCTCTGCGGTTCCAGCGACCTCGGCGTCGGCTGCCCACTCGACGAGGAGCACGTACAGCACGACGAGGAAGAACGCGCAGCTGATGAAGTACCAGAACCAGCGGAGCGCGTGAGAGGACGTGGTCAGCGCGGCCGCGAGACCGGTGACACACATCCCGATGTCAGCCACGATGGCCGTGAAGATCTTCGTGATGTTCGATCCCGCGAGCAGACCGAGCGCGAGCAGAATCATCGGCGTCGAGAGCGCCCACGTGAGGTAGCGACCCCACATTGTGAGGACGCCGTCAACCTCCTCGCCGCCGAGCATTATTGTTTCGCCTGCTGCCTGATGCCCCTGTGGCATCTCAAGGACGCTCATTGTGAGCCCGGACGCGAGCCCGGTGTAGCTGGAAATGGACACCAGCGGAACCATGAGCGTCGCGACGAAGATTAGCTGTGCGCGCGGGTCCTCAACGTTCCGCCCCATGAACACGAAGAGGAGGATCGAGAGCCCTGCCAAGGCGATGTTGACCCACAGCGAGAGGTTGAGTAGCGCTCCGTCGTCACTCTGGAGATAGTTCCAGATATCAGTCTGGGTTACCTCCAGGGGGAGTCCCTGTGCTGCTACCGCTAAGTCGGCTGCTGCTGTTTCTATCATGCGACACCTACGGGTTGGTTCCACTTTGATTAAATCTATCAACCTAACGAGTATGGCTCACCGCGAAACCGGCACCACAAGGAGGGGGATGTCGCGTGTCGTTTCCAGTACCACGGCGTAAAATGTCTTGTGGTGGTGTACCACACCATACTCACCGCGGCATCGCGCCCGCCTCACTCGCGACCGGGGAAGGAGAGTCGACCCAACCCGCCGGCATCGACATCGTCGACCACCGCGTCCGCGCAGTGTTC
>LFFM01000989.1_pt1 | contig 20209 bp, 20 predicted proteins | sample 643131 | NCBI WGS metagenome assembly LFFM01 (sample SAMN03777445, study PRJNA286221) | soda lake metagenome | biome: soda lake; feature: Kulunda steppe; material: water; isolation source: sample Tc-Br brine of Tanatar trona crystallizer | place: Russia: Kulunda steppe | collected 2011-07
GTATGTCGGTAGTCGATCTGTTGGCGTTCGTTAAGCAGTTCAGCTGCCGGTTCCGTGACAACTGGAATCCCCTCTAAGGGGTTCGTTGCCTCATCGGCGTTTTTCATTGCCTGGCACCTCGAACCGGAACCCGGGTGCTTGCCCGTTGATTTCCCCGATCGCCAGACGGCGTCGGGTTTGCCCTATTGTAGGTACTTGCCGGCGATATTTCGCTAATCGCCAGAAGGCGGTACATTCGACCGACCAATTGAGCGTGTTTGCCCTCGTACATTGGTGGATAGACTCCTGATTCACGGTCGAAAACCACCAGACGGCGAAAGGAAAGGAGTGCTCCGTCAGGGATTTGAACCCTGGTCCTTGCCGTGAGAGGGCAAGATGATTGGCCGGACTACACCAACGGAGCTGTCTTCGCGTTCTGTTGTACCTGAGATGAACGTATAACGGTTGTGTTTCACCGTTGCTGTGGGCCGGTTTGACATTCCAGTCGGTCACTCGTCGCCGAACGGCGATTCTGTAGCGTCGGGTTCGTGGCCGGCGAGAGAGACGATGTTCTCCCGACCGACGCGGAGTTTCGAAACAGTTCCGTCGGATTCCATCTCCGAAAGCAGCATCGAGACTTTCGATTTCGACCAGTCCGTCCGTTCGACGATATCGACCTGCTTCATCCGACCCCCCCGTGCTTCGAGGAGTTTAACGACTCGTTGTTCATCGGAGACTATCTCGCCATCTATGATCGGTTCCGTCCCGTCCGAAGAATGTCCCGACGGGACGGTTCCGCTACCGGACTCCCGGCTGTCAGAAGAAGTTTCTCCAGCGTCGCTATCGGTCTCAGCCGATCCGGCCGAAATCGAACTTCCGCGATAGGCGAACACGACGGCCGATCCGAGGAGGGCGATGAGGACGATAACCACCAGCGGGAGGGCCCAACGATCAGCGCTACCGGGTTCCGATCGATCCGTTTCGGGGCTTCCATCGGCCGACTCCGATCCCCCGTCCGTTCCGTTCTGCTCAGTCCCCACTGACCGTTCGACGAACACTACACGGGGTTCTCTGTCCGCGAACGACCGCTCACCGTGCCACGTGATCGTCTCGCTTTCCGAAAGCGATTCCGAGGCGGTACTGTCCGGAGTAGGGGTCGCCGATCCGAACTCGAGTGACGGACCTCGGTCGAACCGGAGATGTTGATCGGGGCCGACGTAGAGCCCATCGACGAACACGTCACCGACGGTGACCGAACCGTCTTCGACGACCGCGAGTCCGGTCCACTCGAACGACATTTCGATCACAGCGAAGGACTCGCCGGCCGGCGGGCGCTCTTCGATCCGTGCCTCGCGTTCGAATCCGTCGGCGGTCATCTCCCGGTCGGTCGTCTCGCTCCCCGTCTCCGTGAGTGCGATCGCCCGCTCGCGGAAATTGCGGTAGCTTTCGGTCTCTTCGTCGTTGAACCGCTCGGCGTACGTCTCGAAGTCCTCGATTTGGTCGTCGTCGAGCCGCTGCTCGTACCGGAAACGCCACTCCGCGCTCCCGTCGTCGCGAACGGTAATAATAAAAGTCGTGCGGTCCGCTTCGAATGCCTCCGTCTCCACGTTTCCGAACCCTCCGTCGGTGGCCTCGGCGTCGACGGGCGCGACGCCAGCGACAAGGCCGATACAGAGCAGACACAGCAGTACCGCCACAGAAATTATGCGGGGCGAATTTCCGCCCGATACGCTCATCAGTGTCCGGACTCACGCTCGCCACAGCATAAAAACTCCCGTCTCGGGATCGGGTTTTATGTGCGACGTCACCGACGTCAGTGTATGCCCTCCGACCACTCCCGTCAGGACGACGGTTCGGCTTCGGGCGATCGAACCCCCGAGTCCGATCAACACACAACGGAAGCGGCTGACCGCTCATCTGGGATCCCCAGAGGCACCCAGACCGATGTCGACCGCGCGCCGAACACGCTCTTGAACGCTCTTATCGGGGCGGTCGTTACAGTCGTCACGACGTTCTTTCTCCCGCTATCGCCCGTTCTCGGCGGTGCAGTCGCGGGTTACTTGGAGGGGGCAAGCGCCGGGAGCGGCCTCAAAGTCGGGGCGCTTTCGGGGGCGATCGCGCTCGTTCCGCTGCTCGTTATCGTCCCGCTCGGACTCGTCCTCTTTATTTTCGAGCCGATCGCGGCCCTCAGCGTCCTCGTAATCGCCACCGTTGTAATCGGCTTTCTCGCGGTATACACCGTCGGATTCAGCGCACTCGGCGGCCTTCTCGGCGTGTATCTATACGGGGAATTCGGATCGAAAGGGGTCTGAAAACGCCGAGGGCGATCCGATCCGGATAGATCGGTCACGAAACGCGTCGGCTCACCCATCCCCGTCCGAGAGCCGGTCGGCGACCGCACGCTGAAGCTGTCGACGCACGTCGTGGTTGCGATCGGAATCCGTTTCGATCTCGAGAACCTGTGTCCCGTCGCTTCCGAGTGAGTCGGTGTACAGCTCGCGGAATCGATCTCGATCCTCGGTCCGGGCGAACTCGAGGCCGTACAGATCCGCCGAGTGTTCGAAATCGAGCCCGTGTGGCGTCCGGAACCACGGCTCGAAGCTGTCGTGGGCTTCGATCGGCAGGAGATGGAAGATGCCGCCGCCGTCGTTGTTGAGACAGACGATCGTCGCGTCGACGTCCGCGCGGGCGATCGCGAGCAGTCCGTTCATGTCGTGGTAGTACGCCAGATCCCCGACGGTGAGAACGAGCGGATCGTCGGTTCCGTACCCGACGCCGAGCGCGCTCGAGGTGATCCCGTCGATACCGGACGCACCGCGGTTCCCATAGACGGAGATCGACGCCGATCGCGGCCGACCGAACCGATCGAGATCCCGGACCGGCATCGAGTTCGAGACGAAAACCGTCGACGGATCCGGGGCCAGACGAACGACGTCGGCGATGACTCTACCCTCGGGTGGCTCCCTCCCGTCGACGAACGACCAGTACGCCCGCTCGGCTTCGATGAGTCTGTCTGCATACGGGTCCGGATCCCGATCGATAGCCGAGGCGAGATCGGTCGCGAGTCGGGTCTCGTCGGCGACGACGAGATCACTCGCGGTGAACGTCGCCTCCCGCCACCCGCCCGCCGGATCGACGAGAAACTGTCTCCCGCCGGCCGAGCGGAGATAGTTACGGAGCGGTTTCGACGTCGGCGACGCGCCGAACCGGACGACGACGTCCGGCGTCGTCTCGAGCGCTGAAACGTACCCGTCGTAGCCGCCGCAGACGTCGATCGCCTCAGCGTGTGGGCCGAACCGATGTCCCGACAGCGGGTCGGCGACGACGGGAAAGCCGCTGGCTCGCGACAGATCGCGTAACGCATTCCTCGCCGGAGCCGGTCGATCCGTCGGGCCGCAGACGATGAGCCCGCGCTCGGCGGTTCGGATCGCCTCGACGAGCGCACACCGGTCCGACGCCGAAAGTCGGGAAGTCCCACGGACCGTCTCGACGTACGGCCCCTTCCGACCGGCGGTCGCCGGCCGCGTCGGCGTTTCGAACCCCTCCGGGAGCGTTCCATCGGGGACCCCTTCGGGAACGTCGTCGGGGCCGGCGTTCGGTTCGAGCGGTTTCCGAAACGGGACGTCGAGATGGACCGCTCCGGCGTTCGGTCCGCGGGCCGTCTCGACCGCTCGCGAGAGCGCGGTCCGGAGCGATCGAAGCTTCCGGTCGGCCGCTTCGGGCTCCGGGAGCTTCCGATACCGACGAACCGAGTCGCCGTAGAACTTCTCCTGATCGATCGTCTGATTGGCGCCGCTGTCGGTCAACTCGGGGGGTCGATCAGCCGTCAGGAGGACCATCGGAACGCGGGCGGCATCGGCCTCGATAACCGCCGGATGGAAGTTCCCAAGCGCCGTCCCGGAGGTGCAGACGAGCGGTGCGGGACGTCCGGTCCGTTTTCCGTATCCGAGCGCGAAGAAGGCGGCCGAACGCTCGTCGAGCAACGAGATGGCTTCGATGTCGGCGTGCGCCGAGATGGCCACCGTCAGCGGCGTCGAACGACTTCCCGGCGCCAAAACGGCAGTCTCGACGCCCGCCTTCGCGAGTTCGTCGGCGATGATCCGTCCCCACAGCGTGTTGACGTTCCCTTCGGACATGGATCAGGATAGCTCGTCGAGGATCGGCCGGTATTTCAGCTGGACTTCGTCCCACTCGCGGTCGGGGTCGGAGTCTTCGACGATCCCGACGCCCGCGAACAGCGTCGCGACGTCGCCGCGTGCGATGGCGGATCTGAGCGCGACCGCGAAGGAGCCGTATCCGGCGGCGTCGAACCAGCCGACCGGGGCAGCATACCAGCCCCGCTCGAACGGTTCGGTGTCCCGGATGGTCGCGAGCGCGCGAGCGGGCGGGAGGCCGCCGACGGCGGGGGTCGGGTGGAGTGCTTCGACGAGCGTCAACACGTGTTCGTCGGTCTCGAGCTCGGCGGTGATCGGCGTCTCGATATGTTGGACGGTCGCGAGCCGCCGGATCCGCCGCGCCCCGGCCCGGATCGACGCCGCATGGGGTTCGAGCTGTTCGCGGACGGCGCCGACGACGAGTTCGTGCTCGTGGCTGTTCTTCTCGTCGGCCAGCAGTTCCTCGGCGAGCCACTCGTCCTCTTCGGGCGTTTCGCCACGGCCGGTCGTCCCGGCGAGCGCGCCGGTCTCGACAGTCCGGCCCCGAAGCCCGACGAGTCGCTCCGGCGTCGCACCGAAAAAGCCGCCGGAGCCGTCATCGGGCTCCAGAAGAAAGCGATAGCAGTCTGGATACGTCTCCCCGAGGCGCGTCAACGCGTCGGGGATCGAAAGCGGGCCCGAAAGGGACACTCGAAGCGCCTGCGCGAGAACTACCTTCCGGAGTTCGCCGGCGGCGATCCGATCGGTCGCCGCGGTGACGCTGTCTCGCCACTCGGCTTTCGAAGTCGTTCTGCTCCGGGCGTCGATACCCGGAGGTCCCTCGACCGCGTCGGCGACCGGGAGGTCCCGTAGTCGTCGGCGAGCGTCGTCGAGTCTGCCCTCGACCGTCGAAGCGTCCGTGTCGACGGCATTGACGGTCAGCCACGCGTCGTCGTCGGTGTAGGTCACCTGCGTTCGCGGCAGGACGAACTTCGCGCCGGGATAGCCGGTCCACGGGTCGGTTCCGGTGTGTTCGTCGTGAAAGGAGAAGCCGCCGAAAAGGCGCGGCCGAGCGGCGAGCGCGCCGGCGTGAACGTCGCCGGTCGAGAACAGATCGTCGGCCGCGGCCCGCACGGCCTTGAACCGATCGGCTCCCTCGGCACGGAGCGTCTCCGCCGCGCCGCTGCCGACGACCGTCGATTCCCCGGGTGCTGCCCAGAACGTTCGAGGGGAATCACCGGCCGCGAGGACGGCACGGGGCGGTGGTGCGTCCGACAGCTGGACCGTCCGACTGACTACCCCCACGGACCTCGGGGTCACCTCGTCGCTCCGCAACGATTCCATTACCGTTCGTTCGGGCCCCACCGTCTTAGGTTACGTGTTCGGCGACGGGGAAAAGCGCCTTACAGCTTCGATTCGGCGTCTTCCGCGAGCTCTTCCATCCGCTTTCCGATCCGGCCGGCGTCGGAGAACTCGTCTTCTGCCATGACGTCCGCCAGCGCGTTTCCGAGCACGAAGACGGCGTGTTTGTGTTCGCTCTTCGATTTGTGGACGTCGTCGGGGGTCACGTCGAGTTCGTCGTAAGGGTCGAACACCGAGCCGTCGATGTCGTCCATCCCGCGGAAATGCTCCATGATCGACACCATCTTGGCGTGTAACTCGAGCAGCTCCTCTTTGTGCATGTCGGTAAATAAAACAACTGGCTGCTTAACGTTTGTGCGATAGGGAGCCGCATACGCCGCTATTCGACCGATCGTATCCAGGAGGGCTCGACGCGATGGCCGTCCGGCGTACCGGGACCGACGGACGGCGAGAGCCGGACCGCTAGAAGACGTACTCGTCGTCGTGGCCCATCATGCCGTCCTCCTCGAACCCGGCTGGCTCGTCGTCCTCCATCGGCCCGCTCGTCTTGTAAGCCCGGAGCCCGGTCGAAAGCAGCTCTTCGATCGCCTCCTCTCGGTTTACGAACTCGCCCTCCTCGACGAGTTGTGCGATCTGCATCTCGAGATGCTCCGGAACGGTGAGTTGTACCTTCGGCATCGGAACAGTTCGGCTTTCGGGGATGGGGTATTTAATACTATCGGGGCTTTTTCGCCGGGATGAAAATAGAAACCGGGAGAATGTAAGTATTACTTCCCGATAAAAAGCGATGGGTTTGTTATATAGTAAATAATTTTTTCGGGTGCGGATTTTATCGGCTGTCAAGGCGAATACCCCGAGGTCGTACGGAAATCAAAGATTTCCGTGGTGACGAGACGCCTGTGGCGTCTCGAACCACTTGACCCCGAGGCGATTCACCATCTGCGACCCCGAACCCGGCGTCGCGACGGCGACATCGGAGCGACAGCCCTACCAGTCCTCGAGACCTTTCGCGACGTATGCGTGACGTTACGGACATTCACGAATCGTTCGACGGAGAGCGACTGCCGCCCGGACAGCGGGAAACCGATCGGTTCCCGGTCCTCTCGAAAGGCGAGGTCCCGTCGGTTCCGTCCGGGACGACACTGGACGTGTGGGGCGCCGTCGAGACCGAGCTGAGCTGTTCACTGGAGGAACTGGAAACCTTCGGCGCGGAACTGCAACGACAGGACTTTCACTGTGTGACGGGCTGGTCGCGGTTCGATTGCCGGTTCCGGGGGCTCCCGTTCTCGACACTCACAGAGCGTGTCGGGATCGACGGGGACGCCGCACACGTGCTCTTTCACGCCCACGACGGCTACACGACCGATCTCCCGCTGTCGGACTGTCTCCACGAGGGCGTTCTGTTAGCGTGGGAGCTCGACGGCGAACCGCTTTCGGGGGAACACGGCGGACCGCTCAGGGTCGTGACGCCGCACAAGTACGCTTATAAAGGGGCGAAGTGGCTCTCCGGGATCGAAATACTGACCGAACGCGAACGCGGCTACTGGGAAAAGCGGGGGTACTCCGAAAGCGCGAACCCCTGGAACGAAGAGCGATACGTGTGATCGTCTCGATATAAGGGACTGTTATCCGCGATGAATCGGGGGGAAAGGTTAACGTCCTGTACGAACGATTTCGGGTATGGCCGGCCCTACCCGCGTGTTGCTCGTCGACGACGATCCCTCCCTGGCCGATCTCATGGCCAACCAGCTGGGCGACCTTCGCGAGGAGTTCTCGATCCGAATCGAAACCGATCCGAAGGACGCGCTCGAGGCGGTCGAAACCGGCGAGATCGACTGTGTGGTCAGCGACTACCATATGCCGCAGATGACCGGACTGGAGCTTTTGCGGTACGTCCGCGAGATAGATGCCGATCTCCCGTTCATTCTGTTCACCGCCCGCGGCAGCGAAGAGATCGCCAGCGACGCGGTCTCGGCGGGCGTGACGGATTACTTCCGGAAGCGTCGCGGGGCGGATCAATGGCAGGTGCTCGCGAACCGGATCGAAAACGTCTCCGCACGGTATCGCGCCGAAGAGGCCGTCCAACGGCGTGAATCAGCACTTCGACAGCTCGCGCGGACCGTCATCGATAGCTCCTCGACGCCCGTCGAGGAGCTTCTGACACTCGGGTGCGAGACGCTCGGTGTCGAGTACAGCGCGTTGGTGTGTCGCTCGGAGGACGGCGTCGAGATACTCGTCGAGACCGCCGACCGATCGTTCTCGTTCGGTCCCACCGAGGGTGTGCCGCTCGCGGACGAGATCGGCGACCTAACGGTCGACAGCGGCGGTATCGTCGCCGTCGCCGCGGGAGCGGAAGCCGACGACGAGGACGGGTTCTCCTCGTATATCGGAACCCCCGTGTACGTCGGTGAGCGTCGCTACGGAACGCTCTGTTTCTGTGATCGCGGCGATCGGACCGAATTTACCGCCTGGGAGCGGGCCTTCGTCGAGTTACTCGGCGATTGGCTCGGCCACGAACTCACGAGTGAGTGGGCGCGAAATCAAAACGAGGCGGTCAGCGCTGCACGGAACCGGGCGATACGGGCCCGAAAGGCGCTCTCGGAGGGCGACGAGGAGACACTCCGGACGGAACTGGAGGCAATCGAGCGGCTGCTCGAAAAGGAACGGCCCTCCAGAACGCCGGTCTCGATCGAACTCTCTTGATCGCCGGTGATCGAACGGCGCGTTTCGCGGTACGTGGAACGCCTTCGGTCGTCGCCGTCGGACAAACGGGAACGAACCGCTCGGCGTCGGTGGAGGGGGGACTGGGCGGTGGCTTCGACCCGGATTCGAACCCGTTCTAGCGGCGAGCCCCGATCACTCGCGTGGGCGTTCCCGGACGCACGCTTCGATCGGCGCGACGATCTCGTCGGCGACCGAATAGGGGTCCGTCTCCTTTTTAAGTACCCGATCGAGGTACGCCTCGAGCCCGCCCCGTGCCTCGAGTTCCTCCTCGAGCAGCGCCGCGGTGTCCTCTCTGAGCAGCGTCTTGATCTCCGCTTCGTAACGCTTTCTGGATTGGGCGTCGATTTCGCCGCTTTCGATCAACCAGGCGACGTGGTCGGCGATCGTCTCGAGGAACTCCTCGACCCCCTCGCCCGTCTTGGCGACCGTCTCGACGATCTTCGGTTCCCAGCCGACGCCGTCATCGCCGGCGTCGGGCTCGGTGTTCGGGTCGCTGGTGAGGGTGTCGGCGCCGTGGTGACCCGCCATCGGCGAGTCATCACGCATCTGGATCATCTCCCGGAGTTCCATCACCGTCCGATCCGCGCCGTCCATGTCGGCTTTGTTGACGACGAAGATGTCGGCGATCTCCAAGATGCCGGCTTTCAGCATCTGGACGTCGTCGCCGGAGCCGGGGGGGACCAACACGGCGACGGTGTCGGCGGTCTTGACGATCTCGATCTCGTTTTGGCCCGCGCCGACCGTCTCGACGATGATCTTGTCCTTTCCGAAAGCGTCGAGTGCTTTGACCGCGTCGGTCGTCGCGGTCGAGAGTCCCCCCAGAGAGCCGCGAGCCGACATCGACCGGAAGAAGACGTCCATGTCGCCGACGTTCGAGGCCATCCGGATCCGATCACCGAGCACCGCTCCGCCGGTAAACGGCGAGGAGGGATCGATCGCGATCACGCCGACCGTCTCCCCGCGCTCGCGGTAGGTGGCGGCCATCTTGTCCACGAGCGTCGACTTGCCGGCCCCCGGCGAACCCGTAATGCCGATGACCTCCGCCTCGCCGGTGTGGGTGTGCAGCCGTGAAACGAGCTCGCGGTGGCCCGGCGAGCGGTTCTCTATCTTCGTGATCACGCGCGCGAGCGCACGATGCTTCCCCGCCAACAGGTCGTCGATGAGCGCGTCGTTTCCGGACATCTATCGGTCCGGCGCGTTCTCTCGGACGAACTCGATCGTCTCCGCCATCGTCGATCCGGGGCCGAAGATCTCCGCGACGCCGGCCTCGTAGAGTTCGTCGCGGTCGTCCTCGGGGATGATCCCGCCGACGATAACGAGCGTATCGTCGAAGGCGTCGTACTCCTTGAGTCCCTCCATCACCTTCGGGACCAGCGTGTCGTGGGCGCCCGAGAGGATGGAGATCCCGAGTACGTCGACGTCCTCCTGGACGGCCGCCTGCACGATGTCGTCCGGCGATTTGTGCAGTCCCGAGTAGATGACCTCGAACCCGGCGTCCCGGAACGCCCGCGCGATGACGTGTGCGCCTCGATCGTGGCCGTCGAGGCCGACTTTCGCCACCAGACACCGAATGGTTCGCTGTCCCTGTTCCGTGCTCATGACTCGCAGTACCCGGCGAGGGTGTTTGACTTTAACGGAGACGTCCCTGTCGAGTGGGGGTCACGATTCGAATGGCGGACCTGGACCGAAACGGAGACGTGGGTCACAATCGGACCGAGACCGAGTTCGTATGAGGGTATTCCGCACACTTGGTGTCGCTTCGATGGGTTTATGAATCGTCTCGGGATACTATCGAGTGCGATCGCGGGCTCGTAGATCAGCGGTAGATCACTCCCTTGGCATGGGAGAGGCCCCGGGTTCAAATCCCGGCGAGTCCACTCGAAATTGCCTGTTGTGCGGGGGGATGTACTGGTTCCAGTAGAGCTTCTTTACCCGACGAAAATCGCACTTTAGCGAGATTTGGCGCTCCCTCGCGAAAAAGAGTTCACAAGGTAAGCTTGTGCGGGTCGTCCCCGTCGTGCGATTCGCTGAGGGAGTGGTTTTCGGAGATCGGCTCCGTAGCGTCTGAGGCCACTGAATACGACGATATAAGCTTTTCAGCAGTCCTGGGGGTGTCCGAATGAGGTTCTGTCCCCGCTGTGGCGAGCGGCTCCGACGGGGAGCTACCCGGGGTGGCATCCCTCGCATCTCCTGTCCCGACTGTCACGGGGGGTGACTCGCAGTGACGGAGGAATGTTTCCGTTGCGGCGCTCCTGGGGTCCACGCGTTCGGCAACAGCTACCTGTGTGATGGGTGCGTTCCGAACGGGGCGACCGCGGAATCCAGCGATGCGGACGATAGCGACGACACCTGGCACGTCGAGCCGGGGACGTACCCTCCAGACCTCCCAGACATCATCCAGTGGCTCGTCTGGAAACCCACCGACGACGGACGCAAAGTGCCACGCGCGCCCTGGGAGACCGGCGGCGACCGGTTCGTAAGTGCCCAAGACCCCGACGTCTGGACGGACTTCGAGACGGCACAGAAGTGGACCGACAAGCTCCCCGGCTACGAGCTCGCGTTTAACATCCATAATCGTGAGGAGTACCCCGGAAAGACGTTCCTCCTCGTCGACTACGACGATGCGCGCAATCCCGACACTGGTGAGATACACCCAACTGTCCGGGAGCACCTCCAGCGCGCAGGTCCTACGCGGACGTCTCCACCTCGGGGACAGGCATCCATATCTTCTGCCGTGCGGCGCTCCCGGACGGCGTCAAGGCCATCGACGCGGAACTTCCGGACGCAGACGGCTTCCCCGACTCCGAGATAGAGGTCTACGACTCCGCACGATTCTCGGCAATGACCGGTGACCATCTCATGGAGACACCGTCGGAGGTGACTTCCTGCCAGGAGTTTGTCGACGAGCTCGTCGACGAGTTCGCGACCGTTGCAGAGGGAACACCTGAGGAACTGCTCCGCGAGCCCGAGAAGACGAAGTCGGAGCTCGCCGACGTCGAGACGACGACCGATATCCAGGACGTGTTCGACGCCGTCCAGCACACGGGCCCGCGCGACATCCGACTGCGCTCGTCGGTTACCCACGAGCGCGGCAATGGGTCGAAATCACTGGATCCATCCTGGGCGCAGTCGACCTCTGGAACCCGCCTCGGGCAGATTGGTGATGGGTGGGTCTACCGGAAGGGCATGCACGGTCTTGACGCGCTGCAGGTCGTCGCGCTCGAAGAGCGCATCATCACCGACGAGTCGGCGTATCCGACTGGCGAGGAGTTCTGGCAGGCTGTTGACGCGCTCCGAAACCGTGGAGCACACATCCCCCAATACGAACCCACAGACTCCGAGGCTGTCTCCGCGCTCCCGCTCGCGAAGTTGGACGCAATTAATCCTGCCGACCGACGACGGGCCGCAAAGAAACGTGGGCTCGACTGGCCGACGACTGACGAGGCGCGCGACCGACTGCGGAATCGCATCTTCACCGCTATGCGCCATGGAGAAGATATCGTCCTTGACGCGCCGACTGCCCTCGGCAAGACAACGACGGTCGCAATGGAACCGTGGCTCGACCACGCCGACGTCACCGACGACCAACCCGTCGTTCACTTCTCGGAGACCCATGAAGCCCGCGATGCAGCGGCCGAAACATCGCGCGACAGCGGATGTGTATTGGCTGTTCTCAAAGGCCGGAAGGAACGGTGTCCCGTCGCCGCTAGTGCGCACGATCCAGCGATGGACGATGAGGATGAGCCGGAGGTTGTAGTGACCATCGGTGGTGTTCCGGCGAGCGCGTGGTTCGACGACGTCTGTGACGGCCGCGGCGTGCCGTTCTCGACCGCCCACACCTACCTCTCGGAGCATCACGACCAGGGGCACGACGATCTCCCATGCTGTGAAGGTGAGGCGGCAGAGTGTCCCGCAGTCGCGCAGTGGAATGGCGTCCCGCGCGACGAGGAGGGCACCCCAACCGCGGACATCGTCCACGCCACCCACCAGTTTGCGCACGTCCCGTCGCTGATCCGCAACTGCAACGTCGTGTTCGACGAACGCCCGGACTTCGCGATCGGTGGAGAAGGTAGCTTCTCGAACGACCACATCCAGCGGGCGGTCGCTGCCTTCCTGAAGGAGGCCGGTGCGCCGGTCCGAACCTGGGAAGAGTTCGTCCAGCTGGCCCAACACGACGGGCTTCGGGGCGACGCTGCGAACGAACGTGACGCGACCGAGACGCGGCTGGAGCACACGCCCTCGCGGAAGTGGTATCTCCAGGAACCTGACGCACATACTGTTGCACCGGCGCTCGCAAGGGCGATTTGGTACGCTCTCGGGAGTGATGTCGACGCGAACGGGCGACGGTCGGCGACCGTTACCCACCACCCGCCGCGTCTCGACGGCCAGGTTCACGAGACCGAAGGTTGGAACCGGCTGTGGGTGACGGTGGTCGTCGACGAGGATAACCGCGTCCGGACGGTGCGTGCGGCACCGGATCTCTCGCTCGCGCGCTGTGTCATCGGCCTCGACGCGCACCCTGCTGAGCCGCTGTGGCAGCGGAACACGCGTCCCGGCATCACCGTCGACACTGTACTCGATTCCGAGGATCGTCGGCTCTGGCGGCGCTTCGAGCGCGGCCTGACGGTGGTACAAGTCGGCGACGCGACCCGTCCCCTCGCCTCCGGCGAGTACTTCGACGAGGGTGGGACGCGCGCTGTAGTGGAGCATCTCCACGAGATGTACGGCGACGAGTTCCGGACCGCCATCACGGCGAAGTCCGTCGAGGGGCGACTCCGCCGGATACTCTCCGATATCGGCATCACCGAGCCGGAGACGATGCACTACGGCGAGGAGAAGTCGCGCAACGACTTCGGCGACGAGCCTGTCGGCTTCGTCAACGGTTGTATCGATCCTGGCGACGATTACGTCCTGGACCTGCTCGCGGAGGCCGGGCTGGACGCTCGCCCGGAGATGTCGGAAGGTCCTGACGGCGAGGAACGGCGCGCACACGGGCGTGAGTTCGTCGGTGACGATGCGGAGACGGCTGATGCCATCCTCGCGTCCGTTCGCGAGAACCACGTTGCGCAAGCAGCTGGTCGGTACGCGCGTAACGCCGATGACCAGAACGATACTGCGACGGTGTTCGTCCGGACGGACGCGCTCCCGGTGGGCTTCGCGGATCTACAGGTGCCCGGCGTCGAGTGGGTCGCCACGGACGTCCAGCGGGACATTATCACGGAACTCCGTAGTCGCCAACAAGCGACGGCTGCGGAACTCGCTGAAGTGACCGGTGCCTCGAAGCGTCACGTCGCGAAGACGCTAGCCAGGCTCGCGGAGGCTGGCAATGTTTCTGTGAATGAAGGTGTTGGCGCACATGGTGCGACCGTCTACAGCAGCGACGAGGCGGCATCCTCGGGTGTTGTTGACCTCGGTTCGGCGGAAATCACGAACGGCAGCGTATGGGGTTCCTATACGTGGTCGTTCGCGATTCGGTCGAGAAACGCCACCCCTGCCACCTCCGGTGAGCGCAGCTCACCCCACGAGGCTCAGGATGTATCCACCAGAGCTGGAACACAGCCGGGGTTAGACGCCTTCGACGTCGGATAATCTCCTCGGCGGGCGCTCCTACGAGCCCCTCAGATAGCGACAGCTGACTCTATTGAAATCATCAGCCGGTGATAGGTTTCGGCGACCTTGCTGCATAGAGGGCGCGTATCTTGCACAGAGGGCTCGAGGAAAGCCGGCTGTTCAGATCGGTCTATACAGTCTCATCCTTGACCGTCGTCACACACGAACTCTTTGAGATTCTCAAGAAGCTCTGGGCGTTCATTGACGATCCGCTTCATGCGTGAATGTGCCGCCGTGTGGCAATCACTACAGAGAATGATGAGATTGTCAACATGGTCGGGACCGCCAGCTGAAAACGGAACTATGTGGTGTACCTCGAATGAGGGACCGTCCTCATCTGTGGGGGTAACCTCGTCACCACACCGTTGACATTTCTGTTCGTCTCGCTCGATAACCTGTTCGCGTAATGAGTGAGGCAGTCGTCGGGTTTCTGCGATACTCTCGGCATGCGCTATTTTGTGGTGTGCGCGCATGCCTCCCTCGTTGGCAAACACCTCTCCGCACGTCGGGCACTCTCTTGGGTTGGTGTAGTCGACGAGTTTCTCTCCATGAGAAATCGTATGATGTGCCTTCATATCCCGCTCATGGACAAAATCATCACGTCCACAGGACGGACAAACGTGTTTACCCATTTTAGCATCTTTTGCAGGCAGAGCGTCATAACCCTTCAGGTGGATTCCCGCCGGTCAATACACACTTCGAGTAGCACGATGGTTCGGTAAATCGGAGATGGAATGACTACGAGCACCGTGCTGCATTGATCCCCTGTATCTCGCACGGTTCTTCTATCAGTTCCGGAGGGGTTCGACAGAGCTCGACAGCTCTCGATTTGACGCGCATACGGACGAAAGCAGTTCTTGCTATCGTAGCGACTGTTATACGTCAGTCACACTATATGGCACATATGAACAGAAGCTTAGAGAAAGACTACCCTGAGCCAGCCCCCTATATTCGGGAAGCCGTCGAGGAGCACGGTGAGGAACGGGTGATCGAGAATTACTTTCCGGACATCGTCAGCCTGGGAGTGGTGATGGATATCCCACAGATCGACGAATTGCCATTCTTCGACGAAACGAAACACGAAGTGCCGACCGAGCAGGAACAGCGTGAGCGGGCAGAAGCGTACCGAGCATACCGGGAGAACCTTCGGAATGGTACCAAACCCGGTGACGAGTGAGCTGCATAACTGACTCGCGTTTTCACCTTTCTCAATACTATCGGAGCGATAGGCTCGAACCGGGAGCCAACATTAATGTGTACACATACTCATACACAAAACAAGGATGGCCTCGAAGAATATCGGCATCAAGGAGGACGTCTACGAGCGCTTGAAAGCGCACAAACGCGGTGACGAAAGTTTTAGCGAGACGCTCGAGCGCATCCTCCACGAACTCGATTCTGACTGGCGGACGAACGCGGGCTTCCTCTCCGACGAGGAGGCTGCTGACCTCGAAGCCGAAGTCAGTCGAGGGCTCGAGGACGTCGACGATTCGTTCGACGAACTCAGCGACGAGGTTGACGATCGACTCTCGGGGGAATCGTGAAGCTCGTCGACGCCTCGTTTCTCATCGACTACGCTCGCGGTGACGACGCGGCAATTGCGTACCTAGCCGCTCACGACGAGGAGGTAATCGGCGCCTCGACTATCGTTCTCTCCGAGCTCTATCGTGGGTTGATGATCACACAGAAGATGACCCAAGACGAGGCGATGTCGAAGTACGAGTGGGTGGAACCGGTGCCGTTCACGAACGAGACTGCCGCGGAAGCCGCCGAAATCTACGTCGAACTCCGCGACGTCGGCGAGATGGTCAACAAGAGCGACATCTACATCGCCGGTACTGCACGCTCTCTCGGCGTTCCCCTCGTGGTCGGCGACGATCATTTCGCTGCTATCGACAGGCTGGACGTCGAGACGTACCGAGAGTAGCTATCTGTGCGAACGGCGGAAAGGGGGTGGGAAGCGACCGGGATCCAACGTATTCCCATGCACCTTCGCCTCACGTTGTCGACGAAGGCGATTCCTGGTACCGAATGCACGAAATTAGCTGTTTACCTGTCGAAGAACGGGCGTACATCGCCGCTACAACCCATGGCCCATGTCGAGAGATATCGACGCGGCGAAACTGTAAGGCGCGTATCTCACAGCTATAACCAAACGGTGAAAAGAAATCCGATCAGCATCGATACGGTGAGGAGGACTTGCATCGCCGTCGAGGCAAGCATTCCGACGGCTGTGACCGCCGCAGTTCGTATCCCCCGACGGACGTCACCGTGTCGGAGATACTCCAACGAGAATACCACGCCGACTACGCCGAGGAGGGCACCGAGCGGGCCAAAAACGAACAGCAGTCCGATCGCCACGACGGCCGCAACACCCGTCGTTCGGGTCGACGCGCCGCCGATCCGTGCCGAGAGGACGGTTCCGAGGAGATCGAAGGCGACGGTGAAAACACCGAGCGTCACGAACCCGAAAAAAGCGATGAATCCGAGTTCTCCCGTCGCCATCCAGTAGTACACGATACCGAGCGTCGAGACCGCCCCGCCCGGAACGAGCGGTACGAAACTCGCCACGACTCCGGCGACCAGCAATGCGATCGTGACGGCGAGTGGATCGAGAGGGAGCATCGATACGAAACACGGCGAGTCACGACGAAACGCTGTCGGAGTGGCTCCCGTGGCCACGATTGCCGGAATCGGCGCTGGAAACGCTCGCTGTGGACCAGTAAACTACCCCACCCTACTCCCTTGGTGCTACGCACCTCGGTCCTTGAGGGTGGGGCTTTGATTTGGACTCCCGGCGATCAGTCGCCAGCAATAGGCTGGTAACTCTCGCCGTTCAACGTCCCACCATTTATACGCACGTCTACTGGTGCGTCTCCGCCCGCCGACTTGGGCGACGAACGGAGGCTGTGTGTCCGCTTCTGAACATATCGCATCCCGACATTCTTTGCAGCGTTATAATCCGCGTTCACCTCATACCCACATTTCAGGCAACAGAACTGCTCTCCATCGCGGTTGTCCTCATGCGTGAAGCCACAGTCTGTCCGTGAACAGCGTTGTGACGTGTGGTTCGGCTCAACCTGTTCGACCGACACACCCCGTTCTGGTGCCTTGTAGCTGACATACTCAACCAACCTACGAAACGCCCAAATGTGGTGCCACTTCGCCCCCGGCAACCGTTCACGTATATCAGTTAAATCCTCAAACACGATCACGTCACACTCATGCTCGACGGATTCCGTGACAATCTCGTTAGCGACTGTATGGAGGTACTGTTTTCGCCATGCTTCTTCACGCTTTCCGAGTCGAAGCAAGGCGTTGTGAGCGGCCTGTGTTCCACGCTGTTGCATCTCGCCACGGCGTTTTTCAAACTCACGACACCAGTGGTCGTAGTCGTCACCGTTCCAGAACCGTCCGGTGGATGCAACGGCAAGGCTGTTTACACCGAGGTCGATACCGAGGACTGTTTGGTGCCCGGTATCTACCGAAACCTCTGTGTCACCGTCGCATTCTGTGTCGTACTTCAGCGTGGTGATATGGAAGTAGAACTCGTCGGTTGCGTTGTCGTATTGCAGTGTGCTTGCACGGAACTCAAACTCCTCAGACAACACGTACTGTTCGTATGGTGTTGGGCTGTCAGAAGGAAGTTCAAAGCCACACTCAACACGTCCGTTGACGGTTGAGAGTGAGACTTTGTTCCGGTAGAATGTCGCACTCCGCTTGTCGTAGACCATACTCCATGAGGTAAACTCCGGTCGGCTCACACGCTTACCTTGTTTCCAGCGTTCGACACAGCTTGTGACAGCTTGCACACCCCGCCGGATAGCTTCTTGAACAAGGTTTGCAGTGAGGTCAGTTTCGTCCCGAAGATCGTCGTAGAGCGCATCTCGTGCGGTACTGTTAGCCGTGACACACTGTGTGTAGTCTGTATTATCCCAACAGAATTCTGCGGCACGATTGGCGCAGTAGAGAAACTGTCGGGTAGATTCGTGGAAGTCTTCGCGCCGCTCGTCAGGAACATCAAGTTTGACGGGTGCGGTACGTCGGACTTCCATATTTCAGATTATGAACTAACGCTTGTTATACGCTGGGGAGTCAATTGGCTGTCGTATAGTGGTGGTGTCGTACTATGTCGGTTTCCTCTGGCCTACTCGCTCACTACGTTCGCTCTCTTCTCACGGGCGCGGAGCGCCCGTTCGAATGGTCAGCGGGACCTCTGGTCCCGCACGACTTGAGGCCGGAGGCTCCACCTTGTAACTGCTGAATCGACGCCAAACCTTCTTCGTGGATAGAATTCATTGCTCTGTTGAAATCCTTAGAAAGTGATATATTCTGACCCGGTTGCGGTCAATACAAGTAGTTCACCTACTGTTCAGCGCAGAGTGTAGACATAGCAGCGCTATTGATCGTCATCATCTGAAAACCATCTCCAGAGATCAATGCCGGTCCAGACGGCGTACACCACTGAGAGCGGAACGATCACATAAAACGGGTCGATGCTGAACATAACGACATTGAGAAAGTAGCTTCCCGGTGGGGCGTACAAGAGTGTAGCAACGAACACAGCGATGCCGACTCCAAAATTGCATAAATGCCACAGAAGATCATCTAGGCGCACAATTTTTCGGCCGAGCCGATCCATACAATTGGTCTCGTTTGCTTATAATATGAATCCTCCAGGTAGTGCTTTTTATCAACTATCGACAAATTCGCACCCCTCAGTTACTGGCTGTTTCACGCAATAATATGTCTGAAGAATAGGATTTCAACAGAGCCGATCATTTCAATAACCTATGCCGAACCTTCACGAAAACCAATTGAAGTAACGCTTTGGTTTGTACTAATGGCCATAAATGTACCCGTTTGAGCGTCAATTCTGAAATGCCTCAACGCATCCACATCAGTTCTGGACTGATCTGGATATCGGTGTGCATCGTCAGAATCATCCCGAAGTCGGTCCTGGTACCTCTCAGGCAAGTCATCAAACTCAATATCCACCGCTCCCGAAATGTGATGATAATTGTATCTATGCCCTGCGTCATTCCTCCGGTGGAGTAGTGCGCTTGTTTCAAATCCAAGGTGGTGCAGTAGACTATTCTGAAGGAATGTGAATTCTTTACAATCCCCGGTCCCCCTCCAAAGAACTTCTTCGGGGAACCTCACTTGAGATGCCTCTTCATTGTCCAGATATTCCCAATCTTGATTGAATTCAAGGATATTTCGTGTTAGTGATTGACAACAACTCGCCTGTAAATATTGGTTAGTTATATCGTATTTCTCAAGGGCATCTTGCATTTGGTTACTGATTGTTCCCATCACCTCTCGATTAAACCACGATTCTTCACGACCATCGAATTCCCTTGGTTCAGAGTATCCTACACAGAGGTTTCCACCGGTACATACAAATCCAACTGGATTGCCCCACCTTTCAGCGTATTCCATGGTATCCCGAGATATCGAAAACTCGACCGGATATTGGAGATTATTGAGTCCTGTGTCTTCTGAGTAACGTCTGAGTGGGATGGAAGAAATGAATTTGAACTGATACTCCTCCTCAGTTTCATTTCTCATTTCAGCACTCCCTCTGGTAAAGTGAATTTCACCGTCAAAACCCTCATATACGAAAAACGATCGGTCGAAGACTCTCTCGATCTCAATGTCACCCGATTCTGGATTTTCGACACCGATTTGGAATCCAAAGGAGTCGGTATCAACAAATTGATTGCCTTCAAATTCTGAAACGGGGATTTCAATTGTTATATCATCACCACCTATATTTCCACCAGAGTTATCGATCACTTCTTCATATACCAGATGAACAGTTTGACCCGATGTCTCATCATTAAACTCTGATTCATAGTCAAAGGTCTGTATTTCAACGGTGTACTCATTTTCAGGGAGGTTGTGGTGGGTATTGAACGACATTTCCACTCTTTCGTCCCCCATGTGGGTCATTTCGTATCCAGAAAAGTAATCCTCAAATTCCATTCTTCCAGAGCTGTCTGAATCATCTGGTGTTTCGCGTATTTCTGATTGGCTTGAGTCTCCATCTGTACAGCCCGATACTGCGATTGATCCACCAATCAATGCACCAGAAATAAATTTGCGTCTGTTAAAATGATCCATAGCAACCCTACAATGCTTGATATAAAAATATTTCCGGTTAAAATTTATAAATCATAAGTGGAACTCAAGTAGCGTCGAAGACTATCGTGACGAATACCATGATGACTATCATGTTGAGACAGACCACCAATTTGACATCCTCCTCCGCGTGAACGCGGAGGAATCCCGAGCGGTGGGAGTTTCAGGCTCGCAGTCCAACCGGCGGACTACCACACCTTTCGGGCGCGGGTAGTCCCACAGTGTCGGTGTGGTGGACTGCTGGCGTTAACGAGAAC
>LFFM01000990.1_pt1 | contig 20208 bp, 20 predicted proteins | sample 643131 | NCBI WGS metagenome assembly LFFM01 (sample SAMN03777445, study PRJNA286221) | soda lake metagenome | biome: soda lake; feature: Kulunda steppe; material: water; isolation source: sample Tc-Br brine of Tanatar trona crystallizer | place: Russia: Kulunda steppe | collected 2011-07
GGGCGGAGTCGCTTTCCGCCCGCCTCGAGGATGTAGCGCGACGCCTCGTAGAGACGTTCGGGGCGCTGTATCGGCAGCTCCTCGTCGATAGCGGCGTTGACCAGTTCGCGCCGCTCGCGGATGGCGTTCAGCACCCGCGCCTCCGTGGTCTCGCTCGTCATTCGACGAGCTGGATCGTGTTGCCGTTCTCCGTGACGTGGACGTCACGACCGAGCGAATACCCCTGTGAGGAGGCGAGGCTCACGTACGGCGAGAGACCTTTGAGGTTCTGGTGGGCCGGAATGAGGTGCTGGGGCTGGAGCGCGTCGAGCATTTCGTAATGTCCCTCCTCACGCAAGTGGCCGGAGACGTGGATGTCGTCGTAGATCCGGGCGCCCTGCATCTTCAGGAGCTGCTCGGACTGGTAGCGCTGTCCCTCGTTGGTCGGCTCCGGAATGACCCGCGCGGAGAAGACGACCTTGTCGCCGTCCTCCAGTTCGTAGGGGGTCTCGCCGCGACCCATCCGGGTTAACATCGCGCGCGGCTCGCCCTGGTGGCCCGTGACGATGGGGAGGAAGTTGCCCTTCCCCTCCTTCATGATCCGCTTGAACGCGCGGTCGACGGACTTGCGGTGGCCGTACATGCCGATGTCGCCCTCGAACTCGACGAAGTCGAGCCGTTCGGCCGTGCCGGAGTACTTCTCCATCGAGCGGCCGAGAAGCACCGGCTGGCGGCCGATCTCGCGGGCGTACTCGACGAGCGACTTCACGCGAGCGATGTGTGAGGAGAACGTCGTGGCGACGATCCCGCCGGAGTAATCCTCCATCGACTTGAACGTGTCGTGGACGTGCTTCCGGGCGACCGACTCGGACGGCGTTCGGCCCTTTCGGCCGGCGTTCGTGCAGTCCTCGATGTAACAGAGGACGCCCTCGTCCTGGCGACCGATCTCGCGGAACCGCTTCATGTCGATCGGGTCGCCGATGACCGGCGAGTGGTCCATCCGCTTGTCGAGGCCGTAGACGATGGCGCCCTCGGGTGTGTGAAGGACCGGGTTGATCGCGTCGATGATGGAGTGGGTGACGTTCACGAACTCCATTTCCACCTGCTCGGAGTCGCCGATGGCCATCGTGCCGCCGGCTTCCATCTTCACGAGGTCGTTGTCGACCTGGAACTTGCTTTCCCCCTGGATCTGCTGTTTGACGAGCTCGATCGTGTACGGCGACGCCACGATGGGGGCGTCATAGCGGTGGGCGAGTTTGGGGATCGCCGCGATGTGGTCGAGGTGACCGTGGGTGGGGACGATCGCCTGCACGTCGCCCTCGAGGTCGCTCATCACCCGGTCGTCGGGGATCGCGCCCATGTCGATCAGGTCGAGGCTGTGCATCTTTTCGGTCTCCACGTTGTCGTGGATCAGGACCTTGCTGAGGTTGAGGCCCATGTCGAAGATGACGATGTCGTCGCCCGCGCGCACTGCCGTCATCTGTCGACCGACCTCCTCGTAGCCGCCGATCGTCGCGATTTCGATTTCCATGGTTGGTGTGTATGGCGCCGCGAAGCGGCGCGTTGTCACTGAAACCCGCACGGAGGGGCCGTCAGCCCCGGCGTCTCACAGCGCGTCGGTGAAGGCCCCGCTACGGCCGAGCCGACGTCGGCTCACCGTGTCCCGCGGGAGTGTGATATCTGGGAGTACATGGGCGCGTCTTAAAAACTACCGGGTTCCGGGCTCAACTCAGTCTCGACAAGCAGCGGGCCTGCCCGACCGTGTGCCCTGTCGAGCGCATCGCAGTGTGCCGAACGCGTCGGGGGTGTCGAACGCATCGGGGCATACAGCACACGTCGTGGCGTGTCGCACATGTTCGGCCCCGTTCCCGTCCGTCGGCCGGTATCGGGAACTTAAATATGCTCACGGCGTGACGTGCGACCATGAGATCGAACGGGAACGACACGTCGAACGCGGACGACAGGTCGATGAGTCGACGCGGATTCTTCCGCGTGAGCGCCGGCGCTGCCGCAACGACTGCCGCCGTTGCCGCCGGGAGCGGCACCGCGGCCGCCGCGTATGACGGCTGGCTGGACGACGTCGACAACTACGACGGGACACACGACTACCGCGGCGAGGACGAGGTGCACGTCACCGTGGGCGCGGGCGACGGCCTCCTCTTCGATCCGGCCGCGATCCTCATCGACGAGGGAGCGACGGTCGTCTGGGAGTGGACCGGCGAGGGTGGCCAACACAACGTCGCGGATGTGGACGGCGCCTTCGAGTCGGAACTGGTCGACGAGGCCGGATTCACCTTCGAGCACACCTTCGATGAGGCCGAGGAGGGTGACTTTTTCAACTACGTCTGTACGCCACACGAGGCGGTCGGCATGAAGGGAACGGTCGCGATCGGCGACACCGATGATGACCTCGTGGAACCGGATGGTGCGGACGACGGCGAGACCGGCGACGAAGGCGCCGTCGGCCGCGAACTTACGTCGGGTGACCTCGGCGCGCTCGCCCTCGCGTTCGGCTTCGCGGGAGCCTTGCTCGTGCCGTTGTTCTACGCGGCACACAAAATGAGCAAACACGATTGACATCCTCCCCGGCGTGAACAGTAGTTGCCGAATCAGCTTGTATCGGCCAACGATCTGGTGTGAACAACGATCTTCACCTATATACCGCTTTATTAGGTATATAAATAGAAAGCGCCGGATTTGGCGATTAGGATCCGCAATATGCGGCGCGTTGAGAGGTTCGGCAACTACTGTAAAGGCGGGGACTCCCTCCTTGATTCTGGTAGCCGCCGTTCATCATCGAGCGAAGCGCGAGATCTTTTAAGCGCTGACGGCGTGCCGGGATCGCTTAAAATACGTGGTGAAGCATCAGGTAGACGCCGATCCCCATCGCGAAGGAGATCAGCCAAAGCACGGCGGCGACGAGGCCGACCTGCGCGTGTCGCGTACGATACAGTTCCTCGTACGGCCGGGTGGCCGCGAGCAGCAGGGCATAGAAGACGAACGGGATACAGACGATCGCGAGGAGCACGTGGATCGCAAGAAACGGGAGGTAAATGAACGTGTAGACGGTCTCGGGCCCGGGAAACTCCGCGGTGCCGACGAGGACGAGCCGATAGAGATACCCGACGAGAAAGACGACGAAGAGGCCGAACGACGCCAGCATGAACGTCCGGTGGCGACGAATCTCCCCGCTGGAGATGGCCCGCCAGCCGAGGATGATGGTCGTGATCGCGACCGCCGAGACCGCGGCGTTGAAATGCGGGATCGCGGCGAGAACCGCGTCGCTCGCACGCGGCAGCAGCGTGTCGGGAATGGCGCCGCCGACCGCGCCGAAGACGAGCGCGAGCGAGACGGCGGAGAAGCCGGCGGTCAAGAGTGGAACGTTGTCCCGGGCCCAGTCCTGCATGTCCGGATCGACGGCCGCCGGAAAAAAACGCGTGTCGATTCGGTCGCCGGTCCGTTCGATCGATTCGGTCGCCGGTCCGTTCGATCGGTTCCGTCGCCGGTCCGTTCGATCGGTTCCGTCGCCGGTCCGTTCGATCGGTTCCGTCGCCGGCTCTGTCGATCGATCCTCCCCTCCGAACGATCACCCGGCGGCGTGAGGGATCGGGGGACCGTTCGGTGACACCCACCGGCATGGCGGGGTCGAATGGAAGGGCTTTTAATCGGGCACGGGATACACCGAAGTGCGACAGAACGCCACGAGCGTGGGTAGCCAAGCCAGGCCAACGGCGCAGCGTTGAGGGCGCTGTCCTGTAGAGGTCCGCCGGTTCAAATCCGGTCCCACGCATCGTAGGGGGCCACCCCCCCACACCGATGCACGGTGTTGTCTCTACGACAGCACCCACGCACAATCCTTCGGAACGCTACTCGGCGAGAAACCGCTCCGCCCTTGGATCGACCGTCCGAGATGCCGCCGCGAACTGCCATCCTTTTAGTCGCGGGCCGTCGGAGTGTCGTGCAATGACCGAGTACGACCACGAGGAGTTGGGCCTCGTCGCCGGGCTGGAGATCCACCAGCAGCTCGATACGGCGACGAAGCTCTTCTGTGACTCCCCGACCGTCGAACGCGACCCCGAGGAGGCCGAGCGGGAGCTGGTCCGGCATCTGCACCCGACGAAGAGCGAGCTGGGCGAGCTCGACGACGCGGCCGTCGAGGAGAGCCGCGTCGACCGCGAGTTCACCTACCTCGCGTACGACACCACCTGTCTCGTCGAGGAGGACGACGAGCCGCCACGCCGGGTCGACGAGGAGTCGCTCTCCGTGGCGCTGCAGATCGCGACCATGCTCGACGCGACGGTCGTCGATCAGGCGCACGTGATGCGGAAACTCGTCATCGACGGGTCGAACACGTCCGGCTTCCAGCGGTCCATGCTGCTCGCGCAGGGCGGCGCGATCGAGACGAGCGACGGAACCGTCTCCGTCGAGGACCTCATGCTCGAAGAGGAGTCCGCGAAACGCGTCGAGGAGACCGACGAGGGCGTGGTCTACTCGCTCGACCGCCTCGGCGTCCCGCTCGTCGAGATCGGCACCGGTCCCGACATCGCGAGCCCAGAACAGGCACGGGAGGCCGCCGAGCGGATCGGAACCCTGCTCCGCTCGACGGGGGCGGTGAAACGCGGACTCGGCACGATCCGGCAAGACGTCAACGTCTCCATCGCGGAGGGCGCCCGCGTCGAAGTGAAGGGGGTACAGGACCTGGAGGGGATCGAGTCCATCGTCCGCGGCGAGGTCGGACGGCAAGCCGAACTGCTCGCGATCCGCGACGACCTTCGCGAACGTGACGCGCACGTTGGGAACGTGTCGGACGTGACGGACGTCTTCGAGAACACCGAGTCGGGCGTGATCCGCGGCGCCCTTGACTCCGGCGGGAAGGTTACGGCGGTCCCGCTGTTCGGATTCGACGGCGTGGTCGGCCGGGAGATCCGGCCGGACCGTCGGCTCGGGACGGAGCTGTCCGACCACGCGAAGCGTCACGGTGCCGGCGGGATCTTCCACACCGACGAGCTGCCGGCGTACGGCGTCACCGAAGCTGAGGTGTCGGCGCTTCGCGAGGCGGTCGACGCGGGCGAGGAGGACGCCGTCGCCATCGTCGCGGCGGACCCCGAGACGGCCGACCTCGCGATCGAGGCGGCGGCGGAGCGCGCCGAGACCGCGATCGAGGGCGTTCCCGAGGAGACGCGTGGCGCAAACGAGGACGGGACGACGCGGTATCTCCGACCCCTTCCCGGCGCGGCGCGGATGTATCCCGAGACCGACGTTCCGCCGGTCGAACCGGATCCCTCCGACGTCGAGGTGCCCGAACTCCTCGACGCGAAGGCCGAACGCTACGTGGAGGAGTTCGAGCTCGACCCGGGACTCGCCGAACAGGTCGCGTTCGGCCGGCGGTTCCCGACCTTCGAGGCGGCCGTCGAGCAAGGCGTCGATCCGACGTTCGCGGCCACGACGTTGGAGTCGACGACGACGGAGATCCGTCGGGACGGCGCGCCGGTCGAGAACCTCACGGAAGCGGACTTCCTCGACCTCTTTGCGCTCGTTGAGGGCGGCGACCTCGCGAAGGAGGGCGTCCCCGAGGTACTGACGACGCTCGCGGAGAGTCCGAGGCTGACCGCCGCGGAGGCCGTGGAGGAGGCGGGGCTCTCGGGCGTAAGCGAGGACGAGGTTCGCGAGGCGGTCGCGGAGGTCGTCGAACGCAACGCCGATCAGGTCGCCGAGGAGGGCATGGCGGCCTTCTCCGGGCTCATGGGCGAGGCCATGGGTGCGTTGCGCGGCAAGGCCGACGGGGAGATCGTCTCCGACGTGTTACGCGAGGAGATCGGAAAGCGATCGTAGGAGACGATTCGAACGTTCACACGAACGGAACCGCCTCGGATCTTCACACGAACGGGACGACCTCGGGCAGGGGCAACACCGTGACCACGAACAGTCCGAGCAGCGTCAACAGTCCCATCAGCACCGGAAAGAGGACGCTCGCGACGTTGGTGTTACCGAGGAGCTGGCCGAGGTCGCCGCTCATCGCCGACAGGGACGGCGTCGCGCTCCGCGAGAGGATCGCGAGTTCCAGCCCGAAGAGGATCACGGTGGCCGCGGCCGAGACCATACAGAAGGGGCAGATCTCGCCGATCACGCCCACCTGCAGGTAGACGAAGTACGCCGAGAACAGCACCCCGCTCGCGGTGATCGGGGTGAGGATCTTGATGATCAGCGGATGGCGGGTGTCGAACCACCAGAGTGCGAGTCCGAAGGTTGCGAGGTAGTAGAACCCGCCCAGCGTGGCGAGCGGGACGCCGAGGACGTAGGCCCACTGGCTCGTGATGACCTCGATGCTCCCTTGAACGGGTGCATCCGGCGGGATCGCCGGCAGCGCGAAGAAGTGGATCGACGTCAACACGACCGTCACCAGCCAGCCGACGAGCGCCACGCCGGTGAAGGCGGCGAACAGGGCCGACGCTCGCGGCGCGTAGTGCCAGTCGTAATCGAAGTTAGTCTTGGACGCTATTTCGGTTGACATACAATACTAACTTGGCGGTGGGTGTACAAAAGTATTGTGTGTTTAGAACAATACAGTTGCCGGCGGATGGTCGGATCTTCACGCTCGCTGCTCGGCGATCCACGCGGTGAGGGCGTCGCCCCCGACGAACCCATCCGCCAGCCTCCCGACGGGAGTACCGTCGACGAAAAGCACCAACAACGGGACGCTTCGGACGTCGAAGCGCTCGATGAGCGGCGGATCGTCACGAGGATTGATAGTCGCGACGGCGACGTCGTCGAGTTCGCGGGCGACGTTGCTCAACACCGGTTCCATGCTGCGACAGATCCCGCACCCGTCGGTGTAAAACTCCACGAGCGCGACGTCGACGTCCGTCACGAAGGCGTCGAGGTGGGCACCGTCACGCAAGTCGATCGGCCGATCCTCGCTCGATCGGTCGGGATCATTATTGCTCATAGAACACAATACAATGTGCGAAGACATAAGATCTCCGGCGATCCACGACGGCCCGTAGGTGGGGTCGAGCGATCCATGGACGAGCCGACTGCTGTACGGGCGGGTCGAATGATCCACGGACGGATCCCGGGTACGTCCGGTGACCCGGCGCGGGGCGACATAAAAGGCCGAATAATCAAGCGGGAGCCACTGGGCGATGGCGCGTTCACGGACGAACGCAATGAGCTTCACTTCACACACCACCGGAGACGTCTCGGACGAGGAGTTCGGCCGCGACCTGAAGATCATCGGTCCGCTCTGGATCGCGCTGTTTTTCGTCTGGACGTACCTCCTCTTGACCTACGGCCACCTTGCGGCGGGGTTCGTCGGTTGAGGCCGTCTCTCGTCGTCAGCTGCGGCCGCTCCCCATCGCCGGCAGGGAGGTCACTCATGGAACCACCCGCGGACGATCGACTCCGAGCCTTTTAGGCCGATAGCGCGTCAGGGATCGATGTGGACCCCGACCGGATCCCCGAGGAGTTCCCGGCCCCGAGTTTCCGTGGCGCCCAGGAGCGGGCGCTCGCGGAGATCCGTGACGCCTTCGCCGCGGGCAACCAAGTCGTGCTCGTGCGGGCGCCCACGGGAAGCGGCAAGTCCCTGCTCGCGCGGGCGGTGATGGGTGCCGCCCGCGAGGCCGGTGAGGCCGCACCCAGCGAGGCGACCGACGCCTACTACACCACCCCGCAGGTCTCCCAGCTCGACGACGTCGCGACCGACGACCTGCTCGAGGACCTCAGCGTGATCCGCGGAAAGTCGAACTACGACTGCATCCTTCCCGGCGAACACGACACGCCGGTCAACCGTGCGCCCTGCGTCCGCGAGCGCGGGTTCGACTGCTCGGTGAAACACCGGTGTCCGTACTTTTCGGACCGCGCCATCGCCTCCTCGCGGCGGTTCGCCGCGATGACGCTCGCGTATTTCATGCAGACGGCGGGCTCGGAGGTCTTTCGGAAACGGGACGTCGTCGTGATCGACGAGGCACACGGCCTCGCGGAGTGGGCCGAGATGTACGCTACCATCGAGCTTCGCCCCGATCGCGTGCCGGTCTGGGATGACGTCGGCGTGCCGGACGTCGAGCGCGACGCTGGCGCCGAGGAGGACGCGCTCGACCGCACCGCCCGGTTCGTCGAGACGCTTCGCGGCGTCGCGAAACGCGCGAAGGATGACCTCGTCGGACGACCCGAGCTGAGCCGCGAGGAGGTCGCCCGCCGGGACCGGCTCCAGGAGCTGATCGGCGAGCTCGGGTGGTTTCTCGAGGACTACCGTGACCTCGACTCGCCGACCACGTGGGTCGTCGACCAGCCCGACGGCGAGGGCGGGGCGATCACGATCAAACCGCTCGATCCGGCCCGGTATCTGAAACACACCGTCTGGGATCGGGGAAACCGGTTCGCGTTGTTGTCCGCGACGATCCTCTCGAAGGAGGCGTTCTGCCGCGGGGTCGGTCTCGATCCCGGAACCGTCGCACTCGTCGACGTCGAACACACCTTCCCGCTCCCCAACCGACGCCTCTACGACGTGACGCAGGGTCCGATGACCTACGAACACCGCGACGACACCGTTCCACGGATCGCGCGTCTCATCGTCCGACTGATGGCCGCCCATCCCGACGAGAAGGGACTGATCCACGCCCATTCGTACGACATCGCCGGCCGGCTCGTCGAGAAGCTCGGCGAGTTCGGCGTCGCCGCCCGGGTGCGACGCCACACGCGGGAGAACCGCGATGCCGAGTTGGAAGCATGGAAGGCGAGCGCGGAGCCGGAGGTGTTCGTCTCGGTGAAAATGGAGGAGGCGCTCGACTTGAACGGCGATCTCTGTCGGTGGCAGGTCGTCTGTAAGGCGCCGTATCTCAACACGAACGATTCCCGGGTTGCCCGTCGGCTTGAGGAGGGACAGTGGGCCTGGTACCACCGTGCGGCCCTCCGAACCGTGATCCAAGCCTGCGGCCGCGTCGTTCGGGCGCCGGACGACCACGGCGCGACGTATCTCGCGGACGACTCGCTGCTCGACGTCTTCGATCGGGCGGCCGCCGACACCCCGCCGTGGTTCCGCGATCAGATCGACGCGATGACGACCCCGGATCTCCCCGCGTTCGACCCGGCTGCGGCGCTCGCGGGCATCGACGCCGACCCGTCGGGACCCGCACGAGCCGGTCGCACCGGTGGCGGGGTTCACGACACGACCGGTTCGGGATCGAGGAGTACGGGATCGGGCGGTTCGGGATCGCCGGGGACGCCGTCACGGTCGCGATCGGCATCGAACACGCGAGGGGAAGACGTCAACGACGGGACGACGCGGACGAGAACGGAGGCCGACGCGGATCGGCGTCGAAACCATCCGCTTTCGGACGTCTGGGGGGACGGCTAGTCATCGGCCGACGACCGAGCCAACGGGCGCCCGTCAGAGCAGGGTCACGCCCCACGCGACCATGGAGCTAACCATGAGAAACGCGAAGAACAGCGCGAAGAGCTGTTGTCTGTTCATGTGTTACCGTGGTTCGTCGGGGTTGATAATTCCTCCGAGCCTCCTTGACGGCGATCCTTTAATTCAACGCCGCGTCGGCCGCGGTACCTATTATCGTATAAGGTGTATCATGACCCTCTAAGAATTAGTAACCTTCATTATCTTTCGCGTTACAGGTGGAGACATGGCAACGAACGGGCTGTCGAGTGCGCTGACGCTGTACGGTGCGCGAACGCTGACGCTGTCTCAGGCGGCCAAGCAGGCCGGTCTCAGCGAGGCGGAGTTCATCGAGCAGCTCCAGCGCCGCGGCATCGAAGTGACCGAATCCGAACGTGCCGCCGCCCTCGACAGCGATCAGACGGTTCGGGCGGACTGAGCACGCGACCGGGAAAATGCGGAATGGATCCATCCGGGCAGATCGGCGTCCCGGCGGGGTGAAGCCGGCCCCGTCCGGCGGACACTTTTGACCGGCTGAAGGAAGGAGACACTTCGTTCCGAAGGTACGGCGAGATGCGTCTACTCCGTCTCCGGAACGACGTGGACGTTCCGGCCATGTTTGATCGCGAGGACCGTCTCGGCGTCGTCCCCGAGAAAGTCGGGTTTGGGCACCGTCGTCGCCTCGTACGTCTCCGGATCGAGGATCTGTACGGCGTGTTCGTCCTCCACCGTGACGACGGTCGTCTCGCTCGCGTCGTCGCGATCGCCGATCCGAGTTGCCTCCGGTGCGTCGGCTTCCTCGTACGCGGAGGTGTACGGCTCGCCCGTGTCGAGACGGATCCCGCGCACCCGGTCCGATGAGCCCGTGACGAGAACCGGCCCGTCCCCGTCCTCCGGATCGATGATCTCACCGGGCGCGTATCGCGGCAACCGCACGGCGAACGTGACGCGATGAACCTCGTTGCCGTCGCCGTCCTCCGTGACGAGCGTCGGATACGACTCGAAGCTCCCTCCCAGCCGGTCGGTGATCCGGGTGGCGACGTTCTCGGCGAGTCGGTTCGAGGAGAGTTTGACGTCCGGACCGTCCTCGGTCTCCTTTATGTCGGTGATGAACGCGTCCCGATCGCCTTTCCCCTCCTGAGCCGCGACGTACGACTCGGCGATGGAGAGCGCCTCCGACCGCTCCTCGGCCGTGAGCTCACGGTCGTCGGCACGCACCTGTACGATCCCGGCGTAGTAGCCGCCCGCGATGCGTCCGCAGCGATCACAGGTGCCGCGTGCGATCATCACCGGAACCATCACGTCCGCCGATCGGAGGGTTCCGCGGACGACCCCGGAGAACCGGCAGTGCATCCGGATCGTGTTCTCGTCGATCTGCTCCGGCTCGACGCCCCACTCCACGTCCGACGCGTCGACGTGGACGCCGAGCGCCTCTGCTACCTCGTCGACCGCGACGTCGGTGTAATCGCGTGCGCCGACGTCACGCCAGGAATCGCCGCGCCGAACCGCGCCACAGCCCGAACAGACCAGCACCTCGATCCGATCCGGAGCGTCGACGAGGTCGAAGTCGGCGAAATAACAGTCGTCACACAACAGGGCGTCACGGCCACGCGGCTCGCCCGGCAGGGGCTCCTCACGCTCGGGGACCGCGTCGCCACAGCGGGGACAGAAGTCGCGTGACTCGCTCATGGCGACCGGCTACGCCGTTGAACGGTTTAAACGGCGCGAAGCCGGCCCGTCGACGGGCTACCCGCGGCCATCGGTCGGCTACCTGCGGTCGCCGGTCGGCCATCCGGGATCATGGACCGACGATCACCGTCCCCCATCCACGGCGTTGCCTCCGAAATCGTTTTTCGCCCGGACCGTGAACGAACGACCATGAGCGGCAATCCAGACGACGAACGACTCGAGGAACTGCGAGAAAAGAAGATGCAGGAGCTCCAGGACCGTGCACAGGGCGGGGGCGACGATGAGGCCCAACAGGAGGCACAACAGCGTGCAGAGGCCCAACAGGAGGCCGTCCTCAAACAGCACCTCACCGACGGCGCTCGACAGCGGCTCAACGCCGTCGAGATGTCGAAACCGGAGTTCGCAAAGCAGGTGAAACAGCAGGTCGCGGCGCTCGCACAGAGCGGGCGGGTCCAGGGACGCATCGACGAGGATCAGATGCGCGACCTGCTCAAGGAGCTGCAGCCCGAAAAGAAGAGCTTCGACATCCGGCGGCGGTAGATGGAGCTCGCGCTCCTGTACAGCGGGGGAAAGGACTCCTCGCTCGCCGCGCTGCTGCTCGACCGCTTCTACGACGTCCGCTGTGTGACCGGAACGTTCGGGCTCACCGACGACTGGGAGCACGCCGAACGCGCCGCCGCCGAGCTCGAGTTTCCCTTCGAACGGGTCGAACTCGACCGCACGGTCGCCGAGGAGGCAGCCGAGACGATGCTTGCCGACGGCTATCCACGAAACGGGATCCAACGGATCCACGCACACGCACTGGAGACGATCGCCGATCTCGACGTCGACGCCGTCGCCGACGGAACGAGACGTGACGACCGCGTGCCGACCGTCTCGCGTGCGCAAGCACAGAGTCTGGAGGACCGCCACGACATCGACTACATCTCGCCGCTCTCCGGCTTCGGCCGCCACGCGGTCGATCGGCTCGTCGAGGCGACCTTCGAGGTCGAACAGGGTCCAAGCGAGGAGATCCCCAAAGCCGACTACGAGGGCGAGATCCGGGCGCTCATCGCCGAGACGCACGACGTAAGCGTCGTTCGGGAGGTATTCCCCGCCCACGATCAGACGTACGTCCACGGCCGAAACGACTGACCGCTCCGTCGGTGGACGAACCGATCGGTGTCGTCCACGGCCGCCGTCGACCGCTGCGTCAAGGCTTTTATCCTCAACCCGGCTAGGGCGGGTATGACGAACTGGCGCGCCGTGGGATACGGGTTCGTGGTGATGGTGATAGCCGGGCTTCTGGCGACGTTTGCGCCGGTCGTCGGCCACATCGGAGCGGGACTCATCGGCGGGTTCGTCGCGGGCTACGTGGCCGGCGGTGGGCTCCTCTCGGGCATCTGGCACGGTCTGCTTGCCGGCTCCGTGAGCGGGATCGTCGTCACGCTGATCCTCGCCGCCTTCGGTGGCCTCGTCGGGCTCGTCGGCGGACCGCTCGGGAGTCTGCTCGGCGGGGCGGGGATCCTCGTCGTCGGCCTGTTCCTCACGTTCATCTTCGCCATCGACTCCGCGCTCGCGGGGGCGATCGGCGGCGTGTTGGGCGACTAGGTGCCCTCCCTCGCGGCTCGAAAGGAGTGGTTTCAAGCGGCCGGTCGCCGAAGCCGCGAACATGTACGATGGACTCAAAGGGTTTCGTGACTTCTACCCCGGAGAGCAGTCGGCCCGCAGAGAGGTGACCGACGCGATCGAGGGTGCGGCCGCCGGCTACGGCTTCCGCGAGATCGCGACGCCCGCGCTGGAGCGAACGCGGATGTACGTCGACAAGTCGGGCGAGGAGATCGTCGACGAGCTGTACGCCTTCGAGGACAAGGGCGGTCGGGAGGTGGCGATGACGCCGGAGCTGACGCCGACGGTCGCGCGGATGGTCGTCGCGAAGGGACAGGAGCTGTCGAAGCCGATCAAGTGGGTCTCCACCCGACCGTTCTGGCGCTACGAGCAGGTCCAGCAGGGCCGATTCCGCGAGTTCTATCAGACGAACGTCGACGTTTTCGGCTCCGCGGAGCCCGAGGCGGACGCCGAGGTGCTCGCGGTCGCCGCCGATGCCCTGACGAGCCTGGGGCTCACCGGCGACGACTTCGAGTTCCGCGTCTCCCACCGCGACGTGCTCGGCGGGCTGGTACGGGCGCTCGCGGACGATCCGGACTCGATCGACGTCGCGGCCGCGATCCGCGCGGTCGACAAGCGTGCGAAGGTCGACGAGGGCGAATATCTCGGGCTGCTCTCGGATGCCGGCCTCGGGTACGACGTCGCCCGCGAGTTCGACGACCTGATCACGGACGTCGACGGTCCGGCCGATCTCGACGCGGTCGCGGCAGCGGGCGGCGACGACGTCGCGGCCGCGGTCGAGAACCTGCGAAACGTCCTCGCGGCCGCAGACGACTTTGGCGCCGGCGAGTTCTGTGAGATCTCGCTCACGACCGCACGCGGGCTCGACTACTACACCGGCGTCGTCTTCGAGTGTTTCGACTCCACCGGCGAGGTCTCACGCTCCGTCTTCGGCGGCGGGCGCTACGACGACCTGATCGAAAGCTTCGGCGGCCAGCCGACCCCTGCGGTCGGCGTCGCACCCGGACACGCCACGCTCAAGCTGCTCTGTCAGCGCGCCGGCGTCTGGCCCGACGAGGAGCTTTCAACCGATTACTACGTGCTCTCCGTCGGCGACACCCGCGCGGAGGCGGCCGCGGTCGCCCGCGACCTCCGTGCGCTCGCGGAGGACGTCGTCGTCGAAACCGACGTCTCCGGTCGATCCTTCGGCGCACAGCTCGGGTACGCCGACTCGATCAACGCCGAGACGGTCGTCGTCGTCGGCGAGCGCGACCTGGCAAACGGCGAGTACACGATCAAGGACATGGAAAGCGGCGACGAGACGACGGTCCCCGTCGGGGAGTTCCCGCCCGAGTCGGGCCGCCCGACCTACGACGACTACGAGTAGCACGCTCCATCGCGAATACGCACCTATTTATAATTATGTTTATGCAAGTTCCGACCGGATAGCGTCCATGACGCGTGAACTCAACCCGATACTCGAGGAACTACTCGCCGAACTCGACGCGGCCGGAACGCCGGACTTCGCCGACCTATCCGTCGAGAGCGCCCGATCGCTCCACGACGAACTGATGGCGTCCGAGACGGCCGACAGGGACGCGGTCGAACGCGTTCGTGATCTTGAGATCGCCGGCCCGAACGGACCCGTGCCGATCCGCGTGTACGAGCCCGCCTCGTCCGGACCGCGTCCGATATTTCTGTACTTCCACGGCGGCGGGTGGGTGTTTGGGACGACCGGGGGACACGACCAGACGTGTCGGGCGATCGCGAACGCGGGCGAATGTACGGTCGTCTCCCCTGACTACCGGCTCGCCCCGGAGCATCCGTTCCCCGCGCCGTTAGAGGACTGTTATGCCGTCGCAAACTGGGCGGCGACCCGCCCGAACGTCCTCCATGGCGACGCCGATCGACTCGTGGTAGGCGGCGACAGCGCCGGCGGCAACCTCGCCGCCGCGGTCTCGCTGCTCGCTCGGGATCGGGACGGACCGGCCATCGCCCACCAGTTCCTGATCTATCCGGTCGTGGACCACGACTTCGGGACCGAATCCTATGAGGAGAACGCGAACGGATACCTCCTCACTCGTGACGGCATGCGGTGGTTTTGGGACCACTATCTCTCGAATTCGATCGACGGACGGAACCCGTACGCGTCGCCGCTTCGGGCGCGGGATCTGTCGGGTCTGCCGCCGGCGACGGTCGTCACCGCGGAGTTCGACCCCCTTCGTGACGAGGGCGTCGCGTACGCCAACCGGCTCTCGGAGGCGGGCATCCCGGTCGAGTCCCGCCTCCATGACGACATGATCCACGGGTTCGTTCCGATGCTCATCGAACCCGAACTCGACGCCGCCCGCGAGGAGATCGAGCACATCGGCTCGACGGTTCGATCGCTCTGATCGTCGGAGAGCTCGGTTGGCGACGAGCAGTTCGGTTGTCGGCGAGCGTGGAGCGGTGGTCCTACTTTTTCAAGACGAGGAGGGCGTCACCGCAAGCGCTTGCCGCAGTCGCGGCACTGCACAACGCCCGGGAAGTTCCGCGTCTCACAGAACGGACAGCGACGCGCCCCCGGATGCGACGCCGTCGCCGTCGCGAGCACGTCCGCTGCCGAGGGTGCGGGCTGCTCGTCGAGGGTTCCGCGCGCGACCAGCACGTCGATCAGCGCGTCGTCACGGAGCCAAAGCATGAACCGCCAAAACCCTAAAAAGAGCAGCGTCGGGCCGACCATCGCGACGCCGGCGACGAACAGGCGGAACGCGATCTCGGCCGTGGAGAGCTCGGCCATACCAACGCATGGTGGTCAGTGACAATGGGCGTTTCGCCGTAGACGACTCGATCGATCACGGAACTACGCCGTTCCGCTCGACCGAGCGTGGGGTCCATCGTTCCGCTCGGCCGATCAGGCGAGCGCGACGCGGTCGAGCAGCTCGGCGGTCGCCTCCGGTCCGAACCGCATCGGTCGCCGCCACCACGGTCCCTTCCCGGAGTCGGAGGACAGCTCGGTCACGAGTCGGTTCGCCTCCGCTCCGCCGTCGGAGGTACTTAAGGGAACGACCCGTTTGAGAAGTCCCGACGCATCCGGGTCGCCGGCGACGACGACTCGGGCGTCGAACGGCTCGCGCTTCAGGTGGGCGTTCGTCGGCGCGAGGTCGGCGGCCGCCTCGTGGGAGGGCTCCGAGAGGACCGCGTCGACCCGCATCCCCGCAAAGAGGGACGCACCCCAGTCGGGCGCGAGATCCTCGGCGACGCTCATACCTCGCTTCCGCAGCCAGTCGCCGTCACGCTCGTCCGCGTCCGCGTCGCCGACGGTCTCCCCGCCCGGGCCCTCCCAGTCCGCGGGACGAAGCGTGAACGTGGCATAAAAGAACAGCCAGTCGCCGGAGTCGAGGTCGGCGATGGGACCGGCCTTCACGCCGTACGGGTCGCCGTAGGTCGCGTGTGCTCGGCCGTGTACGCCCGGAAACTCCGGGTCGGCGTGGATCGGCGTCGTCCGTAGCGCCTCGGGCAGCCGGAAGTCGACGTCGAGGTCCGCATAGGTCGGGAGGGGCTCGTCCACGGGAAAGCGGCTGCGCGGACGGGTCGCGGCCGATTCGGGGATCGGAACGTACGCGAACGAGCCGTCCGGATACACCGGTCCGCGAAAGCCCGGCTCGTTGGTGTTGGCGGCGACGTTGACGGCGACGGCACGGGTCATGACGGGACCTCGTGTCGAGGAGTCACTCGGCGTCCGGCGGACGGAGGTCGCGGTCAAACTCGTCGAAGCGGTCGAGGTCCGCGGGTAGCTCGTACTCGATCTCGCGTTCGTCCTGCCGGTTGGCCAGCCGGCCGTCCGGTACCTCCTCGGCGACCGACTCCCAGCCGGGCTTGATCCGAACGCTCCGTGCGGGGGTCCCGACCACGACGTGGTGGTCCGGCACGTCTCCCTGCACCACGGCACGCGCGCCGACGACGCTGTTCTCGCCGACTCGACAGCCGGCACGCACCATCGCGTCGTAGGTGACGCGAGCGTCGTCGCCGACGATCGTGTGGAAGTTGCGTACCTCGGTCTGGTCGACGATGTCGTGGTCGTGGCTGTAGATATGGACGCCGTCGGAGACCGAGGCTCGGTCGCCGATGGTGAGCTTCCCGCGGTCATCCAGGTGGACGTCGTCGTGGATCACGACGTTGTCGCCGATCTCGATGTTGTGGCCGTAGGTGACGGAGATCCCCTTAAAGAAGCGACAGTTATCTCCACACTCGGCGAAGAGGTGGTTACCCAACATCCGTCTGAATCGGAGGGCGAACTCGACGTTGTCGGCCATCGGGGTCGCGTCGAACTGCCGCCAGAGCCACTGGAGGTGTTTCGAGCGTTGGAACTTCGATTCGTCCTTTTCGGCGTAGTACTCCGATTCCAGCGTTGCGTTACAGGGGTCATACCCCTGTAGGCGGACGCGTTCGGCCTTCGAGACCGATTCGCCGTCCTTCCATGCCTCCCACGGTTCGCGGTCGCCGAACAGATCGATCAGGACGTCCCGGACGACGTCGCAGGTGTCCTCGTCCGAGGAAAGGCGTTCATCCACCTCGTCGATGAATCCTCGAACCCCCGCCTCCGCGGCGTCGGGGAGGGACACGTGTCGCTTGGTCATCGTCCCGTCTTCGACGGCAACCCTGAAATGGATTCGGTTGTGGACCGCACCCACACGAACGCGGGATCACCGCGAACGTTGCCGTCGTCAAAACGGCGTTGCGGTGAACGTCGAACACCACGTTCGGGGGTGAAGCGACGCCGCGTCCCCACGTTTGGGGGATGAAGCGACGCCGCGTCCCCACGTTTGGGGGATGAAGCGACGCCGCGTCCCCACGTTTGGGGGATGAAGCGACGCCGCGTCCGGAAGGCGGATCTACTCCGCGTACAGGGGGTGTTCCGCACAAAGTTCCACGACGCGCTCGCCGACCTCGTAGATGACGTCCTCGCTGTCGTGGTCGTCGACGACGCGGTGGATCAGGTCGCCGACCTCCTCGATGGCCGCCTCGTCGAACCCGCGGGTGGTGAGCCCCGCCGTGCCGGCGCGGATCCCCGAGGGATTGAACGGCGACCGCGTCTCGCCCGGGACGGTGTTCGCGTTGAGGACGACGTTCGCGGCCGCGAGCGCGTCCTCGGCGTCACCGCCGGTCAGGTCCGGATGTGACTCGCGAAGATCGACGAGCACGAGATGGGTGTCGGTGCCGCCCGAAACGAGCGAGAGGCCGTGATCCGACAGGGTCTCGCCGAGCGTCCGCGCGTTGTCGACGACCGCCTGCGCGTACGTCTCGAACTCGGGTTCGAGCGCCTCCTTGAAGCCGACCGCCTTGCCGGCGATGTTGTGCATCAGCGGGCCACCCTGACCGCCGGGGAAGACCGCCTTGTCGATCTCGTCGGCGTACTCGCCATCACACATCACGATCCCGCCGCGGCCAGCGCGGATCGTCTTGTGCGTCGATCCCGTGACGAAGTCGGCGACGCCGACGGGGGAGGGGTGGACGCCCGCCGCGACCAGTCCGGTGATGTGTGCGATGTCGGCGAGATGGTAGGCGTCGGCGGCGTCGGCCGCCGCCTGAATGCGCTCCCAGTCGACGGCCCGCGGATACGCGGAGTAGCCGGAGACGACGATGTCCGGGTCGAACGACTCGGCCATGTCACGTAGTCCGTCGTAGTCGATCCGGCCCGTCTCGGGGTCGACCTCGTACTGCTCGACGTCGTAGGTCTGTCCCGTGAAGTTCGCGGGATGGCCGTGTGAGAGGTGCCCCCCGTGGTTCAAATCGAGCGAGAGGATCCTATCGCCCGGCTCAAGCATCGCGTAATAGACCGCTTGGTTCGCCTGCGTGCCGGAGTGTGGCTGTACGTTGACGTGTTCGGCGCCCCACAGCTCCTTCGCGCGCTCGATGGCGAGCTCCTCGACCTCGTCGGCGTACTCACAGCCGGCGTAGTAGCGTGCACCGGGGTACCCTTCCGCGTACTTGTTCGTCAACACGCTTCCCTGAGCCTCGAGTACGGCTTCGCTGACGTGGTTTTCGCTCGCGATCATCGCCAGCGTCTCCTCCTGACGGTCACGTTCGCCGGCCAACGCGTCGGCGACGGCGGGGTCGACCTCTCGGACCGAGTCGTAGTCCATACGCGTGTGCGGGTGTGACTGCACAATAAGCCTGTCCGTCCGTCGGCCTGACCGATCGAAGCGGTTCTCCGAGGATCCGTCCCTCGGAGCATTTTCATCGCTCCCCTTATTGGTTGAATTCGACGGGTAGAGTGCCCTACGAGTGGTTTTTCCCTCTCTTCCTCCCGTTAATATTAAATATGCAACGGATCTTTACACGTGATGATAAATGGAATCGAATCTACTGGGGAGGAGCGTCGATGAGATCCTCGACGCTGCGTTCGCCGACACCGGAGAGGAGCTTTTCGTCGTCGACCCTTCGCCGGAGACCATCGTCTCGATCGTCGAGGCGGGAATCGATCGTGGCGATCTTCCGACGACGGCAATGCTCGCGAGCCGGCGAGTGCTGAAGGAGGTCATGGACGACTTTCTGATCGCCTCGAAGGCGGCCGATCTCGTCGCGGACGGCGTACTCTCGATCCGGATGTTATCCGAGGAGGCCGAGAACTCCCTTTTCGTGTCGGCCTCGCGTGTCCTTGCGTTGGTGAGTACGGACCGTGGACTCTCGGCACTCTCCTCGACCGACGAGGAGTTCGTCTCCGAGGTGTTCGAATCCTACCGGCAGGCCTTCGAGGCGGCCGAGCCGTATCAGCTTCGAACGCCGGCCATCAGTCGAGTTCGGGAGACGATGGCCGCCGACCTCGGCGAGGAGGCCCGGGACGACTTCGACCGCGTCCTCGCCTCACTTGACGCCGTCCGTGGAAACGGCGGCGGTCTCGACGAGGTCACGGCGTCGCTTCTCGTCGCCGCAAAAAACGACGTCCTGCTCTATGACGTCTCGAAGTGGGGGGAGGATGTCGGCATCGCCTCCAAGGCGACCTTTTCGCGGACGAAGACCCGTCTCGAGGATTCGGGTCTCATCGACACCGAAAAGGTCCCGATCGACGTCGGCCGCCCACGACTCCGACTGAAGATCGGTGACGAGCGACTCGTCGGACTCGATGCCGCGGAGCTCGCCGCGACCGCCGCGGAACTGCTCGACTGACCGACGGCGACGGATCTTTGATGCCCCGATATCCGGCCGTTCGTCGTCTCTGCGTGGAGAGAGCTGGTGGTAGCCCTTCGCGCGGAGTGCCATCCCCAGCGGGGAGGTTGTCGAGCGGATCGGGCTGGTTGGTCATCTCTGTACACCTCGCTTTGTTTGTGTGCCATGACACGTTCTCGAATCGCAAGACTCCGCAGCTGTCAGGGTGTAGTCTTTTCGGGTGTCCTTAGACATTGTTGGTCTCTCCTGAGAAGGGCGAAATCAGCCGAGAGAGAGAGACGCTAAGGCCGCTGAAGCCTAGGCCGGGATTTGAACCCGGGCTCTCGTCCTTACCAAGGACGCGCTTTACCGCTAAGCTACCCAGGCACGCAATCGTTCGTTGAGCGGAACCGACTTTAGGGGTTTCGATCCGAGCGCGA